>Ga0224496_10001321_pt1 | contig 15551 bp, 9 predicted proteins | sample SF_Jul11_sed_USG_2_FD_168127 | JGI IMG/M metagenome (GOLD analysis project Ga0224496, IMG submission 168127) | Sediment microbial communities from San Francisco Bay, California, United States - SF_Jul11_sed_USGS_8_1 | ecosystem: Environmental > Aquatic > Marine > Sediment | place: USA...
AGTGAAGGGCCGGATGTGACCAGGCGGGGACCGAAGACGCTGCCGTTTGCCAGCTTCTCGCGAAGCGCCAGGTGCGAGCGGCGCCCCAGCATGCCCCGTATCGTCGTTACACCGTTGGCGACGTACAGGCTGAAATTGCGGTCCAGCTCATCCGCGTCGGCCGCGGGCACGTGCGCGTGCATTTCCGCGAGCCCGGGAATGAGAAACCGGTCCGTGCCATCAATGACCCTCGCGTCCTTGGGAATGGGTATGTCATCGACGGAGGCGATGAGCCTGATGACACCGTCGCTGACGATCACCGTCTGCTGCTCGACGACCGTATCCGATGTCATGGGAATCACGTTGACGTTGACGAATGCGGTTGTCTCGGCCGCCAAAGCGGGCCCAAGTAACAACGCAGAAAACAGTAGCGGCAGATGTCGCATTATTCGTCCTGTGCACAGCGAATGCTGTCAAGCGTAGCATCCGCAATATTGCCACCACAGATAATCGCCGCGACCTTCTTGCCTGCGAGGTGTTCACGCAGCGCCAGCATCCCCGCGATGGCAACACCGGCGGCGCCTTCGATGACTTCGCCCTCACTGTCCATGAAGGTCCGCATGGCGTCGGCGATCTGCGCCTCATCGACGATGAGCCAGTCATCGACGACGAGCTGGTTGAGTGGAAACGTCATTGCTCCACGCTCGATGCCGCCCGCCGTGCCATCGGACAGGGTCGGCTGGCTGGGCATCTGCACGATCTCGCCCGCCTCGACGGAACGCGCCATGACCGGTGACGCCAGCGGCTGACAGCCGTAAATCCGTATGTCGGCGTTGTGCGCTTTCAGGACCGCGCCAACTCCGCCGACAAGGCCTCCTCCCCCGACGGCGACAAACACCGCATCGACATCCGGCAGGTCTTCGACGATCTCGATGCCACATGTACCCTGCCCGGCGACAACCTGCTCATCGTTGTACGGCGAGAGATAGAACATGCCTTTCTCCTTCGCGTACTCACGGGCATGTTCCTCGGTATCGAGGCCGTCGGTGCCAAACAACCGCACGTCGCCACCGTAGCGGCTGATCTTCTCGATCTTGGCCGCCGATGTCCGTTGGGGAACGAAAATGATACCGGATGCGCCAAGCGACCTCATGGCGCACGCGACGGCGGCACCGTGATTGCCGCTCGATGCCGCGACGCATCCGCGCGCGAGCTGACCATCGTCCAGGGTCAGCAGGCGGTTAGTCGCGCCACGCAACTTGAACGAGCCTGTGGTTTGCCGGTTCTCGAGCTTGAACCAGACATCGGCGTCGAGTGCTGCGCTGAATGCCGTCGATCTCTGGAGTGGCGTCCGTGCAAGATGGCCGGCGGTTCGACGTGCCGCAGCGGCCGCGGCCGCCGCGGTCCTAGAGACGATCGACACTGAAGGTGTCACAGCTGTCCGGATCCCCGCTCCCCAACCCGATGCGGAACCAGCGCTGCCGCTGCGCAGAAGTGCCATGCGTAAACGACTCGGGGACGACGGTGCCTCGACTCTGCCGCTGCAGCGTGTCGTCGCCAATCGCGCTCGCTGCATTGAGCGCTTCCTCGATATCGCCGGCTTCGAGTATGTTGCGGGCCTTGTCCGCGCGCAGTGCCCAGACACCGGCGAGGCAGTCAGCCTGCAATTCGAGACGGACGGACAGTGCATTCGCCTCCTCCGTGCCGAGCCGCTGTTTCATCTGGTGCACCTGCCCGGATATGCCGAGCAGGTTTTGTACATGGTGGCCGATCTCGTGCGCAATGACATAGGCCTGTGCAAAATCGCCGGGTGCCTTGAAACGCGTGCGCATCTGGTCGTAGAAGCTGAGGTCGATGTAGGCTTTCCTATCGGCCGGGCAGTAAAAAGGTCCCATCGCCGCCTGCCCGAGCCCGCACGCCGAGCGGGTAGCGCCCGTGAACATCACGAGCGTCGGAGGCTCGTAACGCCGACCCTGGGCGGCAAATATTTCGTTCCAGACGTCCTCTGTATCGCCGACCACGACAGCGACCATGTCGGCCAATGGATCGTTCTTGAGGTCTTCTTCCGTCGGCCGCGATCCGCTTGACGAGGCGGTGCCGCTTTCCTGCATGCCCTGCAACAGCGGTGTCGGATCGACGCCGAAATACATAGCGACGAGCACCAGGACGATCGTGCCTATGCCGCCGCCAAGGAGCTTGGGGCCCGCGCCTTTGCCGCGCCGGTCTTCTATATTCGAACTACGTCTGCCGCTTCGCCACCGCATGGTCTGCTCCTTGATCCGGGACCGGCCATTGTCGACCATTCAAGCCCGCGTTTTCAAATATGCGCTAAACGCGCAGCCGCGCCCTACATCTGTTCTTCGATCGGCAGCAGGCTCAGGAGCTTCGTAGCGAGACGGCGCCAGAAACTGGTTTGCGGCTCCGTCGTAATGACCTCCTGCACGCCGGTGGTCTGCAGCAGCCACTGCAGGCGGTTTTTCCCGGACAGGCGAAGTTTATAGGCGTAGTCGGGCAGCGTATCGAGAATACTGGTCGCCATGGACCCTGCCAGATCCTCCGATTCGACTTCCATGCCCATTTCAGTGTTGAGATACAGGGACCGCGGATCGAGGTTAAACGACCCCACGAACAGACGCTTGCGGTCGACCGTGGCGACCTTCGAGTGCAGTGTGATCTTGGTGTCCGTCGCCATGACGTCGAAGCGGGGTCGCAATTCATAGAGCTCCACCCCGCGCTGGAGCAGCGGTTTTCGATAACGCGCATAGACCGCGTGGACACTGGAATGGTTGGTGGACGCGAGCGAGTTACTAATAATCACCACTCTTACGCCTTTTCGCACCAGCGCGCCGAAGAACTCGACACCCTGTTTTTGCGGTACGAAATACGGAGAGATGACGATAAGTTCCTGCTCGGCGGCCGACACGAGCTGCAACAGGTAATCGCTCATTTCGCTACGGCGCCGGCGAATCAGGTTGCGGACCTTGTCAGGGTGGTCTTGCACGATGCGGGTACGGGCGGCGACGAGATCCAGGCTGCCCTCGACGAAGCGATCGATGAGCGCGGTGTCCACGCCCCGCAGGAAAGGTTCGTCCCGATGACGTTGCAGGAACCTGAGTGCCTCCTCCACCGAATCGGCGACGCTGCCATGCGCTACCATCATGTCGAAAGCATCCATCGGGATCGCTTCCGGAGAATTCCAGTACTCGTCAAAGCCATCCGACACATCGTCAACCACGGAACCAACTGCCATGAGGTCTTCGTCAATGAACTCCGTTTCGCCGCCGGTCTGGTAGTACTCATCGGCGATATTGCGGCCACCGACGATCGTGACCTGGTTGTCCACAGTGAATGACTTGTTGTGCATGCGACGATTAAGGATATTGAAATTCGCCAGCAGGCTGATAAAACGCGAGCGCCTCCTTGGGAAGGGGTTGAAGACGCGCACCTCGATGTTTTCATGCTCGTCGAGCGACAACAGCCCGGAATCGACCTCGTCGGTGAGTGCGTCGTCCATGAGCAGGCGTACCCGCACGCCGCGATCGGCCGCCTGCGCAAGATGCAGCGCAACGAGATTTCCGGACAGATCGTCCTTGATGAGGTAGCTCTGGATATCGATGGCCTTCTCGGCCCTGTCGATCAGGCCGACACGCGCGCCGAGCGCGTCGCTGCCGGAGTCCAGTCGGTACACCGCGGACTGCGTCTGTTTCGCCCGCAGCCAGGCGGTGGCGGCAATGCCGAGTACCGTTGTGTCCGTGTCTGTCGGCTTCCACGACTCGACGCGTTCGGGGAGCTTGAAAAAGCGCTGGTATTTCGGCGGCAGGCGACTGCCTACCAATGTCGAGAACATCCCCATGGGAGGGATGATTCAGGAACCCGCGTGCGGAGACAACTGTTTACCCAAATTCACTACCCTCGGCGCGGCAGCGATTTGACTAAATCCGGCCCGCGGAACTGGTTCGTTGCGTGACCGCCAGCGTTGTGCAAGGATCGGTGTTCGTTTGACAAAGGCACACCTGTCGAAAGGCAGCGTCGCAAAGCTTCCGGTCTAAAGGATCTTCCCAGGACAGCGGGGCCACCAACGCGAATTCCTATCGCTTCGGCGATGCGCCCAGGGTGTCTTTGGCAGTGGTTTAGTACGCTGGAGGCATCGATGGCATCACCCAGATTTCGCGACACCGGCCGATTCGTTCGCCGCAAGATCCCGACCAAGACTTATATCCCCGCGAACCTCGCGGACCTGATGCGCTGCCTCGACCCGGACAGCAACGCCGCCACGCCGATTCGCATTCGCGGTGCCGGCACAGCATCGACAGACTGCAATACCAACGCGACCGGTACCGTCATTGACATGACGGGACTGGATCGCATCATCCATATCGATACCTACAACCACACCGTCAAGGTCGAGGCCGGGGTGCGTCTCGGCACGTTAGTGCACGCGCTCGCCGAACAGGGTCTCGAACTGATCGGCAACCACGACCAGATGGAACGCACGATCGGCGGTGCGATTGCCTCGCCCTGTATCGGGGCCTGCATCGGTGAACAGGCCGCCTATCTTTCGACCCAGGTCCTTAACCTGAAAGTAATTACGGCCGGCGGGCGGATCATGCAGGTTACGGAACAGCAGAAACACCTGCTGAACGTATTCCGCTTGAGCTATGGACTGCTTGGCGCGATCTACGAAGCGACCTTGCGCGTGAGGCCGATTACGACGTTTTCGGCGAGTCATCGCAGCCTCACGGTCGATACTTTCGCGGACGTTGCCAACCGGCTCGCGAGCCGCGACATCGGCCTGAAGTTCTACGTCCTGCCCCATATGGACCGCGTGTACCTCGACTTGCGGCGTTACGAACAGTCCCCCGGCAGCTCGTACAACGCACCCTGGAAGATCAAGGACTGGGGCGAAAGCACGGTCCTTCCGCACGTCTTCAAATCCCTGAACCGCGTACTGCCGATTCCAACGGTGAAATACCGGCTCATGGACAGCATCAGCGCGGCAACGCACGGCCTCGTCAATACGCGTCTCGTCCGCAACGGCAACAACGTCACGGCAACCGGGGCGCGCAAACGCCGCAAGCCACGCAACCTGCTGCGCTCGACCTGGTGTTTTCCGGCGTCCGATTTCTCGGTCGTCATCAAGGCCTATCGCGAGTTTTGCAGCGACACGCTGGCCGGCTCCGGCTACCGCACGGATCTGCCGGTTGTCGGTTATCGGGTCGCGAGGGACACGTCCGCGGTCCTTTCGCCGTCGTTCGATGAACCGCTCATTGCGCTGCAGACGTCGTCCACCCAGGAGAAAGGCTGGGAGGATTTCGTCATCGACCTCGCGCAATTCGCCGAGAACTGGGGTGGCACACCGCTGTTCAGCGAATCCCGGGCGATGCGGGCGGAGTACGGGGCGCAGATGTACACGAATCGCCTCACCTTCTTCCGCAAGATCCGGCTGCAGCTCGACCCGCATGGCCGCCTGCTCAACCCGTTCCTCGCGCAGTATTTTCAGTAAAACGTCACAAAATGTAACAAATTCACCGAATTGTTACGTTTCCGGGTGCCTGGGACTGGTATTTATATATCGAACTGATATTATGCATCGCCCCGATATATGAGCAGCCCCGGCTGCCCGGTGAACGTCGACAATGGATGTAAAAACCGTCTGCCTCGGCATGCTGACCGATGGTCCCGCGTCAGGCTATGACCTCAAGAAGGAGTTCGAATCCTCATTCGCCCATTTCTTCGCGGCGGGTTATGGCTCGATCTACCCGGCCCTGTCCTGGCTGTCCGAACACGATCTTGTGACCTGCGAGGAAATCCCCCAGGACGGCAAGCCGGACCGCAAGGTCTACTGCATTACCGAGGCAGGCCGGCAGTTCCTGCTCAAGGCCCTCAAGAACACGCAGCCCTGTCACAAGGTTCGCTCGGAATTTCTTGCGACGATGTGCTTTTCACACCTGATGGATGCGGAGGACGTTCAGGCCGTCCTCGATCACCGGCTCGCCGACATTCACCGCTACCAGGAACTGTTCCGCAACATTGAACAGGATTACATGTCCGAATGGCCGGAGGGAGCGCGGTTTGTCCTGGGTTTCGGCAAGGCCGTCGCAGCGGCGATGGAAACCTATATCAATGAGAACCGCCATACGCTGGCGGCCGATCCGGCCGCCAGGATCGCAGCCGGTTGAGCAGGGAATCTGGAACAATGGCATTGCACAACGAAAAGCGCTTCAAGTCCTGGTTCGTGTCCGCCGGCATCGTCGCGGTAGTCACGATCTGGCTTTTGTCCGGGCAGTTTGGCGGCGGCGAGGAGACGCAGCCGTCAACCGCTGACACTGTCGCTGCAGCAGCACCGCGGCATGCCGTCCGCGTGCGCACGCAGACCGCCGAGGAAGTCATGCGGACGATCGTGGTGAACGGCAAGACATCGCCGGCCCGCATCGTCAATCTTTCGGCTGAAACAGACGGTCGTGTCGTGTTTGTCGCTGCCCAGCGCGGCGCCAGCCTCAATGCGGGCGACTTGATCGTGCGACTGGACGAACGGGATCGCTCTGCCCGGCTTGCCCAGGCCAAGGCGACCGTCAGGCAGCGCGAAGTCGAATTCGCAGCGCGCGAGCGCCTGAAATCAGAAAGCTACGTTTCCGAAGCGCAGCTGCAGGAGGCCCTCGCCTTACTTGAGACCGCGCGTGCCGAACTGACACGTGCAGAGCTCGACCTCGAGTACATGGCTATTCGCGCGCCGTTCGCGGGCGCCTTGCAGGCACGCAGTGTCGAGGTCGGGGATTTCGTGAAACGGGGAGATCCGATCGCGACCTACGTCGATAACCGGACGCTGATCGTGGGCGCCGACCTGTCCGAGTTTGACGCTGGATTTGTCGATGTCGGCGACTCCGCAGAGGCTCAGCTTGCCACGGGCGAAACCGTGCGTGGTCGTATTCGCTACGTCGCACCGGTTGCCGATGAAGCGACGCGCACCTTTGCCGTTGAACTCGAGGTCGACAACGCGCATGGCAAGCTCCGTGCCGGTGGCACCGCGGAACTCCGCATTCCGGCGGAGGCGGTGATGGCCCATCGCGTCTCACCGTCCTTGCTGACGCTCGACGATGCCGGCAACGTGGGCGTCAAGATCGTTAACGATCGCGGTGAAGTCGAGTTCATCGTGGCCGACATCGCCTTGTCTTCGCATGACGGCGTATGGCTGACCGGACTGCCAACCATGGCAACCATCATTACTGTCGGTCAGGGCTACGTTACCAGCGGCACCACCGTGAATGCGGTTCCAGAAAGCGACGCCGAGACCGCCGTCGCGATCAAGGGGTCTGAGGACGCCCGGTAATGGATATGATCGAACTGGCAATGCTGCGGTCAAGAACCGTGGTCCTGTCATTGCTGGTCGTCCTTATCGGCGGCATGGTCGCGTACGCCACCATTCCGAAGGAAGCGGAGCCGGACATCGAGATCCCGATTGTCTATGTCAGCATCGAGCATGATGGTATTTCCCCGGAAGACTCGGAGCGTCTCCTTGTCCGCCCGATGGAGCAGGAGCTGCGTTCCATAGAGGGTGTCAAGGAAATGACGGCAAGCGCCTACGAGGGCGGCGCCAATATCCAGCTTGAGTTCGATGCGGGCATCGATACCAAGCAGGCCCTGCAGGATGTGCGCGAGAAGGTCGACCAGGCACAGGCCAAGCTCCCCGGGGAGACCGACGAGCCGACGATACAGGAAGTCAAGATGTCGCGGTTCGATCCCATGCTCGTACTCAACCTCGCCGGCGATGTGCCCGAACGATCGCTGACGCGGATTGCAAAGGACCTCAAGGAGAAACTCGAGGCACTGACAGGCGTGCTCGAGGTCAACCTCGTCGGCTCCCGCGAGGAACTCATGGAAGTGGTTGTCGACCCGCTCGCGATGGAAAGTTACGGCCTCGACCAGGCGCAGATCATTCAGTTCATCAGCAGGAATAATCGGCTGGTCGCTGCAGGAGCCTTGCACTCCGATGAAGGACGTTTCCCCGTCAAGGTACCGGGCGTGTTTGAGAGCGCCGCGGACATACTCGACATGCCCATCAAGGCGGTGGGCGAACGCGTCGTTCATTTCAAGGACATCGCCGAGGTCAAACGAACCTACAAGGATGCCGAGAGTGTCGCTCGCCTGAACGGCAAGTCCGCACTGGCTATTGAAGTCGTCCAGCGGTCGCGAGCGAACATAATCGACACGATTGCACAGGTGAATGCGATTATCGAAGAGGAGTCGGCCTACTGGCCGGCCGATATCGAAATCGTGGCGTCGCGCGACAAGTCGAAGGACGTGAACGACATGTTGTCCGAGCTGCAGAACAATGTGATCGCTGCGGTGCTGCTCGTGTTCATCGTCATCATCGGCATTCTTGGAATTCGCTCGGCGCTGCTTGTCGGCGTCGCAATTCCAGGCAGCTTCCTGATGGGCATACTGCTGATCGGCTCGTTCGGCGTGACCATCAACATGATGGTGCTGTTTGCGCTGATCATGGCGGTAGGCATGCTTGTCGATGGTGCGATTGTCGTGACGGAAATGGCGGACCGGCGGATGGCCGAGGGCGAATCACGGCACGACGCCTATGCGCGCGCCGCGATAAGAATGGCCTGGCCGATTATTGCGTCGACCTGCACGACACTTGCGGCCTTCGTACCGCTGGCGCTGTGGCCCGGCACCTCGGGCGAGTTCATGAAATACCTGCCCATTACGCTGATAGCGGTGCTCTCGGCATCGCTCGCCATGGCATTGCTGTTCGTACCTACCCTTGGCGCGATTTTTGGCAGGACCGGCGCAGATTCCGAGGAGGCGCGACGCAACCTGGCCGCGGCAGAGACCGGCGATTTCGACGATGTGACGGGTTTAACAGGCACCTATGTCCATTTCCTGAAACGAACCCTTGGCAATCCGTGGCGCAACGTTGGCGCCGTTTCGGTATTGCTGGTCGCGGTCTACGCAGCGTTCTTCATTTTTGGCAAGGGCGTCGAGTACTTTCCGGAAGTGGAACAGCCCTTTGGCATGGTCGACATTCGCGCGCGCGGCGATCTGTCTACGGCGGAAAGAGACCACCTTGTCCGCCAGGTCGAAGAACGGGTTCTCGGCATGCCGGAAATAGAATTCCTCTACGCCAAGACGGGCAGCAATGATCAGGGCGCGGCGGACCAGATCGGTTCTTTGACGCTCAATTACGTGGATTGGCGTGAACGCCGACCGACTGACGACATTCTCGCAGAAATTCGCGAGCGCACGAAGGACCTTGTCGGCATCCGCATCGAGACGCGCAAGCCCGATTCCGGCCCCCCGATGGGCAAACCGATCCGGATCGAATTCTCCTCACGCTACAAAGATGAGCTGGCCGCAGGCGTTGCACGTGTTCGCGCACATATGGAAGACCACGAATCGATCGTCAACGTCGAGGACAGCCGACCGCTTCCGGGTATTGAGTGGCAGATCAAGGTCGACCGCGCCGAGGCCGCGCGCTTCGGTGCCGACATCTCGCTCGTCGGCGCCATGGTTCAGCTTGTCACCAATGGCATCAAGATTGGTGAATACCGGCCCGATGACAGCGACGATGAAATCGACATACGCGTTCGCTACCCGGCCGGCAGCCGCAATCTCTCGCAGATAGACGAACTGCGTATTCCAACCGGGCAGGGCCTGGTCCCGATCAGCACGTTCGTCGAACGCGTGCCGGCACAGAAGGTCGGCACGATCCGCAGGACCGACATGCGTCGCACCCTGTCGATCGATGCTGACGTCGCCGCGGGCGTGCTCGTCGACGACGTGGTGCGCAGCCTCAAGGCCAGCGTTCCGGAACTTGGTATCGACCCGAGAGTGAACTGGACCTTCCGGGGCAGCACAGAGGATCAGCAGGAGGACATGGCATTTCTCGAGCGCGCCATGCTGATGGCGCTCGCCATCATGGCGATCATCCTGGTAACGCAGTTCAACAGCATCTACCAGGCGGGCCTGATCCTGACCGCCGTCCTGTTCTCGACCGGTGGTGTTCTGCTCGGCCACCTCCTCTTGGGCAAACCGTTCGGCGTCATCATGAGCAGCGTCGGCGTCATCACGCTGGCGGGCATCGTCGTCAACAACAATATTGTGTTCATCGACACCTACAACGTTCTGCGCAGTCGCGGTGAACGGCCGTTCGATGCTGTCCTGCGCACCTGCGCGATTCGACTTCGACCGGTCTTGCTGACGACCGTCACGACGATCGTCGGTCTTATGCCGATGGTCCTCGGCGTCAACATCAACCTTGTTGAACGAGACGTGTCCATCGGCGCACCGAGCTCGCAATGGTGGACACAGCTCGCGTCGTCTGTCGCGGGTGGCCTCGCATTCGCGACCATACTGACACTGTGGCTGACCCCCAGCCTGCTCATGATTCAGGCCAACCTTGTGCAGCAATGGAAGAATCGGCGCGCCCTGCGACCCTCGATGTCGACATCCCCTGGCGGATGACGGCCAGGGCCCGGTGAAACTTTCTCTCCGGCGCGCAATCCAAACACCTGTCTCGCGCATCTAATAGTCAAGCAGTGGCAATACTGTCACTTCGAGGGGCGTAACCCATTGATTTTTATAGGCAGGCGTTCTCCGCTGATCGTAAGAACCCGTGGCTTGCGTTATACCGAACTAGTGTTATACTTCACTACAACACTAAACAAGAAAGTCCGGACATCATGAAAGCAACAACACCGATCATTGCAGCGCTGGCACTCACTGGAACCGCCCTGCTGGCAGGTTGCGGCGTTGGTGAAGCCAGCATCGCCGACAAGGAATCCATTCAGGCGGCCACTCCGGTGCCGGTCGAGGTCGTCCAGCCCGCCCGCGCAGACATCTACGCGACCTACGCCGCGACCGCGACGATTACCTCCGACGCGGATGCGCCGGTGGTTGCTCGTGTTGCAGGCGAAGTCGTCGAGCTGCTTGTTGAGGAAGGCGACTATGTCGTTGCGGGCCAGGTGCTGGCGCGGCTGGACGGTGAACGGCTGCGTCTTGAGATGCTGGCGGCGCAGGCAAATCTGAAACGAGCGCGTACCGAGTTCGAACGCAATGCCGACCTGAGCAGGCGCGGACTGATCAGCGCTTCGATGTTCGACAACCTGCAATACGAGCTCGACGCACTTGAAGCGACTTACGAACTCAAGAAGCTCTCCTACGACTACTCGAAAATTCGTGCGCCGATCGCCGGCATCGTAGCCTCTCGTGAAGTCAAGCCGGGTCAGCATTTGAACGCAAACGACGTTGCCTTTCGGATTACCGATACGAGCGAACTGATCGCCTACCTGCAAATTCCGCAGACCGAGCTTACGAAGTTCAGTGTGGGCCATACCGTGAATATCGAGGTCGCGTCGATGCCCGGGGTGCGCTTCCCTGCGACAATCGAGCGAATCGGCCCGACGATCGATACACGCAATGGCACGTTCCGCGCCACGGCTATGATCGACAACGCCGCCGGTAACCTCGCGCCCGGCATGTTTGGTCGCTTTACGATCGCCTATGAACAACACAAGAATGCACTCGTTGTACCGGCCGAAGCACTGCTGGACGAAGACGGCGAGAGCACCGTGTACATAGTCACCGACGGTGAAGCCGCACTGCGAACGGTACTGACGGGCATTGAATCCGAGGGCAAGGTAGAGATCCTCAGCGGCCTTTCCGAAAGCGACATCATCGTCGTGGTCGGCCACTCGGGTCTGCGCAATGGCAGCAAGGTTCTTGCGAGCAACACCGTACAGGATCGCTTCGCGGGCTGACGGGCACCGCGCCGCTCGTCCGGCAAAAGCTAAAGGGGAGGATTCATGGAGCTACATCGTATTGGTGCGGCGGCGTTCGCCTGTCTGCTACTGTTGACCGCATGCCAGCAGAACAACGAAGAAGAACAGTCGGACGAGGAAGAAACGCCGCCCATTCCGGTGGAAACCAGCACTCCCATACGCGGTGACGTGGTCGCCGTGTACTCCGGAACGGCGCCGATCGAAGCCTACGCCGAAGCCGATGTCGTCGCCAAGGTCGAAGGAGAAATTCGTGAGATCCTGGCCGAAGAAGGCAACGTCGTTACCGAAGGCCAGATCATCGCCCGCCTTGACGGCGATCGCCTGCGGCTCGAGCTCAACGAATCCCGCGCGCGCCTGAGCAAGATGCAGCGGGACTTCGAACGCAACAAGGATCTGCGGGGAAAGGGCCTGCTTTCGGAAGGCGACTTCGAGAAACTCCAGTTCGACCTGGAGGCGCTACAGGCGTCGTACAACCTCGCCAGTCTCGAGCTCGATTACACCCAGATCCGCGCACCGATCGACGGCATCATTTCCGAGCGCTATATCAAGATCGGCAATACGGTCAGGGTCGGCGATCCTCTCTACCGTGTGACGGGTCTCGACCCGCTCGTGGCGTACCTGCATGTTCCGGAAAGGGAGTACCGGCGGATCCACGCAGGTCAGCCGGTCGCAATTGATATCGACGCACTTGCCGGCCAGAGAGTCATCGCTACGGTTACACGAATCAGCCCGGTGGTCGATCCCGCTACCGGTACCTTCAAGATTACGATTGAGATTCGGGACGCCGAACGGCGCATCAAGCCGGGTATGTTCGGTCGCATGAGTATCGTCTACGACCGCCACGAAAACGTGCTCCAGGTTCCGCGCAGCGCGATTGTTAACGATATCGGTAGCGAAAGCGTATTTGTCGTCGAAGACGGCAAGGCCGTGCGCAAGGTGGTTACGACGGGCTATGGCGAGAACGGCATGATCGAGATTGTCGAGGGCCTCGAGGACACGGATAACGTCATTACGGTCGGCCAGATCGGCCTCAAGCCGGATGCCAGGGTAACCGTCATCAACGCAGCATCGGATGGGGACGACTGATGCGGCACCTGATCGAAATCGCGACACAGCGTCGCGTCACAATCGTCATGCTCATGGTCGCGATTATCCTGTTCGGCATAGTCTCGCTGTCTCGCCTGAAATTGAACCTGCTGCCGGACATTTCCTACCCGACGATTACCGTACGCACGGAGCTGACAGGCGCCGCCCCGGTCGAGATTGAGAACCTGCTCACCAAGCCAATCGAGGAGTCGGTTGGCGTAGTTCGCAACGTCCGGCTGGTGCGCTCCGTCTCACGGTCCGGACAGAGTGACGTCACGATCGAATTCCTGTGGGGCACGGACATGGACGTCGCGGGCGTCGACGTTCGCGAGAAACTCGACGTGCTGGTTCTGCCGCTCGAGGCGAGCCGCCCGTTGTTGCTGCGCTTCGACCCTTCGTCGGAACCCATTATCCGGATGGGCCTCTTGTACAAGGAATCGGTCGACGGCGACGCCGCGACGAATGAGGCGCGGCTGAAGGTGCTGCGTCGACTGGCCGAGGACACGATCAAGACGGACCTCGAAGCCCAGGAGGGTACGGCAGCCGTGAAAGTCAGCGGCGGCCTGGAAGATGAAATCCAGGTACGGGTCGACCAGCAGAGACTTTCCCAGCTCGGCATTGGCATCGAGCAGATCGCAGCTCGCATCCGCGCTGAGAACGTCAACCTGTCCGGTGGCCGTCTCGAGGAAGGCGACCAGCGCTTCCTCGTCCGAACCCTGAACGAGTTCCAGAGCGTCGACGAATTCCGCGATGCTATCGTTGCCTACGTCGCGGACCGTCCGGTCTATCTGCGCGACGTGGCGACCGTCGAACGCGGGTACAAGGAACGTGAGGCCATTACGCGTGTCCGGGGACAGGAATCGGTAGAACTCGCCGTGTACAAGGAAGGCGATGCCAACACGGTACAGGTCGCCAACCGCATACAGCGTCGCCTGGACGCACTTGGCAGCTCGGATGCCGAAGCCATTCCTGACGACATCGAGATCGTCAAGATCTACGACCAATCCACGTTCATTTCCTCGGCCGTCGCCGATGTGCGCCTGGCGGCAATCCTGGGTGGCTTGATCGCAATCCTCGTTCTGTATGGCTTCCTGCGCGATGCGCGGGCGACGACGATTATCGGTATCGCGATACCTGTCTCGGTCATCGGCACGTTCCTCCTGATGTACATGAACGACATTTCCCTCAACGTCATGTCGCTCGGCGGCATTGCCCTCGCCGTCGGCATGTTGGTCGATAATTCGATTGTCGTGCTCGAGAACATCGTGCGGAAGAAGGAACAGGGCGAAAGTATCCTTGAAGCGGCGCAGAACGGTACGGCCGAGGTCGCCGGAGCCGTGGCTGCCGCGACGCTGACGACGATCGCGGTTTTCTTTCCAATGGTCTTCATCAGCGGGATCGCCGGCCAGCTATTCCGCGACCAGGCCCTGACTGTCACGTTCGCACTCATCTTCTCCCTGATCGTTGCGCTGACCCTGATCCCGATGCTGGCATCGCTGGGCGCTCGCGGCCGTTACGAGGGAGAGATCGACAGTCACGAGTACGCGGTTGCAACCCAATCCCGCATCGTTCGCTTCCTCAAACGCATAGTCGCGTTTATTGTCCGCGTAATCACCATCGTCGCGGCGTTCTTCGTGCGCGTGTTTCGCGTCCTGTTCGGTATGCTCAGCTGGGTAATGTGGGCGCTGCTGTGGGTACCGACCTGGCTGTTCCAGCGCCTCTACGGCGCGGTCGCCGGCGTATACCCCGGCATGCTGCGCTGGTCCCTCAACCATCGCCCCACTATCGTCGTCATGGCGATTGCCGTCTTTGCGGGAACCATGTCGCTCGTTCCGCGTCTGGGTACGGAGCTCATACCGCAGTTCTCGCAGGGCGAGTTCAACGTTGACCTGAGGCTCGCACCCGGCGCACCGCTGGCCGAGACCGATCGCGCCATCCAGACCGCGCAGCGCGCCGCCGCCGCGGTGGAGTCGATCGCATTGAACTACTCGGTCGCAGGCACCGGCAATCGACTGGACGCCAACCCGGTGGACGCCGGTGACAATACGGGCTCCTTGAGCGTCCAGCTATCTCCCGGCGCAGGGCGCGCGGAGGAGAATGCCGCGATGGAGGCGATGCGCAGGGAGTTGTCACGCCTTCCGGGCGTACAGTACGAATTCAGCCGCCCGGCACTCTTGTCGTTTGCCAGCCCGCTGCAAGTCGAGATTTCCGGCTACGACCTCGACGCACTCGCGCGTGTCAGCAGCCTGGTCGTCCAGGAGATGTCCGCGTCGAGCCGATTCACGGACATCAGGACAACCGTGGAGCGTGGCAATCCCGAAATCCAGATCGTGTTTGACCAGGAGCGTGCGGCGAAGCTCGGCCTGGCCGTGCGTGATATTGCCAATCTCGTGGTAGCCAACGTTCGCGGCGAACTGGCGACACGATATACATGGCGCGACAAGAAGATCGACGTACTCGTACGCAGCGTCGATACGCGCAGTTCAAGCATCGAGGAAATCCGCCGCCTGATCGTAAACCCGACATCCAACCGCCCGGTGACGCTCGACGCTGTCGCCGACGTGATCGTGTCGCAGGGACCGGCGGAGATTCGACGTATTGCCCAGGAACGTGTCGCCATCATCTCGGCTAACCTCGCGTTTGGCGATCTCGGTGCCGCGGCGGCCGAGGCCGGCGCCATAGTGAACCGCACACCGATGC
>Ga0224496_10001322_pt1 | contig 15533 bp, 12 predicted proteins | sample SF_Jul11_sed_USG_2_FD_168127 | JGI IMG/M metagenome (GOLD analysis project Ga0224496, IMG submission 168127) | Sediment microbial communities from San Francisco Bay, California, United States - SF_Jul11_sed_USGS_8_1 | ecosystem: Environmental > Aquatic > Marine > Sediment | place: USA...
ACCTGAGCTATGACCACCAGGGCGTGTTCCTGAACGTCACGGGAAGTCTGTAAGGGTCGTTTGACAGGGCGTGTTGCAAAACTACAACATGACACACTGCGAACGGCCTGCACAGTAGCTTCCCGCCTGCTTTCCTCAAGCCTGTGTCATTGTGTGCCCGCCAATCGGCGAGCTTGGCGAATTTCCTGTTGACCACATCCAAAATAAGCCTATAGTGTTGCAGTATTGGTACATCGAGCACTTGACCGTACCTTTTTTTACGCGACCAAACCGTGGCATTCCGACCACGATTGGCTGCCCTTTCTTTTTTAGGGGGTTAAATTCAATGCGAAGAAACAACGCAATCCGCAATGCGGTTCGAACCGCTCTTTTCACCGGCGCACTTGCGACCGCGGCCGGGTATTCCTCGATCGCTGCCGCACAGAGTGAAGGCGAAGGGCTGGAAGAGATCACCGTTACCGGTAGTCGTATCGTGCGTAAGGACTATGAGACTGCCAGTCCGATTATGACGATCGATGCCAGGTCTATTTCCGATGCTGGAACGCCGCAGATCGAGCAAGTACTCAATGAACTGCCGCAACTGGTACCAACAATTACGACGACTTCGAACAACCCGTCCCTCGGTGGACAGGCGAATGTCGATTTGCGTGGCCTTGGCACCGGCCGCACGCTCGTGTTGGTCGATGGCGCACGTGTTCAACCGTCAACAGTCGGCGGCACGATCGATCTGAATACGATTCCCGCCGGCCTGATTGAAAGCGTCGAGATCGTGACGGGCGGCGGCTCGGCCGTGTACGGTTCAGATGCTATCGCCGGCGTCGTCAACATCAAGATGCGTCGTGACTTTGAAGGCGTGCAGATCAGCGCACTTTCCGGGCAAGCCGCAGAAGGTGATGGGGCGACCAACAGCATCAACGTGCTTTTGGGTGGAAATTTCGCAGAAGGCCGCGGCAACGCCGTACTCTATATGAGCTATGACGATCGCGAATCTGTATACGCCGGTGATCGGGCTTTCTCAGCCGTGGCCCTGGGCCCGACTTTGGCGCCTCTCGGTTCGACATCGATCCCCAACGGCTACTATGTCGCATCCGGCAATAATCCTGCGAGCCAGGCTGCGTACGATGCGGTTTTCGGTCAGTATGGCGCGGCACCAGGAGACGTTCTGAATACGAGCTGGATCGGCTTCAATGAGGGTGGATCGGTGTTCTCGAGGAACGGTACCGTGAACTTCACGGGTGACACCACCGACCCGGGATTCAATGCAGCCAACTACACCTACAATTACTCGCCTGTGAACTACCTGCAGTTGCCGCTTGAGCGTCGCCAGATGGCGGCATTCGGCCACTATGCGGTGTCCGACAGTGTCGAGGTCTATGCCAAGATGGGCTATACGAACTACTCGGCTTCCCAGGAATTGGCAGCCAGTCCGGTTTCTTCCGGTATAGGTTCCTCGATGTTGCCAACCAATCCGTTCATTCCGGCGGATCTCGCTACGATCCTTGCGTCGCGGACCAATCCTGCCAGTTCGTTCCAGTTCGTGAAACGCACACTTGAAGTGGGCCCACGAAAGTCGACGAACAACTACGATGTAGTGCAGACGACGCTTGGTGCCCGCGGTGACTTCCAGCTCGGGGAACACGACTGGAACTGGGACGTAATGTACGGCTGGGGCCGCACGAACCGCTATGAGCTCCAAACCGGCAACGTCTCGCGCTCAAGACTGCAGTCTGCATACGACGCAACAGCGGCGAACCCGGATCCGCTCGGCTGCGGAGGCGGTGGTCTGAATCCCTTCGGCTTGAACGCCATTTCGCCGGCATGCGCTGCGGCAATTGCTATCCAGGCGCAGAACACGACCGAGCTAACCAACACTTATGGCACGGCTGCGTTTACCGGCGGCGTTTTCGAACTGCCCGCTGGAACACTGGCGACCGCGTTCGGTGCTGAATATCGCAAGAGCGACGCGGTGTTCCGGCCGGACGAGTTTCTCGCCAGCGGTGATGTTGTGGGCTTCAACGCAGGGCAGCCTGTTGCGGGTTCAATTGACGTCAAAGAGTTCTTCGTCGAAGTGTCTGTGCCGATCCTGGCCGATATAACGGGCATCAACTACCTTGGTCTGGACGCCGCATACCGCTACTCGGATTACAATCTGGCGGGCGGGGTCGATACGTATATGGCGGGCCTTGAGTATGAGCCGATTGAAAGCGTCAAGCTTCGGGGCTCTTACAACCGTGCTATAGCAGCGCCCAACGTAAACCAGCTGTTCCGGCCACGGTCAGAGGGTTTCCCGGCCTATACCGACCCATGCTGGGACGGGAGTGCACAACGTACCGGTGCTGACGCCGCGCAGGTTAACGCGCTGTGCCAGGCACAGGGTGCACCGGCCAACTTCCCGCAGGGTAACTCTCAGGTTCGCGCCCTTGTTGGCGGTAACCCCGACCTCGGTCCTGAGTCTGCCGATACGTATACCGCTGGTGTCGTTTGGTCGCCGGACTTTGGCGAGACCGACCTCCGGGTAGCCGTTGACTGGTTCAGCTACGAGATCAAGGAAAGGATCGGTAGCGTTGGTGCGGCATCGATCATCTCGCGTTGCTTCAATGACCAGGGAGCCAATCCGACCTATAGCGATAGCAATATCTGGTGTGGTCTGTACGAGAGAAACGCTGCCGGCATAGCCGAAAACGTACTGTCGAACGATCAAAACCTCGGTGCGATGAATCTTGATGGCGTCGACATGCAGCTCGACATCGGTCGCGATATTGGACCGGGTACGCTGAGTGCCAATATGGCTCTGACAAAACTGCTCAAGTGGCAGCAGCAGGAGGATCCTGCGTCACCGTTGACGAACCAGGAAGGCACCATCGGCATTCTTGTCGCCGAGACCTTTCCGGAGTGGAAAGGCAGGCTGTCTGTAGGCTACGAGATCGAAAAGTTTGATGTCAGGTGGACGATGAACTACACCTCTGGCATGGACGTCGTTAACAGCGACGCAGGCAGATCGCCCGTTGCAAACGGAGTTGTTCCGACAGTGCCGAGCTACCTGTACCACCGTCTAACGGGTACCTGGATGCCGATGGAAGGGCTTGCCGTGACCTTTGGCATAGCCAATCTCACTGACAAGCAACCACCGATCTACACCAGTGATTCGCGTGCCGGAATTCAGGCGAATACCGACCCATCGACGTATGACGTCCTTGGCCGGCGGTATTTCCTGAGTGGGACCTACTCGTTCGATCTGTAAGCGAACGGCTAGCCCCAAGTTAGATCCAGCCGCCGCTCTGCAAGGAGCGGCGGTTTTTTTTTGCTAAGATACGAGCCGTGGAACAAACGCCCCTTCAGATATTCGCACTGTTTGCTGCGCCGGTTGCGACCCGCATGCTCGAGGATGCGGACGCATTAAACCATGAACTGGAAACGCTGCTGCTTGCTCGCGAGAATGAGCAGTACCGTAACCCGCACCCCACGCACATGCAGCAACAGGAGGTTTTCGAAAGCAATTTCGATATGTTCCGTTGGTCGGAGCCCTGTATTCAGGCGCTGCGTACATTCATGATGGAGTCAATCCTTGAGGTGGTCGCTGATTTGAACGGCCACACCCCGGAGGACATGGCGAAACTGGTGGTACGTAACCACACCTGGTTCCATGTCAGTCGGCACGGTGGCTCGTTTGTTGCTCATAACCATCCGATGGCATCATGGTCGGCGGTCTATTGTGTCAGGGGCGGTGAGCCCGTGCCGGAGCGACAAGACAGCGGTGTGCTGCGTTTTCTGGATCACCGGCCCGGGTCCAACATGTTCATGGATCCGGCGAACGTCAAGCTGCGCGTGCCTTTCAATTTCGGCCATTACTCGATGCGGCTTGCGCCAGGGCAACTGGTTATTTTTCCATCCTACCTCGTGCATGAAGTGGCGACCTTCCTCGGTCACGACACACGCATCACGGTTGCCACGAACTGCTGGTTTACGACTCGCGCGTAGCGGTGACTGTCCAGCCCAACAGGTCCTCGCCACGTCGCAGGATTACCTGTGGGGTATCGACGATGAACCCTGCAGCGACTGCGCTCTGACAGAAACGCTCGACGTCTGGGCCGCCCTGCGCCGCGCGCAGAATGGCCTGCAAGCGTTCCCTGTGTGCCGCCATTTCGTCCTCAAGCACGGTGAGACTATCCAGCGCCGCTGCGGGACCGGTCGTCGGTGTTCGCTGCAGTGTGCGGGAGACCTGGACAGCTATTCCTTCCACGAACGCCGCCTGCGGTTGCGACCGGGCATAGGCGGTAACAGACTGCAGAAGTCCGGCAATTTCCTTGTGTTGCTGCTGCGCTTCGCGGTTCGTCAGGCGGTCAAGCAATTGTTCCTCGTCGCCGGATTCCGCCAGGCCAGCGAGCAAGCGGCGGCATGCGGCTATCAAGGGTGCCTCCTGGCGCAGGTAATCGAAAATCCCGATTTCCGCACGAGTCGTTTCGACCGCCTTCGAATTGCTGTGGTGCATGATAAATCCGGCCCGACCCCCGGGTTTCAGGATGCGCGCGAGTTCGTTCAGTGTGTCGCCGACGCGGCTGTATTCGATGGCGTACTGGCTTGAGACTGCGTGGAAGCTGCGGTCCGGGTAACCGGTCTGCTCGCAGGCCGTCCCGCCACGAAACACGATGTGGCCAACGGTGAGGCCATGTCGTGCGGCCGCCTCGGATGGAATGATAAGCGCGGCATCAATGCCCTCGATATGGAATTCGCGACCCAGCGTGTGTGCGGCATCGCGCGCGAGGAATGCGACAGCTCCGTTGCCGGTGCCAATATCAAGCACTCTGGCACCGTTCGGCAGGCCGCCAAAAAAAGCAAGCCAGTGATCGCGAATTTCGTCGTCGTAATTACCTGCAAATGCGCCGGGGCAGGAATGCAATACCCCGCTTGCCCAATAGCGGCTCCACGGGCCGGCGCTGGCCGACGTCGAAGCATCATTCTCGTGTTCGCTCAATGCTGTATCTTCCGTTGTTGCGGCGCAATGGCTCATGCAGCTGCCCGCGCGCGTAGTCGATCTCGAAATGCCTTACACTATAATCGGTAGCCCGGTGCCGGCACTAGGGCCTGGAGAACTTCAATGGGATTCAAACTTAGCTCATCGCTCAACATAGACGCGATTCGTCAGGACTTCATGCAAAAGGGGTATGCGCATGTTCCCCGGATTCTTCCCGATGAAAACGCAAAAAGGATCCGCAAGGCGATGCTCGATAGCACGCCCTGGAATTACGTATTTAACGATAAGGACAAGCACGTTGATCTTACCGCGGCCCAGGTGCATTCCATGTCAGACCAGCAGGCCACGCGACTGCAGCAAGCGATTTATGCGCAGGCGCAGGTCGGCTTCCAGTACTGCTACGACAATTATCCAATCTTTGACGCCTACAAAGCTGGCCAGAATGAGGGGCATATTCTGCACAAGCTTTATGAGTGGCTGAACGACTCGGAGTTTCTGGATTTCGCTCGAGCCGTGACAGGGTTCGACGATATCAGTTTCCTCGACGCGCAGGCGACGCGCTATCGGCCGGGACACTTCCTGACCTGTCACGATGACAGTCTGGAAGGCAAGAACCGGCGTGCCGCCTATATTTTGAATTTTTCGACGGACTGGCCCGTGGACTGGGGCGGCTATCTACAGCTGCTGGATGAGGATCTTCACGTGCGCCGTGGATTCAAACCGACATTCAACGCACTCAATCTGCTGGCTGTGCCACAGAAGCACAACGTAAGCCTGATCGCACCGTTTGCAGCCGGAATGCGATTCTCGGTGTCCGGCTGGATGCGCTACGGGCAGCCCGAGTAGCTAGCACCAACCAAAGGGGTCAGAGCCCTTTTGGCCCTCGGCCCGCCAGGACTGTGCGCCACAGCACGTCGACCAAAGTCGCATTAGCCTAAAATTACAGGCTGAAATAGGTACCGGGCGTCTCTATGGACTGGCAAACGAAAAGGCGACTGAGCGCTGTCTTGCGGCCGCTGCAATTCGGACTGCAAATCGCCCTTGTGGTCGTGTCGATACCGTCCGCGCTAGCCCAATTCGAACCCGCTGGCCACCAGTTGGACATGGGGCTTGATCTCAGTTTCATCAAAGCAGAAGGTCATCCGTCCTGGCTGGAGGGTTCCGCCGGAAAGCTTCGCTATGACAGCGACAACGATGGGCTGCTCATCAGTCGCGGCTTTATCGACTACGACTATCGGGTTGCCGACACGCTCACGGCGAGCGTCAATGCGGAGTTGTACCTCGAAGATTTCAGTTCGACGCTGGACCTGACCGAGGCTTATCTTGAATGGCGGCCTGTGCCCAGGTCGGAAAACCGCTACCAGCTCAAATTCGGTGTGTTTTACCCTCGCGTCTCGCTCGAAAATTCCGGCCCCGGCTGGAGCAGCCCGTATACCCTGAGCTCATCGGCGATCAACACCTGGGTCGGTGAGGAACTGAGAGCTTACGGTGCCGAATTTTCGTACTCGCGTAAGCCGGAATCACTTGGCGGCATGCACAAGTTCTCGCTACACGCATCGATGTTCTACAACAATGACACGGCCGGCGGGCTCATCGCCTGGAAAGGCTGGTCGGTGCACGACCGGCAATCCCGCCTGGGCGATGAAGTGCCATTGCCACCCATTCCGATGATTCAACCCGGCGGTTGGTTCGACGAGCAGGACCCTTTCATCACGCCGATACTTGAGATCGACGATACCTACGGTTACTACGTCGACGCCGAGTGGAGCGTTAGCAACCGGTTCCTGGTCCGCGTCACGCATTACGATAATCGTACTGATCCCTTCGGCTACAAAGACGGACAATTTGCGTGGGAAACCGGCTTCGACCAACTGGCACTGAAAGCGACATTGCCAGGCGATGTCGGCCTGATTGCACAATGGATGGATGGCTATACGCTGTGGGGTCAAATGACGAACGGCATCCACGCGGTAGACGTCGGCTTCGAAAGCCATTTTGTGTTGCTAACCCGGTCGTTCGAACGGCATCGCATCTCGGCACGCTACGACGACTTCGAGATTACCGAGCGCGACTCGATACCGCTCGATGAAAACAAGGAAGACGGTCACGCATGGACGGTGTCCTACCGTTACGAGCTCAACCCGAATGCCGCAGTCGCTGCCGAGTGGCTGCAGATTTTCAGCAACCGCCCGGCCTGGGCCTATTTCAATCTCACCGAGCGAAAAACCGAACAACAGCTGCAACTGACACTCCAGCTGCGCTTCGGCCGCCGCTAACAAAAAGGGCTCTGACCCCTTTGGTGGCGAAATCCCCCAAAGGGGTCAGAGCCCTTTTGCAGAACGCGGTTTATTCAGCCATCACTCTTTCGAGCGCGGCGGGGTCGCGCCAGCGCCCACTCTTTAAACGCAGGGCATAGACCAGTGCGATGGCGAGTATCATCGCGACAAACGCAAGCCACGAAACTTTGGGGCTGAGTTCGAACACGCGAATAATAAAGAACTGCGCAACCAGCATTGCCCAGTGCAGCGACACCGAGGCGACCATCAGCCAGCGCGTGTCGCCCGCCCCACGGAGTATGCCGCTCGACACCAGTATCACCGCGTCGGCCATCACGTAACTCGACAGGCCTATCATCATGAATGCGGACAATTCGCGTATCGCCGTAAAGTCACCGCTCGGTGGTGCAAACACCTCGACCAGCGGATAGCGAAACGTAATGTAGAGGATGGCAAGCAGCGCAGAATAAGCGAGGCCTATCACAAACCCGGCGACCATCACTTCGTTGGCGCGCGCCAGGTCGCGCGCACCGACAAACCGGCCGATCAGGCTGATAATGCCGAGGTGCAGCCCGATCATCGGCACGAAAGACAGTATGTCCCAGTTGAAAACAATGGCGGCTCCAGCACCCTCGGCGATCCCGTAGGACTGAAACATGAGCAGAAACAGGTTGAATGCCGCCACGTTCAAAAACATTTCGAGGCCGGACGGAAATCCAAGCCGCCAGAATCGCCGCAGGATTTTCATGTCGAGCCTGAATGAGCGCATTACGCGGAACGACTCGCGGTGCTCCCTGCGAAAATAGAACGCGATAAACAGCAGGAGGGCCAGGAGCGAAGCAACGACAGTTGAGACTCCAGCGCCCACTATCCCCATTGCCGGGAATCCCAGCTTGCCAAACACCATGATGTAACAGAGTGGCACGTTGATGAGCAGGCCGAACACGTCGCAGATCATGACCACGTAGGTTCGGCCGATACCCGCGAAATAGGACGAAATACAGGCCTTGGCCAATGTCACGAGCACGCCTGACATCAGGATCAGGTAGTAGGTGCGTTCGAGTGCGACCTGTGCCGGTGCGTGCTCCATAGCCTCGAAAACGCCCGCAACCAGGAAGGTAATCAGAGTCAGAAACGGCGCGCTCATCAAAACCATGACGATGCCCTGCGTCACGACTTTCGGACACTTGTCTTTCTCGCCAGCGCCGAGGTACTGCGCCGCCAATGCGTTTGCGTAGGAAAACAAGCCAACGAAAAAACAGAAAGAGAAGAACGACGCCACACCGCCACCCAATGCCGCCGCCATGTGTGTGGGATCGATCTGCGACATGAAGTAACGGTCGGTGAATATCATCACCGCAAAGGTGCCTTGCGATACCACCATCGGCAGGGCAAGCTGCAGCAACTCGATCAGAGTGTGGCGACTGAAGTTGCGGCGAAGTAACTGCATGACACGTGTATCGCGAGTATCCGGGGAAGCAAGCAAGTTTACGCATGGCACGGCCCACGCGAAACCGATCGGTCATGAAATAGTCCGGCAGCGGTCACGACGGCCCCGGTTTCGCCGCATACTATGCAGCTTAGGAGGATCTACTTATGAGCTATATCGAAACCGTACCCGTCAATGAGTCCGAAGGCGCCGTTCGTGAAATGTACGAGCGGCAACAGGAATCCTGGGGTTATGTACCCAATTACGCAAAGTCATTCAGCCATCGCCCGGCGGTCATGGAGCGCTGGGGTAAGTTGCTTGCGGAAATCAAGCGGCCGATGGACATACGCATGTTCGAAATGATCACGTTTGCGGCGGCCCATGAACTCAAACACACACCCTGTTCCCTGGCGCATGGCAACGCGTTGCGGCCGTTCTTCAGCATCGACGAAATCAAGGCGATCGCCGCACAACAGCCTTGCGATGCGGTCACGGATGCCGAGCAGGAAATGATGCGGTTCTCGAGGAAGATCGCGAGGGATGCCTCGACCGTTACGGCGGACGACGTGCAGCGGCTGAAGGACCACGGCTACTCCGACGCGGAGGTATTCGACATCGCCGCGACGTCTGCTGGGCGAGCGTTCTTCACCAAGGTCCTCGATGCCGTCGGCTCCCTCCCGGACGCCGGATTTATGAAGATCGACGAGAACCTGCGCTCACACCTGACCGTTGGCAAGCCGATATCCAGCGCAAAAGACGCGGTCATGAATGACATAAGGGATTGATTAATATAAGAAATAAACTGGTCACGAAATAGTCAATCTCTGGTCAAGCCTCGGCGCCGGCGAATGCGCACTATCCGCTCCGCACTGCAGCAATCCCGTTGCAGAATTGAGGAGAAAGAGATGAGTGACGTAACAAATGCAGCAAACAACGGCGTTAACGTAGAGGCCCTTTTGGGCGCACGCGCAGCGCTGACCGACGCACCGGCAGCAGCGCAGTTCGTGTGGCGCGCAGAGAGCGAGTGGAAAGGCGGCGTGCACACGCAGTCGACCATCGCGGGCTTTTTCGGCCTCGGCGAGGAACAAAGCCGCGGCAAGTCGTTCAACTTCGACACGGATCATCCCGAGGTATTTGCCGCGAGAGACCAGGGCGCGACCCCGGTTGAAGTGGTGCTGGTCGGCCTCGCCGGTTGCCTGACGGGCGGTATTGCTTCCGTCGCGCAGAACCGTGGTATCCAGCTGCACTCGGTTAAAGCAACGATCGAGGCGCCGATGGACCTGGCGGGCATCCTGGGTATCGATGCCGACGTTCGTAACGGCTTCAAGTCCATCAAGGTCAGCTACCAGATCGATGCGGATGCGTCCGACGACGAGATCAGGGCGGTGGTTGCACAGTCGCAGAAGCGCTCGGCGGTTTTCGACATCATCACCAACCCGACCGACGTCAATGTCGAGGTCAACAAGTGAGCGACCGATTTAAGAATCGGTCCCGGTCAGCCGGCACCCGTGATGTTGTTGTCATAGGTGCCGGTCATGCCGGCCTGGCAGCGAGTTATTGTCTGAACGAGCGGGCCATCGACCATGTCGTTCTCGAGCGTGGCGAGATCGCGAATTCCTGGCGCAAGGAACGCTGGGATTCGCTGCAGCTGCTCACACCCAACTGGCAAAGCCGCTTGCCCGGTTATGGCTACTCCGGGGATAACCCCGACGGATTCATGAGCATGCCGGAGGTGATCGATTTCATCGCGGGCTATGCGCGCCATTCGGGTGCGCCAGTGCGCACTCACACGACGGTCAGCTCTGTGCGGCCAGAACGCGGCGGCTATCGCATCGAAACGGACCAGGGTACATGGCAGGCTCGCGCCGTTGTTATCGCGAGCGGCGCCTGCAACATCGCAAACAAACCGCGCGTTGCAGACGATCTGCCGCCAGGCATCCGGTCGCTAACGCCTCACGATTATCGCAGCCCGGCACAACTGGAGCAGGGTGGCGTGCTTGTTGTTGGCGCATCGGCTACCGGACTGCAACTGGCGGACGAAATCCGACGCGCGGGACACGAGGTCGTGATCGCAACGGGTGAACACGTGCGGATGCCGCGTCGCTACCGCGGCCATGACATCCAGTTCTGGCTCGACCGGACCGGCCTGATCAACCAGCGTTACGACGAAGTGGATGACGTCGCGCGTGCGCGCGGACTGCCGTCACCGCAATTGATCGGTTCACATGACCTGCCAATCCTCGACCTCAATCGTTTGTCGGCCAATGGCGTGCAGATCGTCGGTCGACTGATGGGCGTGCGCAACGGCGCTGCGCAGTTTTCGGGCTCGCTCCGCAATGTGTGCGCGCTCGCCGACCTGAAGATGAACCGCCTGCTGGACGGTATCGACGAGTGGGTACTCCGCAATTCGGTGCTGTGCGACGCACCGCAACGCTTTGACGCGACGCGTGTGGATGAGTCGCCTGTGCTGACGCTGGATTTGTCGAAGAACAACATTCAGACGGTGATCTGGGCGACCGGATTCCGGCCTGACTATAGCTGGCTCGATGTCCCCGTACTCGATCGCAAAGGCCGCATCCGCCACGACGGCGGCGTGGTCGATGCGCCTGGCATGTATGTACTCGGGCTGCCGGTCCTGCGTCGCCGCAAGTCGAGTTTTATCCACGGCATTGAGGACGACGTGCGGGACATTACGGAACACCTCGCCAATTATCTCGACGACCTGTCCGGTCGAACTTACCCCTTCACTCGGAACGCGGCAGCAGGCGCTTGCGCCAGGACGGCAGCAGCATAGGAACCTTGCGCTGGTACTGCCGGTAGTCCGGCAGTTCAGCCGCGAGATCGCGCTCTTCCAACCGAATATCGACGAGTATGTAAATCGTGGCGCCGGCGGCAAACACCAGGTGCGTGAGCGTCATGATGGGTGACGCCCAGAGCACCAGCAACCAGGCCAGGTAAATGGGGTGGCGAACGTGCCGATACAGTCCCGGTGTTTGCAGTTCCTGGCTCTCACACTGGCCACCCCGAAAGTAGGTCCAGGTCTGGCGTACGCCGAAAAGTTCGAAGTGATCGATAAGACAACTTGCATTCAACATCAGCGCCCATCCCGCGAAATAGACGGCGTAGATCAGCACCGAAAAAACCGCATGCTCAACCGCCCAGACCACGCCACCCATCGGTTGCCATAACGCCATGACAGCAATGACCGCCGCGCTCGATACCAGCACATAGGTGCTGCGCTCGAGGCAGTCGGGCAAGCGGGCGGACAGGAAGCGCCTGAACGATTTGCGCGCCATGCCGCTGTGCTGCAGGGCAAAGATAAGCAACAAGGCGAGGTTAACGGGCAAGGCTTCGTCGAAAGGTACAACTGCAACACCATCGATCGTTCGCGATACGAGCAGATTGCCGAAGAACGCGGCGCTGTAGGCCATCGTCAGCAGGCACGCAAGATAAGACGCGATGCCATACGACAAAAAGAACAGCCTTTTCATCACGCGCATCGTCGAGCGGCGGTAGCAGCGGTCGGTTCGGGTGCCGGCACGACGTAGTCGACCAGCAAGGGGTTGATCTTGTCCGGATTCGTGACTGGTGCCATGTGGCCCAGGTTAACGAGCTGCAGGAAACTGCAATCCCTGAGTTGTTTCGCCATGAGTTCGCAGACACGCCGGGCAGCCTGCCGGGTGCGCGTCCCGCACAGGATGATTACAGGCATTTCCAGATCGCTGACATCAGAGAGGACATTCTTTGCATCGCGTATCGCCTGGAACTCGGCGGCAACCTTCGGCGCTACGCTCGCCAGCCAGCGTCGCTGCGAATAGCGCAGACCTCGCCAGGCGTCTGCGCCGGACCAGTAGGTGACAAATTTGCGTGCCGCGAGCCAGCGCGATAGCGCACCGCCCGCACCGGCAGGGAAGCTCGCAGCGACAGTTGCTATTTCCCTGGCCGCTTCTGTGTGCGTTTCTTCCCGAAACAGCAAGTTGAAATTCGCTGGCTCGTAAACGATCAGGCTCTTCACCCGGTCCGGATACCGCTTCGCGAACCAGGTTGCGACCGCGCCTCCGTAGGAATGGCCGATGAGATGGAATGGTTCAGTGATGTCACCGATCTGCTCGATGATGGCATCAGCTTCCTCACGCATCGAAAAACGCGCATCGGCGCGAAACCTGCGCGATCCATAGCCGACGAGGTCGGGCGTGAAGACGCGACATCGCCCACGCAACGCCTGCCGGAATAATCGCCACTGGCCGCCCGTGCTGGCGCTGCCGTGGATACATACAACGATAGGACGATTGTCCCCTTGCCGCTTGTCGGTCACTTTGATTCTCCTGCAATTCAGCTTATGGTCTGAGTTGCAGTCTCCGCGTATTATCGTCAACAGTCCTGACCACTCCGGGACTAATCCATGACCATTCAGTGACGCGGTCGGAAGCAGGGACAGTGACCGAAGAAGTAGCAAAAAAATCAGAAACTTACCGATTCGGCGATTGCGAAGTCGACGTGGACCGTCGCGAGGTAAAGCGTGCCGGTGTTGTCGTTACCGTGCAGCCCAAAGCCTTCGAGTTGCTGTTGTACCTTATTCGCAATCGCCATCGCGCTGTCGATAAGGACGAGCTGCAGGATAAGCTGTGGCCGCGAACGATCGTCACCGAAACGGCACTTACACGATGCGTGATGAAAGCGCGTCGTGCCGTTGGCGATGATGCGGATAAACAAGCCGTCATCAAGACCGTGCACGGTCACGGCTATCGTTTTACGGTGGATATTGACGATTCGGTGGCCAGTGTCTCGACTGACACAGAAGTAAGCGCTGCCGCACCCGCGAAGTCAGCGCACAAAGTCCGTCGCCAAACGTCGAGGCTGGCCGCCATGGTTGTGGCGTTGCTCGCCGTAGTTGTGGTCGCCTGGTTGTACCTGTCGCCGCCGGCACTGAGTGGGCCGGTACGGCTTGCCATTCTTCCGGTCGAGAATGCCACCGGTGATGCTGAAATGGACTGGGTTGCCAGCGGCCTTGTGGCATTGATGAGCCGCATGCTCGAAGACAGCGGCGTTGAAACGGTAAGTCCGCAGACGGTGTCGGGACTTGCGGGAGACACACCGACAGCCGAACTCATCGCGTCGGGCAGTGATTTTCGGAAGAACCTGCAGCAGACAACCGCAGCAACCCATGTGCTCGCCGCCAGGATCGAAAGTGATAAAGGATTGTATCGGCTCACTTACACCCTTGCGGGTGTCGAGAGTCGGCCGACGCGCCGCACGATCGTCGGCAAGGAACCGACCAAACTCATCCGGGATGTTGTCGACACGGTCCGTACGCTGGTTGTCGAGGGCGCACCCGAGATGCTCGATTACCCCTCTGTCAGTAATGACGAATTCGTGAACCTGGCTTATGCGCAGGCGATGTCGCTGTACCACGAGGGTCGCTACGAAGAAGCGAAAAGCCTGTTCGAGATCATCATCGAGCAGGAACCACACCTCTTTTGGCCACGTTACGAACGCGCACTCACGATCCGGAACCTGCGCGATTTCGATACCGCCGAGCGCGAATTGCTGGCTCTGCGCGACGAGGTATCCAAACCCGGCATGGAGCGAGAGCTGGCCGGCGTCGAGAACGCGCTCGGTATCATTTACTGGACCAATCGTCGTCACGACCTGGCGCGCGAGGCCTTCCAGCGCTCGATCGATGTCTCGCAACGGGCCGGCAACCAGCTGCGCGTGGCCACCGCTTACCAGAATCTCGGACTCGTCGAGAAGAATGTCGACGATGCGCCTGCGGCGCTGGCCTATATGCGGCAGGCGGAGCAGGTCTACAACGAAGCCGATATCCGGGTGCTGCCCGGCACGCTGCTCAACAACATGTCCGGCGTGCTGATACAGATGGGCCAGATCGAAGGGGCTGAGCAATACTCGTTACGCGCGATCGAAAGTTTTCGACTGAGCGGCGAACGACGCAACGAAGCCACCGCGATGAATCGCCTAGCGGACATTTACGCGCGCTTGAGATATTACGATCGAGCCACCGATGCGGCGGAAAGCGCGCTTGCTGTTCGGCGCGAGCTTGACGATCAGTTTGGGGTTGCGTCCAGCCTGATCAGCATCGCGGATATCGCGATATTGCGTGGCAATTTCACACGTGCTCTGCAATACGCACAGCAGGCCTACGATATAGGCACTGACATCGACGCGCCCGCGATCCAGGTTCCGGCGCTATTCAGTATCGCGAAGGCCGAGATGGGACTGGGCAATCCGACCAGCGCCGCCGAGCATTACGCAACAGTCGAGGCAATTGCGATCGCGACCGACGACCCGCAAGGTGTGTTTCGCGCCCGTCTGGGTGTTGCCGAGACGAAGATCGAGACCGGGCAGTACGACGACGCCATTGCCATGGCAACCGGGTTACTGAACCAGGCGCGGGACGAAGAGAGTGTGCGTGATGAGACGGCGGCCATGAGAGTGATAGCGGCGAGCTACGCTGCGCGTGGCCAAAGCGCTGATGCTGTCCGAATTCTTGAGGAAGCGCTCGCCCTTGCTGACTCGATCAATGACACCGTCGTGCAGGCAAGTGTGCATATCCTGCTGGCGCAAGAATATCTCGCGATGGGCAATATGGCGGCGGCAACATCGTATGTAGCACAGGCTGCCGTAGAACGACCTGAGGATGCGGACAGTTTAAGAGTGCAGGCCCTGTTCGAGTGGCAACAGGGCAATGCCGTGCGAGCGGCGGAGCTGATGGGTCTCGCACGTATCAGTGCCGGTGAAGGCTGGAGCGAAGATGACGCCGCTCTGCTGAAAAACTACCGCGACGCCGCCGGAAAATTAACAGAATAGAAAAAGGGCTCTGACCCCTTTCGCGGGTTTT
>Ga0224496_10001324_pt1 | contig 15525 bp, 15 predicted proteins | sample SF_Jul11_sed_USG_2_FD_168127 | JGI IMG/M metagenome (GOLD analysis project Ga0224496, IMG submission 168127) | Sediment microbial communities from San Francisco Bay, California, United States - SF_Jul11_sed_USGS_8_1 | ecosystem: Environmental > Aquatic > Marine > Sediment | place: USA...
ATGGATTTGATTCGGAAATCCGCCAGGAATTTCTCCAAAGAAGCTTTCCGGCCCCCGTCGGTCAGAAAATAAACCATCTCCTTGCTCCTGGCCAACTCATCAAGCAGAGCAGGAATCTTCTCCTCATCTATAAAACCGGGGATCTGATCACTTGCCAGGTAAAACCTCGCCTGAGGATTTTCTACGCCGTAATAGAACAGACGTTTCCCCTCTTCCATGAACTGCGATATTTGGGAGAAAAAAACCTTATGAGAGAAGGAGCGGTTCATCTTAGGCGCCAGAACATGGTTTGTGTATACAAGGAATGAAAAGCTGGCCACCACAGTGGCGGTCCACATCCACCAGGTCTCCCCCGATTTGGCGAACATTTCCATAGCCTTGAACGATACATAAATGGCCGACAGAAACGCAAAAGCGGCCATAACTGACGGCACTGGCAATAACGCGGCGAAGGAAATCAGTGCATCTGGGATACCGCCACCAAAGCTTGCGTAATTATTCCCCGATACATTTGGCGAATAGAGCGACGCCAGTAAAGTGAAAAACAGGAACACAAACAGAGGAAATATGATTATCAAATGGCTTATGAATGGCGCCTCCCATATATCCTCTTCCGCATCCTTGCCAGCAAGCGGCTGGCGTAGTTGGATATAGCCACCGACCATCAGCGCCATTACCGCATGAAGCGCCAGCATGTGCACTTGGCCGAAAACCGACAACGCGGCCGCAGCTGTCGCGCCACCAGTCAGGTATGCGGGCAACATTCGGCCCGGCTGGTCATTTTCCTCCCACAGACAACGCAGCGCGGCGGGGGCGATGAATATCCACGGGATGAACAATAAACCCTGCGCCACAAATTCACCCAGCCCGTCAACCACCCCGGCGGAAGACTCCACCAGACCCACCCCATCTGTAACGATAGAGAAGATGATCCATGGAGCCGCCATAACCGTCAGCAATGCCGCACCGAATAAATTGAAAATCCTCCTGCTTCCATCCTTCCCGAACGCTCCACTCCGTGCCGCGGTCCACGCACCGGCAAGGGATATGACCACGGGAGCAGGGCCTCCAGCGTAAAACGCCAATCCGAGGCTGATCCAGTAAGGGACTGCTCTCATGGGCCGGCCCTGCTCGCCGGACAAGTCCGGGGCCCCGGACGAGTTCGAGTCGTCAGTCATGCGGGCAAGAGACAAAAGGGATATGGAGAGAAAAAAGCAGATCGCCATGTCCGGCGCACAGCTTCTGGCGGAAAAAGAAAAAAGAGCAGAGGTGCTCAACACTCCGAAGGCGAAGAGCCCCGCCATGGGGCCGAAGAGGATCGCCCCGGTTCTGTACACAATGTACAACGCGCCTAAAGCGAAGAATGTGGAAGGGATCCGCGCAAGCAACTCATCCGATTCGCCAGCAAGACTGTAAACCAAGGCGATGGCCGCTGGCCCCAACGGGTATACACCATCGGAAAAATCGGCCCCAAATACCTCCGCCTCTCCATGTCCATAGGCAAGCATCCTGCCCGCCAGCGCATGGCGCACCTCATCGCCATCGTCCGACCAGAAGCTCCGCTCGCCCAGGGTGTTAAATATCAGGGCGCCAGCCATCACCAGAAAGGCCGCCATGATTATGGTCTTTGAACTACTCATCGGTCCATTTTACAGCTCTTCTCCGGGGGGATGTTGGGAGAAGTATATGCTGGCATCAGGATCGGGCAGAAGCCACCCCGGAGAGCATTACACCATATGGCAGGATCGCCTTTCACTTCAGGCCAATCCAGTAGGTCGCCCCCGCCTCTGGCTATGATCGCGTCGAGGATATACTGTGGGCATTCGGTGCGGATATGGGAAGCGATTTGATAGTACGCATCCTGCCATTCCCGTCTGAATTCTCTCTGCAACTATCCTCGTTTGGCGGATTTCATCAAGCCCATGGTTACAAAACTGTTGATGATTGGGCGCCAGTTGGAAAGTTTGCATATAATAGGGGTGTCCCAGGCGCAGATGGCCTGGAGCTGTCTAACGATGGAGACCATGATCAAAAACTTCAGAAAATGGATTGGCGATGACAAAATCGCCACGGTAATCGTCTTTACCATCTCTGTGGCGGCGTTGATCCTGATCGTCCCCTCCCCTCGGTGGGCCCCCCTTGGGTGGGCCGCCCTGGCTATGGTGTTGGCGCTCGGCGTCCCCTGGCTTCGTAAAAAGAAGGAGGAGGACCTGCTGGCCGTGACCGCCGCGGAGTATGACAATATTCTCACCTCGGAACAGGCGGCAGGCGCGCGCCGATACGCGGCCAAGTGGCGGCGTGTATTCTTTTCCCCCTCCCCGGCGAAGAGGGAGGAGTGCGAAAAAGCCGCCACACGCATATACCAGATGTGTGGGCTCACCGTGCCCTCATTCGTGTGGCTCGATTCCCCATTTCAGGCGGCGGTGGCGTTGAGTATTCTTTGCGTCAACGGCGATGAAGAGGGAATCCAGGTGGTGGCCCCCATGTTTCCGGCGATGCTCAACAACCAGGTATACGTCCCCGGCTCCGGCGCGGAGCTGACGTTACATCGCGCCGCCATGGCGGAAGTGTCTCACGAAATCAACCGCATGATCCTCATCCGCGCTCTGGTGACAAGCAAGCTTCAGCGGGAAATGCGCTCCTCCCCGGCAGGAATGTGGAACGCATGGAGTGATGTGTATGCAAAGCTGATGACCCAGGCGCCGGAGCTTTTTCTCGATCCCTTCGCCATGGAACAGGAGCATGGGGAGGGCGTCATCCCGCAGGCGTGGATGAGGCTCTATGAGAAGAGAGTAATGAAACACGTCCCTTCGTTTTTTGATGGGATCGGCTCCATGGTGGGGCGTCATGGCGCGCCGGAACTGCTGGAATATGAAATCGCCTACAAGTGGCGGAAAAGCGAACTGGGGATTAAATACGATCAGCCCCTCGGTATGGATGAGATCGCCGACGCGCACTGTACGCTGGCAAAAAACCTGGGATGGTGGATCCCTCTTGGCAATGTGGTGATCTTTACCGAAAGCCCCGTGGCCATACGGCTGGACATGCATGGGCGTCTCTCCGCCGAGGGTGGGCCCGCCGTGGAGTATCGGGATGGGTGGGCTGTCCACGCGGTGGAGGGGACCCTGCTCCCCGCGGAGTGGGGCGCGGAGGCGCCGGAGCGGTGGAAGCTGGACTGGCTCCTGCAGAGCGGCAACCAGGCGGAGCGGCGCCTGTTAATGGCGAAGATGGATTATGAACGGCTACTGCGAGAGGAGAAAAACGCGAGGCTGATCCACCAAGAGGCGGATATGCGGCTGTATATGATCGGGCGGTGGAATGAGGATGCTGAGTATGAATATTATAGTAGTAACGAGCCGATAATGCTTCTTAAAGTGGGCGATCCCTCCACCGGCGCCGGCTATGTCTTGCGGGTGCCGCCGGATATGAACACTTGCGAGCAGGCGCGGCGATGGACCTTGCATGACGAGACGGGAAGCGTGAAGTTTATAAAAGAGACATGATTCAACATTGGAACGAATGGCGATGAAGGCATACAGGCAGGGGGATGTGATTCTGTTTTGCGGGTCCGTCATACCGGTGGGCGCCTTGCGGCTGGATCATCTGACATTGGCGAAGGGGGAGGCCACCGGCCACAGCCACAGGATAACTGAAGGTTCTGCCCAGCTTTATGAACATGAGGGTGTTCTGTATCTGCAGGTGTTGTCGGACATTGCCACGCTGTCCCACGAGCAACACGAAAGGATCGGCTTGCCGATGGATAATTACATGATCCGCATACAGCGGGAGTATCAGCCAGAGGGATGGACGGAGGTGGTGGATTGAACTGGCGCGGTGGTGGTAGAATGAAATCAGCAAACCACTCGTGGTCAGATTGCTCAGAGAGGTGTGAGAGAGATGAAAGCGGACGCCGTATCTACAGCGGGGGGGGATCGCGAGCCCTCTGGAGGGCGTGAGTCGGCTGCTTCCAGATCACCCTCCCCCCGTAACGCCATGCGGATCGGGCTATCTCATGTAAGGGGGTTGTCGCGTCTGGCGATGGAGAGGATCGTGGCGGAGCGGAGCAGGAATATATTTCAATCATTGGAGGATTTTCTGGACCGGACCCGCCTCACCGCCCCGGAAGCGGAAGCTTTGGCCGACTCGGGGGCATTGGACAGCTTTGGGCACACCCGCCCGGAGACTATGTGGCGCATTCGCCTCCACCGAGCTGGAGCGCCTGGCGGTCTGTCATTGTCAATTCCAGGTCAGGCTCGCAAGCCGGTTCGCCTTCCAGCGGTGGACCGCCTTCCAGCGTTGCCCGACATTTCGCCGACCGAGAAGCTGAAGTTGCAATACGCCGCGATGGATCTTTGCGCCGCCTCCCACCCGTTGGCGATGTATGGCCGTATCGACAGAAGGGGAATCACTCCCGCCGTGGATCTGTATCGTGTGGAAGCGGGCTCCAGGATCACGACGCTAGGGTGGCTGGTCACTGCAAAGCGGCACAGGACAAAGGGAGGGGAGTTTATGAAATTTCTCACCCTGGAGGATGAGACGGGGATATACGAGGCGGTTTTGTTCCCCGCCGCATACAGACGGTGTGGTGATACGCTGCGGGGCGCGCGGGCGTTTCTGATCCATGGCCGGGTGGAGGATGATGGCGGCTACCGCACCGTGACGGTGGACAAGGTGGCGCGGGTTTGAGTTTGAAATTGTTGGTCGCTCTGCGTTGTCAAATCTGAAAAAAGCCTTGGCGGTACTTGTCACCGGCGCGCTGGCGGCCTATACGGTCGGCATATTCCTTGTCCACGAAAGCTTTACCCTGCGAATGGCTGCGGTGAACGGCGTCGTGGCCGAAATAGAAAATGAGATAGCCGGGTATAAGGAGCAACAGAAGCGCAAAGTTGACGCGATGGTGGAAAAGCGGGCGAAGAAGCTGGAGGAGTGCCTGGTATTCCAGCCGCTGGATGCGCCTGGGGAAAAACCGACATGGGGGGAGAGATGGTTTAACCGCGGGGCAAGGGAAACGCCAGCAGAAACAACTGAAGGCGCGTCGGCCGAGTCGACTAGAGGAGAGAGGCAATGACAGGCCAGCATGCTCCCATCCGGCCATCGGGGCGGACCTTCTTCCATATCCTATGGGGGCTTCTGGTTCTGGCCATGACTTTCTACTCCATCTGCGCCACCGTCAATACTGTGCGTGTATACAGGGCGATTCCTGAATTGGACCAGAAGCTGGCCGAGGCGATGAACGTCCGGGAGAAATACGCCAAGGTGAGGTATTACGTTTCATTGTTCATGATGGTGGAGAGGTTGTCCGATAACTGCCAGGAGCTGGCCGAGGTGAACCTGAGCTATGCTGAATATGAGGAGGTGCTGTTGTATCGCCAGTTCCAGCGGCTGAACCGGGAGACCAAACGCGAGGAGAGGGAAACTCTGATAAAACGGATTTCCGCCATGGCTAAAGGCCGGGACATCAGGGAGGAGATAAAGGCGAGTCGCGGGGTGGACTGACACCGCCAGTTCACGCCGCATTCGGGCTCCTCTCACAAAAAACCCTTCTTTTACATCCACCCCCATGTGATGTAAAATCCCGATCAACATCAAGTCACCAAGGAAAAATAGCGGAATGATAAACAAGGGAATAATCCTGGCTGGCGGGTCCGGTACCAGGCTGTATCCGTTGACTCACGTGGTCAGCAAGCAACTGATGCCGGTTTACGACAAGCCGATGATCTACTACCCCATCTGCATCCTGATGATGGCGGGGATCACCGAAATACTGGTGATCACCACTCCAGAGGATGGGCCTTTGTTCCAGAAGCTGCTGGGTGACGGCAGCCAATGGGGGATCCAGGTTTCCTACGCTGTTCAGCCGGACCCGGGGGGGCTGGCCCAGGCGTTTATAATCGGCCGCGACTTTATACAGGGAGAAGGCTGCTCTCTGATTCTGGGGGACAACATCTTCCACGGTCACGGCTTGGAAGAGATGGTGAGGCGGGCCAGGGGCCGCGAAGAGGGCGCCACTGTTTTTGCATACTGGGTGAATGAGCCGAAAAACTATGGCGTGGTGGATTTCGATTCGTCGGGTCTGGCCATGGGCCTGGAGGAAAAACCGGAAAAGCCGAAATCCAACTATGCCGTGACCGGGCTATATTTTTATGACAAGGATGTGTCGGACCTGGCTGCGTCGCTTCAGCCCTCGGTCCGGGGGGAGCTGGAGATCACGGACCTGAACCGGCTTTACCTGGAGAAAAAAGCGCTGAACGTGGAGATAATGGGCCGAGGGTTCGCCTGGCTGGACACCGGCTCCCACGATTCCCTTTTGGCGGCGGCGAACTTTATAGAGACCATGGAAAAACGCCAGGGTCTGAAGGTCTGCTGCCCGGAGGAGGTGGCCTATCTTTCTGGCATGATAGACGCGAAGCAACTGCGGCGTCTGGCGGAGCAGGTGGCTAAAAACAATTATGGAAAATATCTGATGGGTCTGATGGAAAGGAGTCCCATGTCCAGATAAAAAAAAGGGCCAGCCGGCAGCCGATCAAAGCCGCCAGCCAGGCCCCTCTCAACACATTTACTATCGCTGTTACAGCCCCATCTGGAACCGCACGCCACCCACCATCACACTGCGTTTGTCGTCCCTCTGCAGGTTGTTGATATACTGGAAATCAACGGTCAACTGGGTGTTATCACTAGTGCCAAAACGTATGTAAGCCTCGATAATGTCCTCCCCCTCGTCAAACTCGCTGACAAGGTTCGGATTGAATTCCACAAAGGCATAACCCAGTCCAAAGCCATTCCCTTCGTTGTCCATGAATCCATTAAGAGACAGACCGAAAGATGTGGCCACCAGGACTTCGTTCTCATTAAGGGAGTCGTCCTGCTGAGCCATGCGGAAAAACAAACCGATCAGGTCGGTCAGTTGCTGGTCCACACTTATGAAAAACCCGGTGTTGGAAGCTTCGGTTCCATCAACAATTTTCGTGAAACCCTGGCTATGGATTATATAGCCGAACCGGTAGTTGCCCTGCCTCTCATTGATGGATGGGTGGAGGCCCAGCTGCACGGCTACCTCGCTTTGGTCCAGGATATCGTTGCCCTCCGGATTGCTGTATGTAAGTACCAGGGAGAGAAAGGATGCGGGACGGGCCTCCAGGTATACGGTGGGGGCGTAGTAGTAGGTGCTTTCGTGGAAAACGACACCTGTGCTCCGGACGAAAACTCCATTGAGGAACTGGGCGGTCTCGTCCCCGGCGAATTCGTTGGAGTCGGTAAGAGAATGGGCGTCCATCAGGCCCACAGCGAAGGAGAACTTCTTGTCAGCCATGGTGCGCTGGTAATACGCCTGGCTGACGTTCAATTTGACTTGCCCATCCACCTGGGTGTCATATGGGTCGTAATTGATAGCGGTGCGGCTGGGGACGTTGTCGGACATACTGTGGCCGCCGCCAGCTTCCAGATGAAACACCAGCTCTTCATTCTCGGACAGCTTGCCGGTCAACATGATGTCCGCCGTGAATGCGTAATCGGCCTGATCCTTTGTTGCTGTAGAGACTTCACCTTCGGGTACTGCGGCGCTGGAATCCCCATATTCGTTACCTATCGAATTCTGGACAACAACCGTCAGGCCCGATTCGAGGGTGATATTGTCGTACCACGCGGATTCAGCGAGCGCCGACATTGGAAAAAATAAAATTGTGATAAACGCCAGAATCGGCTTTCGGTAGGACATAATTCGGCTTGCTCCTCGATTTGTTCTGGGGTGTATTTTACAGTATTCCAATACAAAAATGTCCGGGAAAAAGAGTCTTTTTGTGAAATAATATGGAAAAATATCGGGTGATCAGCGGGTTCGCATTCCTCGCAGAATCTTTAGGTTCTCCCTGGCGACTTCATTTCCCCGCTCCGCGGCTTTGGCAAGCCACTTCTCCGCCTCGGCCAGATCCTTGTCCACTCCCTTTCCTTCCGCATACAAAAGCCCAAGGCTGCTTTGCGCTTCCGGATCCCCCTGTTCGGCCGCCTTGCCAAACCACTTCGCCGCCATACCCAAATCCTTGGCCACTCCCAGCCCCTCCATGTATAGCACTCCCAGGTTGAACTGGGCGCCAGACTCCCCCCGGTCCGCCGCCTTGCCAAACCACTTCGCCGCCTGGGCAAAGTCCTTTTCCATTCCCACCCCCTGGGCGTAATAGAGCCCCAGATAGAATTGGGCCTGACCATGTCCCTGTTCCGCCGCTTTTTGCAGCCAAAACGAGGCCTTGGCCGGCTCCTGCGGCGCCCCGTGACCTGTAACGTACATCATGGCCAGGTCGTATTGGGCTTCCGCCAATCCCTGCCCTGCCGACTTTTCCAGCCAGCCTTTGGCTGCTTCCAGGTCCTGCCGCGTCCCCTCCCCCTTGGCGTACATGAGGGCCAGGCTCAGCTGGGCCACGGCAGAGCCGTTTTGGGCCAGGGGGGTGAATAAAGTGAAAGCGGAATTGAAATCCCTGTTTCGGTAAGCCTCCATGGCCGCTTCTATGTCTGTGGGCCCGGAGGATTGTCGCATGGCGAGCGCGATGAATAAAATCATTAGCGTTGCGGTTGCCTTAGGCATTCATATCCCCCTACCGGTGATGATAAGCGATTATACACCGTCCGAGGGAAGATGGCGAATACGCCTTGGTCGCGTCAGAAAAGGAGGCGCTCCCATCCTTTGTTGATAGGCGCTGGGGAATCCTATAGAATGGCCGCTATGTTGGGGTGTTACGCCCCGGCCTTGCCATGCGACTATATCGGGATGAATTCGTGGAACGATGGAGAGATAAAAGGGTTCTGATCACCGGCGTGTGCGGCACGGTGGGCGCTGAGCTTTTGCGGCAGGTCCGCCTGTTGGATGTGGCGGAGATTATCGGGCTGGACAACAACGAAAGCGAGCTGTTTTTTCAGGAAGAGGGGAACCGCGAGGATAAAAGAGTCCGCCTCTATCTGGGCGATGTGCGCGACCGGGATAAACTTATCCGCAAGACAGAAGGTATGGACGTGATCCTGCACGCCGCCGCGTTAAAGCATGTGCTCCTGTGCGAAAAGTCCCCCCGGGACGCGGTGCAGACTAACATCCTGGGGATGCAGAATGTGATAGACGCCGCCCTGGCGAGCAAGGTGAAGTATGTTCTTTTCACATCGTCGGACAAGGCGGTAAATCCGACCAATGTAATGGGCACTTCCAAATTAATGGGTGAGCGCCTGATGACAGCGGCCAACGCCACCAAAAGGGCAGGAGGCCCGGTGTTTGCTTCCACCAGGTTCGGGAATATCCTGGGTTCCCGCGGCTCCGTAATCCCTCTTTTCAAGAAGCAAATCGAAAAAGGGGGGCCGGTGACCCTCACCGACGATCGTATGACCCGGTTTATCATGACCGTGGCCCAGGCGGCCCGGCTGGTGATCGACTCTGTGTTCATGGCAAGGGGGGGTGAGGTGTTTGTCACCAAAATGCCGGTGGTGCGGATAAAGGACCTGGCGGTGGTGATGGTGGAAGAGCTGGCCCCCAGGTGTGGCCTCAATCCGAAGGAAGTGGATATCTGGCTGATGGGCGCCAAACCAGGAGAGAAGTTGTATGAGGAACTGTTGAGCGAGGAGGAGACCCGCCGCGCCGTGGAGCTGGATAATTACTTCTCCGTCACACCCGCTTTCACCAGCGTGTACCAGGAGATTTCATACGACTACCCGGGAGTTAAAAAGGAAGGGAATGTGGCCCGGGCGTATAACTCGTTGACGGAAAAGCCGATGAAAATCGGGGAGCTGAAAAAGTACCTGCTGGAAAACGAACTGATATAAGGAATAACAGGTGAGAGTATTAATACTGGGCGGAGATGGATATCTGGGCTGGCCCACGGCGATGGCTTTTGCCGCCAAAGGGTACGATGTGATGGTTCTCGATAGCTACCTTCGGCGGACCATCGCCATGGAGACCAATTCCGAGGCCCTGACACCGAACCCGAACCTGGCCGCCAGGGCAAGTATCTTTGAGCGGTTGACAGGCAAAAAGATGGAAGTGGTCATAGGAGACTGCGCCGATTACCGGACCATGGCCAGGGTATTTTCGCAATTCAAACCGGAGGCGGTGATCCATTACGCCGAGCAGCCGAGTGCGCCATACTCCATGATCAGCTTCGACACCGCCCGCGTGACACTCAATAACAACCTCAACGCCACTTTCAACACAATCTTCGCCGTGATGGAGCACGCCCCAGACTGCCATATTATCAAGCTTGGTACCATGGGGGAGTATGGCACGCCCAACATTGATATAGAGGAAGGGTGGCTGGAGATCGAGCATAAAGGGCGCAAGGACAAGTTCCTCTACCCCCGGCAGGCGGGAAGCCTGTATCACACCACCAAGATACTGGACACGGATCTGCTCTGGTACTATGTCCGCGCGTACGGAATCCGCGTGACAGACCTGATGCAGGGCCCGGTGTACGGGCTCTCCACCACCGAGGCGGATATGGACGAGAGACTGATACCCAACTTCCATTACGATGACATCTTCGGCACGGTGATGAACCGGTTCCTGATCCAGGCAGTGGCGGGGATACCTCTTACCGTGTATGGCAAGGGGGGCCAGACCAGGGGTTACCTGAACATTACGGATACGTTGAAATGCGTTGAACTGGCCATGAACAATCCGGCCACAAGCGGCCAGCTGCGTATCCTGAATCAATTCACCGAAGTCTTCTCCGTGAACGAACTCGCGGTCAAGGTGAAACGCGTGGGGGACCATCTGGGGCTTAATGTCCAGATCAAATCGATCGACAATCCTCGCAAGGAGAGGGAGGAACACCGATATGTGGCCCACTCCACCGGATTGATGGAGCTAGGCTTGAAGCCACACCTTATGACCGACGAAGTGGTGGCTGGTATGCTCAATAAAATAATGAAATACCAGGATCGAATTGATCCGGCCAAGGTGATGCCCAGGGTGCTCTGGCCCTAGCCGACGCCGAGGGGCGCATCGCCCACGGTCATCCTGGAGGAAGGTAGCGGTGACAGCTGGGCGTCAGCCGCTGGTTGCTACGCCACGCCCTTACCGCACATCTGGCAGAGGCATTCACCCTGTTCCAGCTCCGGTGGAAGGTTGGCCTGGGTGTCTAAAACCTGCCGGTGGAACTTTTCCAGATCAGCATCGTCGTGGATCGACTCCTCCACCGCGATATCCAGCTCGAAGTTCACGGCGATCTCCCGCTCCCCCAAAATAAACTCGGTCTCTGTTCCAATGGGGTAGTACAAAGCAGGGCCTCTATCCGCGAAACCGAAAAAAACGCCGTATCCGGCGGACTCAGCCTCACTGACCGCGGGCGCCAGGTGGCGCGGTTTCAGAATATCGTCATTGATCCGGTCGAAGTTTTGGCGATACCATAATTCCACCCAGTGGCTCGAAAGCATGGAAGAGACTTCACCCTGCCCGGCGCATCCGGAAAAAGTGACCTGAATATACCATTTGGAAAACTCCTCCCGTACAGAAGGATCCGGCCGCTCACCACGCAGATAGACATCGGCGCGGATAGGTTCCAGGTAATCCCGAATGAAGGCGGCGGTGGCTGGTGTGGGGGATGGGATTCTCTCCTTCACCCAGCCGTAAAAATCAGAGAGTATGGCGTTACCCAGTTCATCGGCGGGCAGGTCCACAAATAGGGCAAGGCCGCTCTCTCTGGGGCCAAACAGCCAGCTCAGCAATGGTGGCTTTATGCTTGTCTCCCTCTCCAGAAAAGGGTGTACCAGAAGTTCATAATCCGGTGTCACGTCGATCAGATAAGCGGCTCCACCCATAGTTCCTCCTTTTCATATATTATATGGCAGACTAGGGGTGATGGGGAGATAGGAAGGATGGCCCCCTGCCTGTGAAGCGCTGGTGGAACCGGTTTTCTATTTTCCCCTCGTAGCTCCCCGTTTTGGAATATACTCTTCTCCCATGAGCAAGACGTACCGCCTGGGGATCATAGGTCACCCGTTGGGGCACACACTCTCCCCTGTCATGCACCAGGCCGCCGCCAGAGAGCTTGGGCTGTCTCTGACCTACGACCCGTTTGACGTGGCGCCGGAAAACCTGCCCAAGTATATGGAAGATCTGCGCCATGGCGAGCTGGACGGGCTGAACGTCACAGTGCCGCACAAGATGGCGGTGATGGAACATATGGACGAGGTATCGGAGGAGGCGCAACGGATAGGCGCCGTGAACACCATCGTAATATCTGCTGGCAGGTTGGCCGGGCACAACACGGACGCATATGGTTTCATAACCTCTGTCACGCAAAATGGAGGGATCGACCCTGCGAATAAGAAGAGCCTGGTTATGGGCGCAGGGGGGGCTTCCAGAGCGGTGGTGTGGGCTATGCTGAAGGCGGGCGCTTATGTGACCATCGCAAACAGGACCCAGGAGAAAGCCGCCAAAATAGCCAACGACTTTGGTGGCGTGGGAGCGCCGGTGGAGGTGGTGGAGTTCGGCGCCGGCGAGCTGGCTCATATCGCCGGGAACGCGGATATCATAGTAAACGCCAGCAGTGTGGGAATGAAAGGCGCCGGGCCTGGATCCCTGCCCGATCTGCAAGGATATCTGCGCAAAGGGCAGCTGGTGGTGGATATTGTATACCGCCCGCTGAACACGCCTCTGCTGGAAATGGCCAGACTTGCCGGGGCGGCTACTCTGGACGGATTGTGGATGCTCATACATCAGGGCGCCGGATCGTTTGAGATGTGGACCGGGCGCCAGTTCCCCACAGCCACTGCCCGCGCCATCCTGGAAAAAACCCTCTGACGCATCGACAGGCTAATCCGGTTTAGGATTTCGTGGGTGAACTTTTCCGAAGAAAAGCTTACCCCAACTTCTCCAAAGACTTTTAGCTGTTAACAAGGTTCTCAGGCCCGGCTTGGGGGCTGGTTGATAACGGGAGTTTTTGGAAAGAGTATGAGAAAGCTTTTTTCAAAAAAGGTTTTCTCATAAAAACCAAACCGGGACAGTCGGTTAATGCAACCAGCAGGCCGCCTGTTGATTAACGGTGATGGATTTGAGTTCAGGTTCCTGTTGTTTGCAGATATCCATGACTTTTGGGCAGCGCGGGTGATAGTAGCATCCCTTCGGAAGAGCGTGCAGGCTGGGCACCTGGCCCTTGATCTCGGACAGTTTCATCTTCGACCCGGCGTTTTTAGGTGAAGGGAGTGAATTGAGCAGTCCTTCGGTGTATGGGTGGGCCGGGTTGGCAAAGAGAGTTTTCACATCCGCGGATTCCACCACTTTTCCCGCGTACATCACCACCACTTTCTGGCAGGTTTGGGCCACCACACCCAGGTTATGGGTGATCAGCAGCACCGAAGCGCCATAGCTTTCTTTCATCTGGATCATCAGGTCCAGGATCTGCGCCTGGATGGTGACATCGAGTGCGGTGGTGGGTTCATCGGCGATCAGGAGTTCCGGGTCGCAGGAGAGCGCCATGGCGATCATCGCCCTTTGTCGCATGCCGCCGGAGAGTTGGTGGGGATAGTCGTCGATTCTTTTTCCCGGCGAGGGGATGCCCACCTTCACGAGAGTATCCACGGCGCGGGCCCTGGCTTCCTTGCGCCCCACATCCATGTGCAAAGTTATGGCCTCTTCTATCTGATTGCCGATGGTGAACACCGGGTTGAGCGCTGTCATCGGCTCCTGAAAAATCATGGCGATCCGGTTTCCCCGGATGCGGCGCATATCCTGCTCCGTCATGGGGACCAGATCCTCCCCTTCGAAGAGCATCCTTCCTCCTGCTATACGGCCAGGTTTTTGGATAAGCTTCAGTATGGCCAGGGAGGTGACGGTTTTTCCACAGCCAGACTCCCCCACCAGCCCCACCATGCTGCCATGGCCCACGGAGTATGACACTCCATCCACCGCCGGGGCCAGCCCTTCGCTGGTGTGGAAATGGACTTTCAGGTTGTCTAGCTCAAGAAGCTCTGGCATGAAAGATGGCTATCCGAGTTTGAAATGAAGTCACTCCCCCCTACCGGCGACAAGCCGACGAATCGAATCCGTTCGGAACGCCGTGGGCTTTGTTGTCAATTAGCGCCCGCGCCTCTCAGGATCTGGGCCACTTCATGCCGTCGTGCGGCTGTGGCGTAACCAAGGGCCGTCATACCGGCGTCGCTTTTAGCGGTGACATCCGCCCCGGCCTTCAGCAGGATTTGCACCACCTCCGCCTGGCCGTTGTCCGCCGCCAGCATCAGCGCAGTGTACCCAGGATTGCTTTTGGCGTTCACATTGGCTTTGTTGGCGATCAACGCCTTTACCACATCCACCATACCCAGCTCCGCAGCCCGGATAATCACGGTTGTGCCTGCCCTGTTAGCCGTTTCCACGTCAGCTCCCTTGTTTATCATGCTGATGGCCTCGGACAACTGATTATCCTCAATAGCGTCCATAAGGCTACTCGCCAGAGAGGATTGGGCCATCATGGCCAGGACCAAAAAGCCAAGAGAAACAATTCTTTTCACTTCTTCTCCTCCCTAATAAAGCGCCACGGCTCCAGGCAGCCACGACTATCCAGTGTTAATATAGCCACCGTCCGCCTGATTAGTCAACAGTCGCGAAGAGGTATTATCGTATTCCGCCTAATGCGGAAAGTATGTTCACCACCCTCATATTCTCGAAACCCTCCGCCATGGAGAGAGCGGTTTTACCCTCTTTGTTACGCAGGTTCACCTTGGCCCCGGCTTTGAGCAGGGAGTTTACAATTACTTCATCACGACCCAGGGAGGCGAACATGAGGGCCGTGGTACCCATTCGGTCCTGCAAATTCACATGCGCGTGGTGGCGGATCAACAGGTGAACCACTTCCTCCCGCTCGGCGGCGCAAGCCTTCATCAGGGGGGTCTGCCCATTTTGGTCTATGTCATTGAGGGAGGCTCCATGTTTCAACAGAAGCTTGACCAGCCGAACATTTCCTCGAAAGGCGGCTATGGAAAGGGGCGTTTCGCCTTTTGGGCTTCGCCCATCCACTTTGGCTCCCGCCTTTATCAATGCTTCTGCCTGGTCCAGTTGGTCTTTATATACCGCTCTTTGAAGGTCTCTACTGTTCTTGTCCAGCTTATCCCATTGCAGATTCTTGCGGGCCTCGATTATTTTTATCTGAGCAGGGGTGAGCGTATACTCTTCGGAAGCCTTCTTTTTCGTGGCGGCTGGCTCTCCTTTGCTGGAGGGGGATGTCTCCAGGCGGGAGCCGACCGGGTTTTCATATGAGGCGGGGTCCTTCGGGCTATCGCCCTGCTTTCCCGCTGTTTCACATCCGCCGATGACGGTTGCGGTTGTGATAATGCCCACAAGGAGAGGCAATATTGATTTTGCTGACATGACTCTGTATCCAGGATATAAGTTCAATTAAAGAGCTGTTGTACCCACGCTTACCCGTCCACCTGAGCTTACTTTATATCATATAAAGCCAACATTCAATATTGGTAATACAATCAGGAAGCACAAAGGGGAAAAATCAGGGGAAAATGAGGTGGCCGGGATGACGTAGATTATTCGTCGCCAACGATATCCGG
>Ga0224496_10001325_pt1 | contig 15525 bp, 15 predicted proteins | sample SF_Jul11_sed_USG_2_FD_168127 | JGI IMG/M metagenome (GOLD analysis project Ga0224496, IMG submission 168127) | Sediment microbial communities from San Francisco Bay, California, United States - SF_Jul11_sed_USGS_8_1 | ecosystem: Environmental > Aquatic > Marine > Sediment | place: USA...
CCGAGCAATCCCCCTAGGGCAATGGCGCTCGCCGGACTCAACGGACTAGATCCCGATCGCGTCGGCCAACATCGCCCGATGGTAGGACGGATCACCAAACAGCAACTCGGAGCTCTTGGCTCGCTTGAAGTAGAGGTGGGCGTCATGCTCCCAGGTAAACCCGATGCCGCCATGAATCTGAATATTCTCCGATGCGGCCGAGAAATACTTCTCCGTGCAGTACGACTTGGCCAGTGGTGCCACTACCGCCAGCTCTTCATTGTCTTCGGCTACTGCCCATGCGGCATAGTACGCGGCGCTCTTGGCCGACTCGACTCCAACCAACATATCCGCGCACTTGTGTTTGATGGCCTGGAACGAACCAATCGGACGACCGAACTGGATACGGACCTTGGCGTAATCCACCGCCATCTCGAGGACCTTTTGAGATCCACCGACCGACTCGACGGCAAGCGCTACAGACGCGATCCGGAAGACCTGCTCCAGGGTCCGCCAACCGTCACCTTCGGCGCCGAGCATCGAGTCACCGGACACGGCAACGTCATCAAAAAGGACGTCGGCAAGCTTTCGTGTTTGATCCATCACCTGGACCGGGGTCCGTTCAATCCCATCAGACTGAGGATCAACCATAAAGAGAGTGACACCGGTTTCGGTCCGAGCGGCGACGACAATCAGGTCGGCCGTGTGTCCATCAATGACAAAGCTCTTGGTTCCCGACAACCGGTACCCGTCGTCCGAGCGGTGAGCAACGAGTTCGATACCGGTCTCATCCCATCGCCCGTTTGGTTCGGTGACTGCCAGTGCGACGCGGCGGCTCCCGTTGGCGATCGTTGGGAGGATTGCCTGCTTCTGCTCCTCACTCCCGGCGAGTAGCACTGTATTCGCCCCGAGGATCACCGTGGACAAGAAGGGAGCGGGAAGCAAGGCTCGGCCCATCTCTTCAAGCAGTACTGCAGTTTCGAGAAAGGTGAAGCCGGCGCCGCCGTACGATTCGGGAATCGTCATGGCGACCCAACCCAAGGCCCCCATCTCTTGCCAGATGTTCTCGTCGAACCCGGTGTCCGACTCCATGAGCTCACGAACCTTGCTCGCCGGACACTTGTCCTCCAAGAATCGGCGAGCCGTCTCTCGTAGGAACTCTTGTTCTTCGCTAAAGGCAAAGTTCATACATTGCTCCTCAATCCTCGAGATCTCATGTTAACCGCCGTTCACCGACCGCGAAGCCGTGTACGCTCGGCAAATGATCACCATCGACCTTCCAACGGCCCGGATTCGCACGACCAGCGTTGGGAATCTCGACAACAACGTCTACGTGGTGGCTTGCCGGGTCACCAACCAAGCCTTGATCATCGACGCTGCGGCCGAACCCGACAAAATCCTGCCCCTGTTGACCGACCTAACCCCGATCGCCGTCCTCACCACCCACGGGCACGCCGACCACATCGGGGCGGTATCGGCTATCACGTCCACTCTTGGCATACCATTTCGGATGCACGAAGCTGATGCTCCGATCGCAGGACGACCCATCGACCAGCCCCTCACGGCCGGCCAAATCACGGTCGGTGAACTCTCAATCAATGTACTCCACACCCCGGGCCATACCCCAGGATCGATGTGTTTCGCTTTCGACACCGTCGTGTTCACGGGCGACACACTGTTTCCCGGTGGCCCAGGGGCCACTCGATTCCCCTACTCGGATTTCGATGACATCATGGTGAGTCTGCGAAGCGAATTGTTCACACTCCCGGACGAAACGCGCGTGTTGCCGGGACACGGGGACTCAACCCAAATTGGGATCGAGCGACCACATCTGACGGAATGGCAGGACCGACGCTGGTAATCGCCGACGGCGACGGGCGAATCGCTCAAGGCGCCTGCCCGTTACGACGATGAAAAAGGAGAGATCAGGAGGCCTGGGGCTTGTCATCGGATGACAGCATCGAAATCGAACTCCCATCCCTCAAACAGTCGGCCCCGCAACTCGTCGAACGGGTCGAGTCCAAACGCGCCCCCGGTCCGATCGAAGCACAGCTTTCGGGCTCGGCTGCTGACGATGATCTCTCCTGGCTAACGGCGATCTTCGCCGATGACGAAGACAACGACTCAGCCGATGACGACGCAGACGCCGATCCGGCATACCAAGGCGAGGTGGCGGTCGAAGTCGATCATGAGACCGATGCCGACGCTGGTTCGGCCGACCCCGTCGACTCCGGAGCACCTGGTACCCCGGCCGATGCATGGCCCGACCTCGCCACGACTGAACCGCCGATCTCTCTCGAAAGTCTTCTCGACGCAACGCCAGCCGACCTGTCAGAAAGAGCTGCCAATGGAGCTGCCGAAGGCTCCGAAGGCGGCTTCAACGGCGTAAACGACCTACTCCTTCCACTGGTTCGGCCATCCCTCGAAGAGGAGACGTACGACGACACACCAGGCGAGATCGACGCTCCATCTGATCTCGACCCGGCACCGGGCAGCGCCGATGGCGATGCGCTTTCCACCGGGACCGACCAGCCTGACGCCCCGTCACGTTCGGAAAAGGCCACAGGATTTCGCGAAGAAATCATGTCGACCTTCTCTCAGATGTACAACTAGCCGCACCGACCGCCTACGTTCGTCGCCTGAGCTGACCGGAACTAACTAGTTACCCCAGACCTGTTGGAATGGCCTTATGCCAGAGGGTATTCGGACCGATAAGACCCGTATACGATCGATCGAAGTAAGCCGATGAACCTCGCCACGAACAAACCGACAAGAAAAAAACGTTCTGGCCCGGAACAGGTCTGGATTCTCACGATTACGATCGCCCTGGCGGCTGCGGCCATGGCGTCGCAGGTCATGGACCTCGAGCGGCTCGTCCCCGACAAGCAGGCCATCCCCTGGTACGTCTTGATGCCCCTCGTGTACATCGCCGAACTGACGGTCGTGCACCTCCGCTTCCACCGTCACGCTCATTCGTTCTCGATGAGCGAAGTCACGCTGGTGCTTGGCCTGTTTGCCAGCGCTCCCTGGGAGCTGATCGTAGCCCAGATCGGCTTTGCACTCGCTCTCATCGTCAACCGGCGCCAGCCGACCATGAAGCTGGCTTTCAACCTCGCTCAAACGACGTTCGTCATTGTCCTGGCCGTTGTGGTCTTTCGCTCGATCGCCCAACTCGGCGACTCGCTCGGACTGGCGGGTTGGTTTGCCGCCATCATCGCCACCCAGGTCACGGTCGTGCTCGCGAACTTGCTTATCAACGGTGCCATTCACTTGTCGGGTGGAACCATCGATCGGCGAGAACAACTCGAGGTGCTGTCGTTGACGGCCCTGGCGGGCTTGATGAATACCGCGTTGGCGTTGGTCGGTATCACCATTTTCTGGAGCGGCGGGTCCAATGCGGCCTGGCTGGCCATGGTGCCGCCGGTCGTTCTCTTTTTCGCCTACCGGGCGTACATTTCCCAGCGGCTTGAACGTTCGCGACTCGAATCTCTCTATCAGGCTACCCGGGTCCTCCACGAGTCACCTCAGATCGAGTCAGCCCTCGAATCGGCCGCGCTCTATGCCCAGGACATGTTTGAGGCCGAGGTCGTAGAAATCATTCTCTTGCCGGAGGAAGGCAAGTCCGCCTACCTCACCGCCGTTGGACCCGATGACCGGCGAGTCGTGATGGAACCGTTCGAACTCGGTTCGGAAGAATCGCACTTCCACTCGATAGCCGACAGCGGTGGAGCCATGTTGATCAAAGATCCGACCGCTTTCGTACGTGATGGCTGGCAGATGGAAGACGGCGTAGGCGCACCACTGTCGGGAGATCATGGAACATTCGGGGTGATCATCGTCGCCAACCGCCTCAACGACGTATCTCAATTCGAGGAAAGCGACGTCCGCCTTTTGGAAACGTTCGCTAGCCAGGTATCCGTATCACTCGAGAACGGCCGACTTGAAGACTCGCTTGCTCAACTTACCGACCTCAAGGAAGAACTCCGCCACCAGGCGCTTCACGATTCGCTAACCAAACTTGCCAACCGGACGCTCTTCTCAGAGCGCGTCGAAACAGCTTTGGATCGATGTGCGAGGGACGATCGGTTTATCGCGGTGATGTTCCTCGACCTCGACGATTTCAAAACGGTAAACGACTCACTCGGTCACGCCGCCGGTGACGATCTCCTCGTCCAGGTGGCCAATCGGCTTCGATCGTTCACCCGGCCCGAGGACGTCGTAGCCCGTTTGGGAGGCGATGAATTCGCCATCCTGTTGGAAGACCTGGCAACGCCAACCGGTGCTACGGACGTGGCCGAGCGGATCATGGCTGGCATGATGATCCCGTTCAATCTGGAAGGAAAAGAACTCAAGGTCCACACCTCGATCGGCATCGCCTTCGGGGGCAGCAGCGACCGTCCCGACCAGATCATGCGCAACGCCGACGCAGCTATGTACGCCGCCAAGCAGACCCGCAAAGGGACGTACCGGGTGTTCGAGGACGCCATGCATGCCGAGATGATTCGCCGCCTCGAACTAAAGGCCGACCTGACCGAAGCCGTCGCCAGGGACGAACTCGTGTTGCGATATCAGCCAATCGTCGATCTCGCCACCGGCACGGTCACGGGAGTCGAAGCGTTGGTGCGATGGCAACATCCGACTCGCGGGATCGTGCCACCTGCCCAATTCATTCCCTTCGCCGAAGAAAGCGGCCTCATCGTTGCCATCGGGGCCTTCGTGCTTGAACAGGCCGTCATCAAGGCGGTCGATTGGCAAAATGCGCGCCCTGATCAGTTTCTCACCATGGCGGTCAACCTCTCCCCCCGGCAGCTGGCCGAGGTCGACATGGCGGCACTCATTCGCGACACGATCACCAAACACGGGCTCGAGCCACGCCGACTCATCATCGAGATCACCGAAAACGTCGTCATGCAGACCACCGTCAGCCTCCTCGACGACATCCGCGACCTTGGCGTTCGACTGGCGATCGACGACTTCGGCACCGGCTACTCGTCGCTTGCCTACCTTGACCGACTCCCGATTGACATCATCAAGATCGACAAGAGTTTTACCGACCGACTCAACCCCGACGAAGAATCACCGCTGGTGCGAACCGTGCTTCAGTTGGGTGACGCACTCGGTATCGATACGGTCGTCGAGGGCATCGAAACCGCACATCAGCTACGCCGCCTCCAGCAGCTTGGGTGCGCCAAGGGGCAGGGATATCTCCTATCGCCTCCGTTGTCTGGCGATGATGTCGAAGAGCTCCTGGGCGACAACCTCACCGGCGGTATGATGATGCATGGGCCCACCCACCTGCGTATCGTCGGCTAGCTCTGCTTGACAAAGAGAGGGGTGGCGCGAGATTATGGCCACCCACAGCCGAGAACCGGAGGGGGATGTCGGGGTGCTGTTTCACGGTGAACTAGAGCTATCCAGCGACCCTGAGTCGCGTCTCGTCGTGACGCTAACCATGGAGCCCGACTCGCTGTCCCTGGCCACCGGCGAAGAGAAGCTCGGCACCTGGAACCGTCCGGACGCGAAAGCCGTCGAGATCTCCAGGGGTAAGTATGACCTGACGCTCGGGAATGAAACCCTTATCTTCACCCCGGAGAATGGCCCGCTCTTCGCCTCGCGCGGTCTTGCGTATTTCAACGAACCAGACCGAGCCATCGAGACGCCCGGCCTTCTTTCCAAAATCAAGAAGTGGGGCCTCAAACCGACGGACTTCGCCTCCCAAACCGAAGCGACGCAACCTGCGATGTCCACTCCGGACCCGCATCCTGACCGTCCGATCGGTCCTCTGGAAGCCGCCTACTCACAACCAGATACGGCCAAGTCCGACGGGCCACTACCAGCTGCCCCAACCATGGCCCAGTCAAGCCCCAACATCCAACCCCCCTCCCCCACACCGCCAGCTGTCCACCCGGCTTCGCCGGGCTCGATCGAGATAACGCAATCCCGTGCAGGCGAACCTGATCAGCCCGGGGCCGAACTGCCCGGCGGCACTACTCGAGTCGAGTGGCGGGAACCCATGTCCGGTCCGGTGGGCACGAGCCTTACCGAGCCGGCACCGGGACCAACGGCCAGCCCTCCAGTGCCACCGGGCGGACCCCAGCCCGGCGAGCGACCGACCATCCAAATGGCCGCTCCCGAGTCAGGCAGTCCGTCGCCGATCCCCGTGGTCGCCGAACCCCCTGCCTCTGGGCGGCCTGCATTTGATACCAAGGTCAGGGCTGCCAGCATTCCGATCCCCTCCCAGCCGCCAAAACCGGCACCCGCCCACGAACGACCGCCGGTCATCCCCGACATCGTCGGCCTCCTGGCACGCCTTGATTCGGCGGTCGTTGACCTCCAGGAAGGGCGAATGGAGCCAGACCGAGGACGGGCGATAGCCGAGGTCGTGCGCGCTATGTGCCTGGCGGTGGAGGTCTCGGGCGGCGGCGCTAAGGCTTTATTTTCGTTCGCCGATAAGCTTGATGACGGCGGCAGGTTGGGCGACGACGTAATCGAGGACGAGAAATGAGACATCGGGGAACACTTTTCGTTCCGGACAACTCGGACGGAATCATCGCTGTCTTCGTTCTTGGCGAGGACCGCTTCTCGCTTGAGGTGGACGGTGAGGAGTGGGCCGGCTGGCACGTTTCGCTCATCACACTTTCTGAAATTGGCGTCAACGAGTACGAATTCAACTTGAATGGTGACACCGTACGGTTCATCCCGGACAGTCGCCTCGACTTCGCGTACGGTGCCGTTCCCGGTCTCGCCAAGGCGCAAGAAGCCGCAGCAAAGGGCTTCCGGGCCCGCCGCAAGGCCAAGAAAGCCACCCGGAGTTCGACCAGTGGCGGGATCCCGGTTGCGTCAGCCAATTCTCAGCCCCCAGCACCAACAGCTGCAGTGCGCCCAACTACCGTCAAGGCCCCCAAGGTCGCCAAAGCCAAAGTTGCCAAAGCCAAGGCTGAGAAGCCCGTTGCAGAGAAACCGGTAGCCAAGCGGCCCACCGTCAAGACACCGGCCGACGCCGAAGTGGCCGCCGCCAACGTGTCACAGACCCCGCCGCAGGCCATCGACCCAACCCCCGCCGACGTAGTTCAAGAGACGGGAACCACCGCTCCGGTGGCGGCGGTCGCCCCGCCAACCCTCCCCCGGTCCGTTGCTGCCGCGGTACCAACGCAAGAACCGACACCCGAGACGTCACCGATCGCGCCTGGCGACCCGTTTACGGAACTGGTGGCCGCCGCTCCCCCGACGGTCCCGAGCAACGGAGAACTCGTTATCGATCTGCGCGCCGCCGATGACGCAAAGAAGCACGTCGCTACGTCCGAGTCAGTGCAACCGGCAGGCAACGGCCATCATCCTGCCCACGCCGCCAAGCCAGAATCCAAAGGGGGACTCCGCATTCTGGAGCGGGTTCGCCAGTCGCGCGCAGAACATGTCCACGATTACGAGGTGAGTTCGAGCGGAGTCATGGTTCGCCGGGTCTGTTCGATCTGTAACCACGTTTCGATCGGCACGTCCGATTGATCATCACCACAACCCCCAACGTCGAGACGCACCCGATCGAGGAGTATCTGGGTCTCGTCACCGGCGCAGCGATCCTCGGCGCGAATGTCTTCAAAGACTTCTTCGCCGGAATCACCGACGTGATCGGAGGACGGTCTGCCAACTACGAACGCGAACTTATCCGAGCCAAAGACCTGGCCATCGACGAAATGTCCAGCGAGGCAGCCGGCAGAGGGGCGAATGCCATAGTTGGCGTCGACCTCGACTATGAGACGATCGGAGCCAACGGCTCCATGCTCATGGTGACGGCTTCCGGGACGGCGGTGCGCGTCGGACCGCCAACCCTGTCGACTTCGAGTTAGCCGAGCCCGGTAATCCCCCCGTCGACCGCGACGACCTGGCCCGTGACATAGCGCGACGCCCTTGACGCCAGGAAGATCGCCGTACCGGCCATGTCCTCGGCGGTACCGGCCCGCCGCTGAGGAATCGCCTCTAGAACTGCTTCATCGCCCATTAGCGACTCGGTCATCTTCGAAGGAAACAGTCCGGGGGCGATGGCATTCACGTTGATGAAGCCATCGACGAGGCGTTTGGCGAGATGTCTCGTCAGGGCGATGACGGCGGCCTTACTCGCCGAATACGAATACGTCTCGACCTGCGGCGGTCGGATTCCGTCCACCGATGCGATGTTAATGATGCGAGCCGGGTCCGCCCGTGTTGCAGCAGCCTGCAACAACGGAAGCGTCTTCTGCGTCAAGAAGAAGAGACTCTTCAGGTTGATGTCGACCACCTTGTCCCATCCTGCCTCGGAAAATGTTTCGAGGGGTTCTGCCCATACCGCTCCGGCGTTGTTCACCAGCACATCGAGGCGTCCGTCCCACAGCTCCTCCGTCTTATCCGACAACAGCTGCACCCCGGCCGCAGCCGACAGGTCGACCCCGACTCCCACGCAGTCGCCGAGTTTTGACAGGCCTTCGGCGACCTCAAGACAAACGGATGCCTTGCGACTGGCGATCAGTACCGAGGCTCCGGCTTCCACGAACCCGGTGGCGATCATGAGGCCGATTCCCCGCGACCCTCCGGTAATCAGTACTCGTTTGCCACGCACATCGAATAGCGGTTCCACAGCGCCTCCAGACACCTTCGGCTGGTCGCTAGCCTAAGCCATCAGGAGGAACCTGTGGACTTTGCATACCCAGCTCATACCGAAGCTACCCGCCGGCGGGTGCGCGACTTCCTGGCCGACCAGCTGCCTTCCGACTGGCAAGGTTCCGGGGCTCTAGAAGGTGCCGCCTACGAAGCCTTCGTCGAGGACTGGCGAGCCACCCTGTCGAAACATGGCTGGCTGGCGGTTACCTGGCCGGAAAAATACGGAGGTGCCGGGTTGAGCGAAATGGACGAGGTCGTGGTCGCCGAAGAGTTCGCTCTCGCCGGCGTACCCACTGGAGGCCCGACCGACACCTTCGGGATCGGAATGCTCGGTAACACGCTCCTGCGGCTCGGAACACAAGAACAGAGGGAGCACTTTCTCCCCCGCATCCTGTCCGGAGAAGATCGATGGTGTCAGGGCTACTCGGAACCGAACGCCGGTTCGGACCTGGGTGCGGTCAGCACCAGAGCGGTTCTGGACGGAGACGAATGGATCCTCAACGGACAAAAGATCTGGACATCTGCCGGACATCTGGCCAATTGGGTATTTGTGCTTTGTCGGACCGACCCTGACGCCCCAAAGCATCGGGGCATCACGTTCATCCTCTGCCCGATGGATCAACCCGGAGTAGAGGTTCGACCCATCGACATGATGTCGGGTGCGTCTGAATTCAACGAGGTCTTCTTCTCCGATGCCCGGGCTCCACGTGACCATGTCGTCGGCGAGCCGAACGACGGTTGGCGGGTCGCCATGGCACTGCTCGGCTATGAGCGGGGAAAGGCTGCCGCAGTAGCTCCCATTGCCTTTCGAGACGAGCTGAACCGACTCCTCAGGTACGCCAAAGACCTCGGCAAACTATCGGATCCACTGATCCGGGATCGGCTCGCCGCCTGCTACACGAAGGTAGAGATCATGCGTTTTTCCGGATACCGGGCGCTGACCAACTTCGAAAACAATCTGGCGCCCGGACCGGACGCGGCGCTCACCAAAATCTTCTGGTCGGAGTATCACCGGGAAGTCACGGAGCTGGCCATGGACATCATGGGCACTCCAGGACTGGTACCGGTCGGGAGACCTCCGGCGAGCGCTTTCGCCACGGACGATCCGGGTGCTGCCAATTCGACTGCTTCATGGCAGAACGTCTTCCTCAACGCCCGAGCCGGAACCATCTATGCGGGGACGTCGGAAATCCAACGAAACATCGCCGGGGAAATGATCCTCGGTTTACCCAAGGAGCCGCGGTAGCCATGGAGTTTGGCCTCATGACCGAGCCACAGGTGGGAGGAACCTACGACGACCTGCTCGCAGCAGCCCAGTGGGCAGAACGCTCCGGGCTGGTGGCTTTTGCACGATCCGACCACTATTACGGCTGGAGCCGTGATCCAAAGCCTGCAGCCACCGACGCTTTTGCAACATTGGCGGGGTTGGCCCGAGAGACGCAGTCGATCGAACTGACGGTACTGGTAGCACCGTTCACGTTCCGGCACCCGGCCATCGTCGCCAAGAACGCCACAACAATTGACCAAATGTCAGGCGGGCGGCTGGCGCTCGGAGTAGGCACCGGCTGGAACGAAGAAGAACACGTGGCGTTCGGTCTTCCGTTTCCCTCGTGGGCCGAACGGTTCGCGCGCCTCGAAGAGGGCCTCGGCTACCTGCGAGCTTGCTTCGGTGATGGAAAGTTCCAGGGCACCTACTATCAGCTCGATGCCGACGTTGTACCCAAGCCGACCGGCCGCTTACCCATCATCATTGGCGGCTCAGGACCCAAGAAGACCCCGGAACTCGCCGGAAAGTACGCCGACGAGTACAACGTATTCGTCTCTGATCCGGCCTCAATTGGAGCCCGCGTCGAGATCGTACGCGCCGCGGCCGAGCGAGCCGGTCGCGACCCGGACAGCATACGTGTATCGGTGATGGGACCGATTACCGCTCGAGCATCCCGGGCTGAGTACGAAGCAGTCCTCGCCGAACGTGCCGGTGCTCGCAACATGGAGGTGGCCGAACTCGAAGGGCGGTGGCGGAGTGCCTTTGTACCGGCAGGAACACCGGAGCAGGTCTCAGAAACGCTGGCCGCCTACGAAGCAGTAGGGGTCAGCCGCTACTACGTCCAGTTCGTTGAAGTCCCGCAGCCAGCTGTCCTAGACGAGGCATTCGCAGCGATCCCTCGCTGAACGGGCAAGCTCCCACAGCGACTACCATTGCTGTCCATGTCCGACCTCCTCATTATCGAAAACCTGCACGCGTCCGTCGACGAAACGCCGATCCTCAAGGGAGTTGATCTCGTCGTCCGGGCTGGCGAAGTCCACGCTTTGATGGGTCCCAACGGATCCGGAAAGTCCACCTTGTCGAAAGTCTTGATGGGACATCCGTCCTACAAGGTGACCGACGGAAGAATCCTTTTCAAGGGGACAAACGTTACCGAGCTGTCCCCAAATGACCGTGCAAACCTCGGCATGTTCATGGCCTTCCAGCACCCTGAAGCAATCCCGGGAGTTTCCGTTGTTCAGTTCCTTCGCCAGGCGCTCACCAATCGCACAGGCATCGACTACACGGTTCTTGAGCTGCGACTCAAGGTGATGGACGCCATGCGCGATCTTGGCATGGACGTCAGCTTCGCCGATCGGTACTTAAACGAAGGCTTCTCAGGCGGCGAGCGAAAGCGGAACGAGATCCTGCAAATGGCGATTCTCGAACCCGACGTTGCCGTGCTCGACGAGACCGACTCCGGCCTGGACATTGACGCACTTCAGACGGTCGCCGATGGAGTGAACCGGCTAACCAGCGACGAGCGCGGGTTTCTCATCATCACCCACTATCAACGCCTTCTCGACTTCGTGAAACCCCATCATGTGCACGTATTCGTGGACGGTGCCATCCTCGTATCGGGCGGATCTGAATTAGCCGAACGTCTCGAAGCGGATGGTTACGAGTCGTTCCGTCCCAGCTAATGGATGTTCGGAAGGATTTCCCGATCCTGGCGGGCAACGACCTCGCCTTCCTCGACTCGGCGGCGAGCTCGCAGAAGCCAGAGATGGTCATCCAAGCGATGGATGCCATGCTCCGATCCGGGTACGCCAATGTACATCGGGGTGCCTACCGTCTATCGGCGGAAGCAACCGACGCCTATGAAGCCGCCAGGGCCAAAGTAGCCCGATTTATCGGCGCTGCCTCACCCGCCGAGGTGATCTTTACCAGAGGCACGACCACCTCCATGAATATGCTCGCCGCCAAGTGGGGCGGCGACCGGCTCGTCGCCGGCGACAACGTCGTTCTGTCGGTCATGGAGCATCACGCCAATCTGGTTCCCTGGCAGTTCCTCAAAGGAGTTGAGCTTCGATTCACTCGCCTCACTGCTGACTTTGCCCTCGATCTTGACAGCCTCGCCGAACTCGTCGACGAACGCACCAGGATCGTCTCGATAACCGGGATGTCGAACGTCCTCGGCACGATCACCCCCGTCCACCGGATCCGGGAGATCGCCGACCGGGTGGGGGCGACAGTGATCGTCGACGGAGCCCAGCTGGTCCCCCACCTGCCCGTGGACGTCGGCGATCTGGGCGCCGATTTTCTGGCCTTCTCGGCCCACAAGATGCTCGGCCCAACCGGAATTGGGGTCCTCTGGGGCCGACCGGCGCTACTTGAGGAGATGGAACCTTTCGAGGGTGGCGGCGAAATGATCGACGAGGTGGGACTGTACGAATCAACCTGGGCGCCGGTTCCGCACAAGTTCGAAGCAGGCACCCCTCCGATCGTCGAAGCCATCGGGTTGGGTGCGGCAGTCGACTATCTCACTAACCTCGGCATGGATTCGGTCAGGAAGCATGATGTCGAATTGACCGGATACGCTCTGGAGAGATTGGCCAGCGTGCCGGCTGTCACGGTCTACGGGCCGACTGATCTTGAGATACGGGGCGGGACGATTTCGTTCACACTCGCCGACATTCATCCTCACGATCTTTCCACGATCCTTGACGAGAACGGCGTGGCGGTGCGCGCCGGCCACCATTGCGCCCGGCCGCTCATGGATCATCTCGGGATTCCGGCCACCGCCAGGGCGTCGTTCTCCGTGTATTCGTCCGTCGACGAAGTCGACCGGCTTATCGACGGACTAGCAGTCGCCGCCGAACTATTCGATATCGGGAACTAGTCTTGGTGGCTGTGGGACTCGACAATCTTTACAAAGAAGTCATCCTCGACCACTACCGCAACCCGCGCAATCGTGCCGGTCTCAGTGAAGTTGATCGTCATGCCGACGGCAACAACCCGCTGTGCGGAGACAAAGTGGCGGTTGACCTCGCCCTCGATGGCGACATCGTGTCACAGATCGCCATCACGGGGCAGGGTTGTTCCATATCGCAAGCTTCCGCGTCGCTCATGTCTGAAGCGATCAAGGGCAAAAGCTTTGAGGAGATTGCCCGATTGCGTCAACTGTTTACGACAATGATGACGAGCGAGGAGCCCATCGTCGATCCGGACCGACCAGGCGCGGTACTCGGGGAAATCGAAGCCCTCGCCGGTGTCAAGGCCTTTCCGGTCCGGATCAAGTGCGCCAGCCTACCGTGGGCGACGTTGGACGTAGCTATTTCGGGGGCAGCCGATCGGGTTACGACCGACTGATCAAGCCGATCAGCTCGCCTTGCTGAGCCATCCGATAAGATCTACCTCTCCAACATTCCCTCGCGCCGCGACCCAGCGACGCCGCAACCGGCGACGATCGTTGGCATCGGTACCACCCCAGATCCCGAACCGTTGTCCGGTAGACACGGCGTAATACAAGCAGTCGAGACCGACCGGGCATTCAGCACAGACACGCTTGGCAAGGCGAATGGTCAGCGCCGCTGCCCCGGTCTCACCGGCCGGGAAGAAGAGATCTGCGTCATGAGTTCGACACGCGGCAAGTTCTCGCCACGGCAACTCATCCACGCCATCGTATGTCTCATCGAACCTCTCATCATGTACCTGCATACGGAGACCTTAGCAGTTTTAGTGCTAAAAGCAATTATCCGATGATGCCACCTTCGGTCATTTTTTTGAGATCGAGAGCTGCGTCTAGCTCGTCTGCGGTCATGACCCCCCTCTCGAGGGCTACGTCGCGCACGTTTCGACCGGAGAGGAACGCTTCCTTGGCGATCTCGGCACCCTTGTCGTATCCGATATGCGGATTGAGTGAGGTAATCACGATGATGTTCTTTTCGACAAGCTCGCGGGCCCGGTCGGCGTTGGCTTCTATGCCATCGACACAGCGTTCCCGAAGAGTCTTGGCCGCCGCAGCCAGGATGGCTATCGATTCGTCGAGATTCGACGACATCACCGGCATCATCACGTTCAGTTCGAAGTTGCCATTTGCACCAGCCCAGGTGATGGCTGTGTCGTTACCGAAGATCTGGGCGGCGACCTGCATCATCATCTCGGGCATAACCGGATTGACCTTGCCTGGCATGATCGATGACCCCGGCTGGAGGGAGGGGAGCCGGATTTCTGAGATGGCGGTACGGGGACCGGACGAGAGCCATCGCAGGTCGTTGGCGATCTTGAACAGGGAAACTGAGATCGTCTTGAGGACCCCGGACACGGCCACGGCGCCATCTTTGGCAGATTGGGCCTCAAAGTGGTTCGACGCCTCTCGAAACGCGATCCCGGTGCGCCGGCCAATCTCATCAATGGTTGCCGCGGCGAAGCCATCGGGCGCATTGAGTCCAGTACCGACAGCCGTGCCTCCGAGAGCGAGTTCCTCAACCTCGTGGACAGCATGCTTGAGCCGGGCAACTCCGTGTTCGACCTGGGACGCATACCCGGAAAACTCCTGACCCAGTGTCACGGGCGTGGCGTCCATCAGATGAGTTCGCCCCGACTTCACGACGTCGGCGAATTCTTCGGCTTTGCCCGCGAACGACTCCTGCAACGCCACCAGAGCCGGCAGCAGATCCTCGTGGATCGCCGCAGCTGCCGACACGTAGATCGCCGTCGGAATCACGTCATTCGAAGACTGACCAAAGTTGACGTGATCGTTCGGATGGATCCATCCGGCTACTGCGCCTTCAGTCAAGGCCACGGCACGGTGGGCGATCACCTCGTTGGCATTGGTGTTGGTCGAGGTTCCCGATCCGGTCTGAAATACGTCCAGGACGAACTGGTCATCGAGTGCTCCATCGATAACTTCTTCGGCCGCCTTGACGATGGCAGCTGCCCGGGCTGCGTCTACAAAACCTTGCTGACCACTCACCACGGCAGCTGAGGCTTTTACGAGTCCGAGCGCCCAGATGAACCGCCGCCCAAAACGCCGACCAGATATCGGAAAGTTCTCATATGCCCGCTGCGTCGACGCGCCGTACAGGGCATCCGCCGGCACACGGACCTCTCCCATGGAATCTCGTTCGATCCGGTAATCCACACTGTCTCCTTATGCAACTGAAGATCCAAGCCTAGGCCGCCTTGATCAACTCGTTCACAGGCTGGTTAACGATATCCACAAGGTCGTGTACCGTGGTCGGTTATGGAAGAAACCAGCTTCGTATCGAGTACCGGTACGCGACTCGCCGGCCTCATATGGCCCGGCAACCCCACCCGAACCATCACACTGGTCCATGGTTTGGCCTCGAACGCACGGACGTGGATTGCGGTCGGGGACTTGCTGAACCAGTTTGGCGCTCAAGTCGTCGCCTACGATCAGCGGTCGCACGGTCGTTCCGAACGTGTCGACGTGGGCTTCGATTTTAGTACCTACTCGGCCGATCTGGAGGCGGTAGTCAGGGATGTGACCTCGGAGTCCCCTGTAACCGTCGGCCAGTCGTGGGGAGGAAACGTAGTCATTGATCATGCGGCACGTTATCGAACTCTGGCCTCCGTGGGAATCGACGGTGGTTTCATTCGACTCCGAGCTCGATTCGAAAGTTGGGAAGCTTGCGCTTCCCAAC
>Ga0224496_10001326_pt1 | contig 15523 bp, 14 predicted proteins | sample SF_Jul11_sed_USG_2_FD_168127 | JGI IMG/M metagenome (GOLD analysis project Ga0224496, IMG submission 168127) | Sediment microbial communities from San Francisco Bay, California, United States - SF_Jul11_sed_USGS_8_1 | ecosystem: Environmental > Aquatic > Marine > Sediment | place: USA...
TGCATTCCTGGCACTGGCACCCGCGCTACTGGCTTATCGTCATTCACGACAAATAACATGATGCCTTCTGCTACCAGATGGTAAATGGCAACCTAACAATATCAACACCTTAATATGCGGGCCACTAACAGCCACTAAATAAGCATTAGCTAATGGATCGGTTAAATCATATCTAGTAACAGCATTCAGACGACCATCAGGATGGGGCAACGACATAGCGGCATACTTACAAACTTTAACCCCACACTATCGATAACCATACCGCATCTTGTTTATCGGAAATGGAACAACAGCAGCATGTCAAACAGCTCTGAATTCCTGCCAGAAACATGACCTAAACACTCTTTTAATAGTCTGGGATAGGCTTATAATAAACAAAGAGATAGCCCATCATGATCTGGAGGCCATTGTTATGAACAATCAGAATAACAGTAATGAAACAGAAGTCATCGAGTGCTCGCAATGCCTGAAGGAAATTCCCGCAAGCGAAGCCAAGAGCGTGGAAGGCATCGATTATATCGCTCACTTTTGTGGACTGGAATGTTATGACAAATGGATAAAGGAAAAACAGAAACAGGAAAAAGAATAACAAATCACTCAGGACCAGGCCGAATAAACTAAAGCGTAGATAAATATTGTGTTTTAGAACGGGCTAATCCGCGACTTTCTTCCTGTCGTACAATACACGTAGCCACAGATTACGAGCGTGTTAAACACATACATACAATACATTGAAAAAGACCTGGAACACTGCCAGTTTATGTCGCCTCTGCTCACTAACATGCCCATTTTTTACCGGCACTATCGTTATTTAAATCACCACCAAACCAACATCACTGCCACCTGGATAACCATTTTTCGCAGTGATCTTTAATCAATTTATCCATTAGAGGGAATCATGATTTATCTATATCTGGCACTGGCGATTCTCGCCGAAGTTATTGCCACCAGCGCCTTAAAAGCCTCTCAGGAATTCACTCAACTTATACCCAGCTTAATTGTTATTTCTGGCTATGCTATAGCATTTTATTTTCTCGCCGTGGTTCTTAAAGTACTACCAGTCGGCATTACTTATGCGATCTGGTCCGGGGTTGGCATTGTACTAATTACTGTGGTGGGTGCTTTAATTTATAAACAGATACCTGACCTTGCGGCAATCATTGGCATGACCTTGATTATTTCAGGTGTCATTATTATTCATGTTTTTTCCACCACTGTCAGATAAAAACATCCCTCAATTACATAAGCCGGCAATGACATAAAAACCATAAATCTGCTATAGTATTTAAAAGCTTACTAGTTACACCATGATAATAATTAAACCCCATCAACAAACTCATCAGAAAAAATGGCCATGATACCACCTAAATTATTAGTGGTAGTCTGTTGTTTATTATGCATTTTATTTTTTACAGTTGATATTATTACGCCCCTCGGTGTGGCAGCCGGCGTTCCTTATATCATTGTAATTATGATTAGCCTTTATATTCCGAATAATAAAGTTACCATTTTTTTTGCACTGGTAACATCTATGCTTACTGTTATTGGCTTATTTGCTTCCCCTATTGGCGGAGAAGAATGGAAGGTTTTCACTAACCGATTGCTGGCACTACTGGCCATCTGGATAACGACATTTACCACTCTTCTAATAAAAAAATCACATTATGACCTGGCAAATATGAACTTGAATCTTGAAAACATGGTTGCCATGCGCTCAGCTGAACTTGAGAAAACACAGGCCAGACTTATGCAGGCCAATCGCATGGCTATCCTTGGACAACTAACAGCTACAGTGAGCCATGAACTCAGAAACCCACTTAGCATTGTTAATGCCTCGCTGTATCTACTAAAAAACAAACTTGATAACACCAGTGAACCAGTATGTAAATACTTGCATAAAATTGAACACAATATAAAACGCTGTGATTACATTATTGATGAATTACTCGATTATTCGCGCAATCAAAACGCTAAATTAAGCCTTCAGAATCTGGATGAATTAATTAAATCCATTATCGAAGAGTACGAGATGCCTGAACAAATTATTTTCAAATGCCAATTCAATCTTGGTGATAAACTCGCATATGTTGATGGACTAAAAATACAACGTGTCATTATTAATGCCCTGGATAATTCAGCCCAGGCCATCATAAACAATAAAAATCAATTATCGATGCCGGTAATTTCTCTTCTCACCTACACATCCGATAATACCTTATATATAGAAATTCAGGATAATGGACCGGGAATAGCTGATGAATACCTTGAAAAAGTATTTGAGCCCTTATTCAGTACAAAAAACTATGGCATCGGTCTTGGCATGCCCATTATCAAAAAAATCATGGAGCAACACCATGGCAGTGTCGAGATAATAAACACCATGGACACAGGCACTCGTCTCTTACTGGGCTTGCCCGATAAAGACACTGCTAACACCGCGTGGCAAACTTAATGCCGGACAATCCTGGATAAATAAGATCAGCCCAGCCTTATCATCAATTCATAAAGTTACAATTTACTGATATACAATTATTTAAATCTGTATCACATAAAACCATAAAATTAGTGACTATAATCTAATCACTGATTAATGCCCGTCATCCCAAGTGAAATATAATTATAAAACATCAATTACACTCTTCACCGTGCTTCTCCTGCTGTTCTGGAGTGTCGCAATTTACTGGATTTTAATTCAGAATATAAATCATATTACAACGAGCACAAAAGACCTGGCAACCAGAGAGGCCAGAGCAAATTTCAATAAAGACACCGCATTTCGTTTATGGGCAACAGGCCATGGAAGAATTTATGTACCTGTCAACGAGAATTACTCACCCGACCCTTATCTCAAGCATATTACTGATAGAGACATTACTACACCCTCGGGGATTCAATTATCATTAATCAACCCGGCACGTATTGTCCGTGAACTGGATGAAGAATTTAGTCATTTATTCGGGATCTCCGGCCGGGTCACCAGCCTGATGCCATTACGCCCAGAAAATAAACCCGATGAATGGGAAACAAAGGCGCTTCACCAGTTAAACAAAGGCATAAATGAGGTTTTTGAATTTACACAAATTAATACCGAACCCTATCTACGACTCATGCAACCTATTCGCGTTCAGCAAGGCTGCATACTCTGCCATAAAGATTTTAAGCTCGGCCAGATTGGTGGTGGTGTTGGCGTATCATTACCGACGAAAGAACTTATATCTAAACAGGAAAAAGAAATTAATACCAGTGTAAAAGATTTTCTTACCATCTGGCTATTAGGTGTGTTTGGCATAATAACCGGCTATTTTTACTTACGACGTGAAGTTAATGCAAAAGATATGGCCATCAGTGCACTCACATCCAGCGAATTAAGAAACACCGCCATTATGAAATCTGCTTTGGATAGCATTATTACCGTTGACTCAAATGGTATTGTCACTGAAATAAATCCTGCAACCGTCAACACGTTTGGTTACAGCCGTGAACAGATGATTGGTCATGACCTGGCAGAATTAATCATCCCGACCAACATGCGAAAGCGTCATCATCAGCAACTGGCCACACATGTCAAAACAGGAGAATCTACGATATTAGGCAGACGTGTTGAAACCCAGGCATTACATGCACATGGACATGAATTTCCGATTGAACTTGCTGTTAACAGTATTCATGTAGGCGACGAAGTTTACTTCACTGCTTATTTACGTGATCTGACTGAAGCTCATGAACTTAGAGACAAACTTACCTACCAGGCAAGTCATGACAGCCTGACAGGACTTATAAACAGACGCGAATTTGAAGAACGGCTTATCAGGCTCATTGAAAGAGCAGCCCCGGATGATTACCGCTGCTTACTTTATCTTGATCTTGACCAGTTTAAAATCATTAACGACAGCCATGGCCACATGGCCGGCGATGAATTATTGAGACAGCTGGGCCAGATATTAAACGATAAAATTAGAAAAACAGACATACTGGCTCGCCTTGGCGGTGATGAATTCGCCATCATGCTGGATGACTGCTCAATAAAGAAAGCAAAAGAGCTTGCTGACAAATTAATTGATTCTATCAGGCAGTTCCGTTTTTACTGGGATAATGAAATCTTCAATATTGGTGTCAGCGTTGGCATGGTTCCTATTGTGGGTCGAAATATTAACTATGGCGAATTAATGTCAGCAGCTGATACTGCCTGCTACAAGGCCAAAGAAGAAGGCGGTGGCCGTTTCCACGTCTTTAAACCTGACGATCAGGAACTTGCCGAAAGACGTGGTGAACTGGGCATGATTAATAAAATTCAGCGATGCCTGGAAGATGATCAATTTCAATTATACAAACAGAATATTCAGCCTTTATTAAACACACAGGAAACAGGAAAGATACATTGTGAAATTCTATTACGAATGAAAGATAACATCGAAGGTATCATTGGACCTGATCAGTTTATTCCTGCTGCAGAACATTACAACCTTATGTTGCCAATTGACAAATGGGTTATCAGTAACACATTTCAGTGGCTAGCTTCTCTCTCTAACCCTGAGGACAAAATAAATCTCTGCAGCATTAATTTATCAGGATATTCGATAACTGACCCTATATTTATATCTTTCATTAATGAGCAAGTAAAAGAACATAAAATACCTGCCAATATCATCTGTTTTGAAATAACAGAAACAGTTGCCATAAAAAACCTGATCAAAGCCAGTTATTTTATGCGTGAATTAAAAAAAGCAGGATTTCTTTTCGCACTGGATGATTTTGGCAGTGGTGTCTCATCATTTGGATATTTAAAAGCATTACCAGTTGATTTCATAAAAATTGATGGTGTTTTTGTTCAGGATATAACCACTAACAAGGTGAATCGTGCCATGGTCAAGTCTATTAATGAAATCGGCAAAGTCATGGACAAAAAAACAATCGCCGAATATGTTGAAGATGAACACACAGTTAACATCTTAAGGGAACTTGGAATTGATTACGCTCAGGGTTTCTATTTTTCACGACCCGAACCCATTATTCGATAACCGGCTTAAACAGGATTGAATATATCTGATTTATAAATCTACCAAATCAGGACAATATATGATTAGATTATGGTATCGTAATGACCAATTCAATCGTTACCTTTCCCGTAGTTCTGAAACTTAGCCATGATTTCACCTGCCAATAACCATGAGATAAATAAATTTGTAAAAAACAATCATCATTGGATTTTTAAAAATAATAGATTACACCGGGAATTTTCATTCAAGGATTTCGAGCAAGCATTTAGCTTTATGAGTCAGGTTGCTATTCTGGCAGAGAAACATAACCATCATCCAGAATGGTCTAATATTTATAACAAAGTTACGATTAATTTAACAACACATGAAGCCAATGGGATTTCTGAAAGAGATTTTCAACTCGCCAGTCTTATTGACCAGATATATCAAAAATATTAATTTTTTTACTTACCTGACTTTTCTACCACATGCTTAAAAAATGAAATGTACTCAGACCAGTCATCAATAGAACCCATGTGAGAGAAAACAACAACACCATGTTTATCAACAACATAACTGGCAGGAAAAACATTCGCTAATTGACGATCAGGAATTTTATCGCCCGTTTTTACTGTCAGAAATTTATCATCCGAATTTTTCACACCAGAATCTGATAAAGGCAGAACATCCAGACCATTGGAACTCGCCCAGTTCCTGGCCTGTGATATTGGCTCTCGCAACTGCAGGACCACAAACTCGATCTGATCACCCATTGTGTCCTGTAATATTCTATACATATCAATTAAGGTCACAAATTCGATACGACAGGATGGACACCAACAACCCCATAAATGCACAAAAACAACCTTACCCCTTAAATCAGATATTGCTTTTTTAATACCTTTGGGATCGGTAAAAATCAGATTGGGAAATAACTGTCCTACTTTATTACCCGTTTCGGATTGTTTTGCCTGCTGTTTTGTTTTGTATGGCCCCCAGAGACCAGGCCATTCCTGTTTATTAAAAACAACCTTCTCATCCACAGAATATAAAACACATTTTTGTTGCGTATACTTTGAGCATGCATCTAATGCTGCTTTTTTCGCTTCATCGGCTGTGGATTTATCTGATTGCCAGGACCAGGCACCACCAGGCGCTATTGCAAAAGCACGATGCTGATTTGCATAAGCATAATCAAACTGAAAACTGTCCTGTGCCTTTTGTTTGACATGCGGTATTACATCAAGACTCCCTGCAGACAAAGACTCGATAGCTAATACAAAAAATAATAAGAATTTAAATAAAATATTCATTCTATTTCATACGCAAGAAAGGGAGTCCTGTTTCCAGAACCCCCAATGCTTGCCATTTGTGGTTGGTTGCGTCCCTGTTTAATTATGTATAATCCTTTATTAATTTAAGAAGCACAATCTTTATTTAACCTTAAGTCATTGTTTTCAGCCTTGAAAACATGAGTAATGACTATCACTTCTTAATCTTCAACTTCTTCCCAGCCAGTAATCATAGCCTTTATATGCGCAGTTACAGTATGACCTGCTGTTGCCAGATAAATATGGGCAATAAAGAAGATCAACATCATAAATGCAGCAATCACATGGAAGAAGGCAACCCATTCAAGGCTTAACCAGCCAAAACCCCAGTTTTCCCATGAACCATAAAACAGGTAGAACCAGCCTGTTGTCCAGATCAATGGGTTGATAATAGCCAGTACAAACAGATAAGCCAGACGTTGCAATGGATTATGTTTGCTCACTGTGGTTTGCTTGAATGGATGTGGCGCATCAGTAAAGATACCGGTCAGGTAAAACTTTAACATTGCATCCACTTTTTCCAGTGTAGGTATGTACTGTTTCCACTCACCTGTGGTGAAGTGCCAGAAAATGGCAAACACCCAGAGAGAAACCAGAGTCCAGGCAGCAATGGTATGTAACTCCGTTGCCGCCTTGAATCCGAATATGTTGTACACACCATGAACCTCAAAGCCGGTCAGCATCATGAAAATAATGAGCAGGGCCTGAGACCAGTGCCAGAAACGTTCGAAACGTTTGAATATATAAATTCTTTCAGCCATTGTCTTAGCCTCCTCTCTTATGCATGAAGTAACGAATTGCACCATGAATCAATACACCAATCAGTGTCAGGAAGGCAACTATGAAGCCTAACTTATCGAGTAAAGGTGTAGTATTGGTGCCTGGTATATAGATACCTTCGATACCTGCAAGTCTGCCATTCTCGGTATGACATTGATGACATTCAACAACATCCTCTTTAGGCGCAACCATATGAGTAATTGGCCAGCTCATTTCGGTTTCCACCCAGCCAACTTCACCACTAAAGTCTCGACCGGCATACTTCATACCGTATTCAACAGCTTTATTGATATCGAAGTTTTTCCACAGGGCTGTTTCAGGGTCGTCTGATAAACTGGTAACAACCAGAGTATTGTTACCCTTGTCAAACATCTGTTTGCCGCGGAATACTTTAGTTGGCCATATACGAGACTTACCGTCATCATAACTACCTTTGAATGAATTGATCTTCACAACTTTTGTTGGATCAATTTTGGTATCTGCCAGGGTAAATTCAACTTCGCCGTTGAACCACTGATACTCGGGAACAACATAGTGGTCAAAGGTAAAGTCGCCTTTCTTACTGTCATAAATCACAGAACCATCACTACCTTTGATCTTCATAGCGTGACCCTGATCATCCATCTTACCCAGCGTTGACCAGTCCCAGCTCATCTTGGTCTGTTTGTTACCACGTGCATAAGCAGGAATATGACATGTCTGACAGGCAATCTTATCAGTATGCTCATTCATTTTTGCGAACTCACCGAAGTGAGGCACATTACCATGACAGGCAACACAGGTAGCGGCATTACGCTCCTCTTTACTACCACGAATCAGCGTACCCTTATCATCAACCGCGGTAGGCTGATAACGACTACCGGCTACTTCATGACTATCACTGGTATGACATTTGGAGCAGGAGAAATCCAGTCCTTTTGCATCCATGTGAACATCAAGATAACGATCAGGCGTAGTTAATGAACTATCCAGGTCACCATGCTTAACAGCATCGCCACCGCCGCCACGGAAGTGACAGGCACCACAGGTCGCACGACTGGTTTTACCAACAGCCTGGGCAACCTGCTTCAAATCAGTGGGTGCTCTGAACTTACCGGAATGGGGAGGCCACTCCATCGTCTTGTAGTTGGGATGTCCTGCCAGACCAGGAAGTTTCTTATAATTCCCGGTAGTGTCATGACAAACCAGACAGTCCACTTTTTCTTCAGCCGTAAAATCAAAATTCTCGTCTTCCCAGCCATAACCGATATGACAGGCCGTACAGAATTTGTAATTTGAAGGTACTGAAGTACAGAAGTTGTTGATTACATTTTTCTTACCCAGATGCTGTTTGGTATCTGCGTTAATGTAATCCCAGTTCCAGTGCTTGGTTTTATGTAACTGCTTTGATGCCTCAGTATGACAACTGATACAGGCTTTGGTTACCGCTGGACCATCTTTAAAATCAACCTGCAATTCCTTGAATTTGGAATGATCTGCGGTGGATTTCTTTTTCTGCTCATCAACGGCAATACCGAAAACATCAACTGCACCACTAACTACTGCCTTTTCTGGAGCTTTGGCATCATTGGCGTGTACTGGCCAGATCATACCTATACTCAGAACAAAGGTCAGAGCAAGCAATGAGCCCTTGTATTTAAATTTCAACATGTTGCCTCCTCATGGGGATATATGTTGGGGGTTAAAACTGATTAGTCTTAGCAACCATCGGATGCTTTACCACCAGCTCCACCGCCGCCTCCAGGACTAGTTTTAATCAATGGAGGTGCAGGTTTCTTAGGATCAAAGGTTATAAAGATCTCCTGATCTTTAGCAACCTGAGCCATGATGTCACCTACTCCAAACATCTTACCCATGAGTCCCGCATTCATTAAACCAATATACGTTTTACCGTTGTCTTTCTTATAGACAGTAATGGTACAGGGCATAAGGATAGATAATATACGGGTTGCATCATTTTTCAGTATCGGGCCTGAGTACTTGGTACTACAGCCTTCAACCAGTAAAACAGGTGGAACATTCATGCCAGAATTAGCCACAGCCTTTGCAGGATTTCTCAATCCCGACAGTGTCCAACCATTGGCAGAAAGTGATTGCATGTTTCGCTGTATACGCGCTGCCGTTTCTTCAACCCCGTAAGGACTTTCAACTTCACGGAGCATCATCACATCAGCCATATTCCAGCCTACAATGCCTATAAATACAATACCAGTTATGAAACCAACCACTGCTTTCAACATGGCACATCTCCTCTATTAAGGAATTAATAACCCATTCAAAATTCTTTGAATGGCACTATAGTTAATTATTATATTAGAATACTCTTATTTTCTTTGAGCTAGCGCAAGTAAATCTGAATCCAATTTTCATGAATTTATTCTAGCCAAAAGAGGCCATAAGAATATTCGAAAATAATTTATTTATCAACAACTTAACAATTGTATATTTATTAAACAATAAACCGGTCACAAATCTTAGAAACTTATATTAGTACATGAAATCAACCAAATGCATTAATCTATCAATTAATACATTCATGACCTGGAAATCGATCAAAAAATAGCCATGCAGCCAGCTGTCATAGCTCTACTGGTGACCTTACTACCAGCAATTGCTGCCAACCTCGCCTATCTAATGAGCGCAACAGCTGGATACGTTCCCTGGTGCCTTCCCTATATTGATGGCTGCACCACGATCAGCCAGGCTGCACGTCACGGTAATGCTCTGTTTATTTTTCGCGCCATAATGATGTTTTATGCCATTTTGTTAATCTGGTACTGGTGGATAGTTAAACTCTGGCTAAACAGTCTTGACCGACAGGCCACCAGGATCGCGCTGATAATCTCCTGGCTGGGCATTATTGCTGCCTTATTTCTGGTAATTTATGTGGATTACCTGGGTAGCTCAGGCACTGTTTATCGATTGATGCGTCGTTATGGTGTGATTATCTATTTTTCACTAACCCCTCTCGCCCATATGCTGATGATTAATCACCTGAGAAAGCTGAAAATAACAAAACCTGATACACCCATTACGCTTAATATTCTGACTTACCAGACACTTATAGTAATACTCATCCTGATCATGGGTATCACTCATGTCGTTATGTCCTATACAGGACTGCGAAGTTATGAAAGTGAAAATATAATTGAATGGAATTATTCACTGTTACTAACACTTTTTTTTGCCAGCAGCATCTATATGTGGAAAGATTTAAATCTAAAATTAATGCTAAATAAATAGTGATAAATCACTAATGTTTATGAACCGCATCATTATAATAATCTAACGGCAAATCAACCCAGAAATGACTGCCCTTACCCGGCGTGCTTTCTACACCCAGATTACCACCTAAGACCTCAACCAGTTTAAGCGTAATATTCAACCCTATACCGGTGCCCTCTACTGTCCCACACTCTGCACCCATACGATTAAAAGGCTCAAACAAATCCTGTAGTTCTGATTTATGAATACCTATACCCGTATCGATTACACTAATACGCAATGAATCACTTAAACATTGACAACGGGTTTCCACTGTACCACCGGGTTTATTATACTTGCAGGCATTTGTTAGCAAATTTAATACAATCTGTTTTAAACGCAAATGATCTGTATTAAAAACAATAGCATCACATGAATTATCAAGTTGCTTATATTTAACTCGATATTTGTCCAGTAACGGGTGAATAATCATTTCACACTGTTTCATGAGATCACCAAGATTGATAGTCTCTATTTTCAAATCAAGATAACCTGATTCAATTTTAGATAAATCAAGCACCCCGTTAATCAATTCCAGAAGATGAAATCCCGCCCTTTCAACTTCAGATATATGTTTTATCTGTTCATCTGTTAAATTGTCTTTACCATCCATCTTTACAATTTGCGAAAATCCAATAATAGAATTTAACGGCGTGCGCAACTCATGACTCATACTGGATAAAAACTGACTTTTCGCCTGACTGGCTTTTTCTGCATTCGTTCTTGCCTGTACTGCGGCAATATAGGCTGCTTTTCTATCTTCCTCGATTGCTTTGCGCGCAGTAATATCTCTGCATATACCAATGAAATGCGGCTCCGTATGATGCTTCATTCGTGAAACATTTAAATCCAGAGGAAAGCGTGTACCATTTTTACGCAAGCCCTCCAGTTCTCGAACTTTATTTATAACACGCGTGACATAGAGCTCCGAATTTGAAACATATTGCTGATGTTGCTGGCGCTCATCTTCAGGCATCAATATAGAAACATCCTGGCCAATAATTTCATCTGACTTATAACCAAATAAGTTTTCAGCCGCTTCATTAAAAAAAACTATTTTGCCATCCTTATCAATGGTAATAATTGCATCTGCACTACTGGCTAAAATATCAGCAATAAACTCTTCACTTTTACTTATTTTAGATTTGCTTTTATGAAATAAACCGATATACCTGTATAAAAAAAACACAAACCCCAAGACCAGTACAGAATACAAAGGAAAACTGTGAGCACCAAATGCCGATAATTCCTTAAGCTCGTCAAGCACCTGCTCCTGCTGTTTTTCCAATAAACTAAAATCATGCTCCCATATGTGACGCAATGAACCCAGCGCAACCAGGGCATTTAGATCATCAATCCGGACACGCCGATCAATTTGCTCACTACTCGCTGAGGTATTGAGCATTTCTCTCACCACATAAATTTTTTCCTGATATTGTTTAATTGTTTTTTCTACAACCAATAAAGAATCCAGCTCTTCCTTATCTGTGCTCAGTTGCTTATATTTTTCGACAATACTGAGCGCATTTAGAATATTATTTTCAGCATGATTAAGAAATTCCGCATCCCTTCTCAGTATTGCATTTTTAAAATTGTGAATCATACCCAGGTAACCGATATTGTGATAAAAATCGCCAATCAATTTACCTTTTTTCTCTGACACTTCATGAACGTTGCGAATATCCACAAAAACATCTTCATGCAGTGCATGTTCCCTAAAACTTACATAGGCAATAACACTGATGACTATTACATACAGGACAAATGAGATGGCCAATAAAAGATATTCTTTATTTTTAAACTTCATGTAATTTAAAAACCCAACTAATATTCAGAAAATTGTTATACACTGCAAAAAAACCCACTGTATTAGTATAGTATGGAATACGACGTTAGCCGCATAATCAAAGACAAATAAACAGACAGATCTTTTTTCATATCCCATAAAAAAGCCCCGAAATCGGGGCTTTTTTATGGATCATGCCATTGTCTAATTATTCATAAGGATTTCTTAGAACAATGGTTTCATCCCTTTCTGGACCTGTAGAAATAATATCCACCGGTACGCCAACAATTTCTTCCAGTCGCTTAAGATAAGACCGGGCATTTGCCGGCAAACCATCCAGTGAACGCACACCCACGGTTGCCTCAGTCCAGCCAGGCATTTCTTCGTAAATGGGTTTACATTTTTCAATAGCATCCGCACCCACGGGTGGTAGATCCAGTGTTTTGCCTTCATAGTCATAACCTGTACAGATCAGCAGTTTTTCCAGACCATCAAGCACGTCCAGTTTGGTAATACATAAGCCACTGATGCTATTAACCTGGGCAGCACGTCTTAAAGCCACACCATCAAACCAGCCACAACGGCGACTACGTCCTGTGGTGGCACCAAATTCATGACCCTTTTCACCCAGATACTTACCCACATCATCAAACAGTTCTGTCGGGAAAGGACCTGCACCCACGCGTGTTGTGTAAGCCTTGGTTATACCCAGAATATAATCCAGATCGCGGGGACCAACACCAGAACCGGTACAGGCACCACCGGCGGTACAGTTGGATGATGTTACATAAGGATAAGTACCCTGATCGATATCCAGCAATGTACCCTGAGCACCCTCAAACATAATATTGGCACCGTCTTTACGCAAATTGTAAAGCGTTGCCGGTATATCAGCGATCATGGAAACAATGCGCTCACGCATACCCATGATTTCATCCAGTACCGTCTGATAATCAACCGCTGTTGCTTTGAAATAATGCACCAGTGCATGGTTATGGTATTCCATAACCCCTTTTAATTTTTCTGTAAATGCGCCTACATCGAGCAGGTCTCCAACACGCAGACCACGGCGAGAAACCTTATCTTCATAAGCAGGACCGATACCACGCCCTGTTGTTCCTATGGCTTTATTACCACGCGCAATTTCACGCGCCTGATCAAGAGCTATGTGATAAGGCATGATTAATGGGCAGGCCTCTGAAATTTTCAGCCGTTGACTGGCGGGAACACCCTCTTTCTCCAGCATTTCGATTTCTTCGAATAAAGCGCTCGGAGACAGCACCACACCATTTCCAATCAGGCACATGACGTTGTCACGCAAAATACCTGATGGCACCAGATGCAATACAGTTTTCTTGTCACCTATAACCAGTGTATGACCTGCGTTATGACCGCCCTGAAAACGAACCACAGCCGCTGCACGATCAGTTAACAGGTCTACAATTTTACCCTTACCTTCGTCGCCCCACTGGCTACCAAGAACAACTACATTCTTACCCATAAGTTTATGCCTTCTCTACTAACCATTGCCCATCACGCTGGACAAAAACCCGATCACAGTTCATTTCCGCCGCACCTGCCGTTTGACCGGGCAACTCCTCAATAATCTGCTCACCTTTTGCTCTTAATTCAGCGATTGCCTTGTGCAATGAATCATCATTATTGCCAGGTGCAAAAATTGCTGAAGAAGAAATAACCTGATTAACGCCCGCAGACAGATTCACCAGACTTTTCAGATCCGTACTAAATCCTGTCGCAGGCCGCGCACGACCAAATACCTTACCAATATCATCATAACGACCACCGCGTGCAATTTCCTGACCCTGTTCTGCAACAAAGGCAGCAAACACTATGCCCGTGTGGAAATGGTAACCGCGTAATTCTGCCAGATCAAAATGCAAACGTACATCTTTCATGCGCCGCTGTAATTGATTAGCGGTTGTCACAAGATACTGCAATGCGTCTTTTACCAAAGGATCGGCTTTGACAAACACCTGTTCAGCCCGTTTGAGAACATCCGCATTCCCATGTAAATCAGCAAGTGCCCGTAACATGCCGCCAACATCTTTATCTATCGCCAATTCTGCCAGGAACTGTTCGATTTCAGGTATTGCCTTGCGCTGCAACATTTCAAATAAACGCGCTTCAGACTCTTCATCGAGTCCTGCCTGCTTTGCCAGGCCACGGAAAATACCTACATGACCAATATCAACAAACACATCCTTTATACCTGCGGTATTGAATGTTTCCAACATCAAGCACAATACTTCAACATCGCTTTCAACACCGGCATGACCATAAATTTCAGCGCCGACCTGCAAGGGGCTTCGACTGCCACCAAAACCATCTGAACGGGTATGTAATACGGTACCGATATAACAGAGACGATTGGGAACATCCTTTTTTAAGCGATGTGCATCAATGCGCGCTACTTGCGGTGTCATATCAGCGCGTACGCCCATAGAACGCCCGGTGAGCTGATCAATTAATTTAAAGGTCTGTAAATCAAGATCATGACCGGTGCCGGTCAATAATGATTCAAGGTATTCAATAAAGGGCGGCATCACCAGTTGATAGCCCCATGAGGCATACATATCCAGAAGTTTACGACGCAAAGATTCCAGTCTCGCCGCTTCTGCTGGCAAAGACTCGTCTATACCCTGGGGTAACAACCAACGTTCATTTGTAGACATATAAACTGAACTCAATGCAACATATAAAGTAAAAACACGCCAAACAACATGCTGGCCAATCCAATAATACGCAAAACCTTATCCGGTAACTGACTGGCCTGTAACATCGCATTGCGCCAGCTGTGTGGACTTACAAAAGGCATAATACCTTCAATCACCAGCACCAGTGCCAATGCTATAAAAAACTCATCCCACACAATATCTACCTTGCCCAGTCAAAATAATGCCGGATAAATAACTTATCCGGCATTATATTTCAGAAAATCGCGACTTTATTTTTTTGCGTTACCTGAAGCATCCTTGAAATAACGGAAGAATTCAGAATCAGGTTCTAACAACATGACGTCATCCCTGTTTGCAAAGGTATTTTTATAGGCATCCATACTGCGAGTAAACCGATAGAACTCACGATTCTTACCATAAGCCCTGGCATAAATATCAGTCGCCAGCGCATCGCCTTCACCACGAACCACTTCAGAATCACGATAGGCTTCTGCCAGTATGACTTTACTTTGACGATCCGCATCAGCTCGAATACGCTCTGCAGACTCAGCACCCTTGGATCTGAAATCCCTGGCCACACGTTCACGTTCTGCACGCATACGACTATAAACCGAGTTACTCACAGAGGCAGGCAGATCAATACGCTTAATACGCACATCAACTACTTCTATACCCAGTGTTTTTGCCTTC
>Ga0224496_10001327_pt1 | contig 15521 bp, 22 predicted proteins | sample SF_Jul11_sed_USG_2_FD_168127 | JGI IMG/M metagenome (GOLD analysis project Ga0224496, IMG submission 168127) | Sediment microbial communities from San Francisco Bay, California, United States - SF_Jul11_sed_USGS_8_1 | ecosystem: Environmental > Aquatic > Marine > Sediment | place: USA...
ACGAATGAGTCAAGCTGTCCCACACCTTCCAGAAGCGGGCCAATCGCCTCCGTAGCAGTGTTGACGTTTTGAGTCATCTTGCCGAACGATTCGCCAACAGAATTTAGGAGCGGCGAAAGGTCGCGAACGGAATCGTTTATCCCGCGAATCGTATCTTCGAGCGATTCGCCGTCGACACCCATGAACCCTTTACCGAGTTCAGGCAGCACGATACCAGCGAACTCGTCGAATCCTGCCCGCAACGTGTTTAGTACCTTCGTCATTTCCGGCATCGACTTGCCTGCCACTTCGTCGGTAGTCCCTTTGGCGTCTCGCAACTTCCGTTCGTATTCGGCAATCTTGTCGCCAGTGCCGAGCAACGCCTGAGTGAACACTACCGACTTGTCGGAGAATCCTAGATCCATCAGGATTTGCTTTTTAGCCTTCACCGACAAGCCGTCGAATTGCCGCTCCATATTGCGGATGATTTCGCCGAGATTGTTCATCTTGCCCGTTGAATCAAAGACGGCAATCCCTTGCTCGCGGAATGCGTCGGCGTTGTCGATTGCTTTCGTTTGCAAGTCCCGCATAACGATCGCAAGAGCGGTGCCGGCTTCCTCGTCTTTGATACCCTGGTCGGCAAACGCAGCGAGAACCGCAACGCCTTCCTCGATATCTTTGTTCGCGGCCTTGAGCGACGGCCCTGCTTTGTTCGTCAGCGACTTCGAGAATTGTTCGATACTCGCATTCGCTAAGACGTTGGCCTTCGTCAACACATCCGAGACGCGGTCCATTGCTTCCATCTTCTCGGCAGTCGTCCCGATATTCATACCAAGAGCGGACTGAGCGTCGGTCAACAGGTCCGTTGCCAACGCAAGATCGAAAGCGCCGGCCTGAGCAAACCGAGCTGTACGCGGCAAGGCTCCGATAGATTCTTCGGCACTCAAGCCAGCGGATGCCAGATAGAAGTAGCCTTCCGCGGCCTGTGCTGCGGATGCCTCAACGTCAAACGAAACATCACGGGCCGTCGATCGCATTCGCTCCAATGTCTCGCTTGACAAATCGCCCATGATCGCAGTTGAATGAGCCATCCCGGTTGCGAATTCGCTGTAACCCCGAAACGCCGAACGGGCAGCCATCCCGATACCACCAACGCCAACGGCAACACCTGTGAGAGCACCAATTGAACTGGTGATCCGAGACAGCGAGAGCGACGAGAAAAACCCTTTGACGGCCGGCTGCGTGGTTTGCAATTCATTGCGGAGCCTAACGACCTCACGCCGCCATGCTTCCTGACCGACTCGCGTTTGCAGCAACACCCGCGGCAGTTCTCGGATTGATTGCTTGTAGCGTTCGAGCGGCGTCAGATTCGCTTGGATGATTTGTTTCGCCCGTGCGAGTTCCGCCGTGCGTGCTCGTTCGGCTGCTGCGACTTCCGGCAGTTTCTGCCTGGCCAGTTCGTTGGCCCGGTTTAGTTGATCTTGGCTCCAGCCCATTGCCGCCGCGGCCTTTTTGTTCATTACAAGGGCGTCGATGTATTGCTGGGTCGGCGTCACCATCGATCGCATAACCTGCTCGCCGTGTGCAATCGAACGGTTTAGCTCTTCCTGCTTGGCAATCGCGTCGGGCTGCTCTGCGTCCAGTCGGGCAAGGGCTGCCTTATATTCCTTGCCAGACATCGATGTTTTTCCGAATAGATCGTTCAATCGGTCAAGCGATGCTTGGTATTTTTCCGCTGGCGAAAGCGAGTCCTCCGTGATTTGCCGCAGCAATGTCATTTCAAGCCGCGTCGGTGTAATCACATTGCGGGCGTTACTCTGAAATGTCAGCTTATAGAGGTTCGATCCGAGAGCCATCGTCATCCCTTCGGGAACAATCGGCCAACTACACTCCGCCAGCCGGTTGGCTTCTTTGCTTGCTGCTCAACTCGCATCGTCGGCATAAACGATTCTTCCGGCCTGTAGTGATCGTCGGGAACCGGCTTCCCGCATGTCCGCAAGGCGTTGTTGATTGCATACGTCAACGTGTGCAAGATCCGGGCAACCAGTCGATCATTGCGCTCATCGTCAAGCACCTGTACGGCGTAAGTGTTCGCCACAAACTCGGCACTGTAGGAATCTAGCAGGTCGTCTATTTCGATTCCATATCGTCCGCAGAGCCGCCAGCAGTGCCGTTCCCAGGCGTCTCGTCGGAGTTTTTTACGGCTTGCTCTGGCTCCGGCTCGTCTCCCATGTTGTTGATCTTAGTCGCCGCCCGAAGCATGGCATTAGTGTCGGCCATGTCGAAAGCATCCCAGCAGCCGGCGAGAGCTTCGTTGGTCGTGAACACTGCCGCTCCGTCATCGTCGACAACCGTCATCGACAGCAGCACGTCGTCAAAGTACGCTTGCTTTGCCGGGTCGGCTTCGCCGTTTTTCTTCTGACAGCTCTTTCGCCACTTGCGTTGCTCGCTTCGAGTCAATGACTGTACGCGGGCTTCGCCACCGGTCGGCAATGCCACGACATCGAACCGACGAATTGACTTCGCGGACTTCGCTTCAAATTGTGCTCTGTTTAATGCCATTGTTCCCACCTATAAAAACACCGAGTCAATCAGTGGCACCACTTGCGTCGCCGGTGGGTGCAACGACAGTCTTTCGACATGGTGCCACTGACTAACCCGGTAAGTTATCCCACCGAAAAACTTACTTACTCTTCGTCATCGTCTCCAGACTCTTCGTCCCATTCGATTCCAGATACGTCCTCGGGCAACTCCATCGGCGGTTCCGGTGATGCCTTGCCATGCAATGCCTTCACCTGCTCGACGATGATCGCCTGTTGCTCTGGGGTAAACTCGCCGAACTGATGATTCTGGCAAAAGTTCGCTCCCGGCTGGCGGCCAATCGTGCCGATGTGCAACTTCCCATAACCAAGATCGTTGCCGTCTTCGTCTCGCACGCGAGCACCAATGCTGATACCGAGCTTGTCATCGTAGATATCAACTCGCCATATACCAGGAACTTCAGTTTCAACCTTCCCTGTCGGAGAATCGGACATACCGAATAACTTCGACAGCTTCACTTCTAACGTCGGCATTTTGTCATCCCTTCAAAAGATCCCACCGAAACAAAATTAGACCGCGGCGACAGTATGGGTGAACGTCGTGCCGTCTGGAGTGAAGACCATCGATTTCATTTGCAGACCAGCACTCGTACCAGTTGCGGACGTGTACTGCGGCGAATCGTCGGCCTCAGTCACGGCCCCGGTAATGCTCATAATTTCCGCTGTCGAGGCACCGGAAGGCAGCGGGCCGGTGATCGTCAATGTCTGAACCGTGCCAATCGACGGCGTAGCAACCGCCGGACTGTTCTGGTACGTGATCGTGATCGGCCGCAATTCTTTGAGGTCGCCAAACACTTTCGCCGCATTCGTGGTTGTACCATGATGGCTGGCCGGAACCTCGGGAACGCTCCCGCCGGATGCCGTGATGTCGGAGACGCGAAACGTCTGAGAATCGGTTGACAGTGCGATCGTGGCACCGTGCATTGTGTCGAGTAAGGCAACAGCCATGAGTTAAATCCTCCGGGTTAAACTCCCACCGCCTCGGCGTGGGTGATTCTGAAAATTACCCGCACCCAGTAGCGATGCGTGTCCGATTTGTCCTTTGCTTCGTCAATCCCGTCATCGAGGGCATCCGTGCATTCGATCCAGTACACATACACACCTGAGAGCGTGCCGCGGTAGTTCGCCGTGTTCGCTCGTAATGCTTCTGCAATTGCATCCGCGCCGCTGAGCGTGTCGGAGTAGCAGTAGCAATAAAGGATCGACTGCCGAACGCCGCTCGTTCCAGCCAAGTGCTGAATAGACTCGCCGTCCGTTCGCTCGTAGATGATTCGGTCTTGCCTGTCAGTTCGTTCCTTGCCGATGAGCGGATAGATTCTGGCAGCAGTCCCCGCACCAACGAGGTCAGTAATCGCACTGATCGTTTTCCAGTACGTGATAAGTCCACCATCGCGTTCATCAAACAAACCAGCCACATTACTTTTTCCCCGTCAAACCTTCCTTGACACCAGCCTCTAACGCCATGTTCTGAGCTTCACGGGTTTCCTCCCATGCGTTTGCAAGGTATCGCCGCCCTTCGACCCTGCCAGACACTTTCCCGGCTCCGCGTCGCGGCTTCTGCGGTAGCCGTGAATTGCGACGTGATGTCTTGGGCTTCTTATGCAGCGAACCGCCGACAACAATCCGATGGCCTGCTTCGACAAGGTGTCCGTGGGAACCTTCCGGGCGTCGCCATCGAACTCGCCCGACGATTCCGCCGTTCACATCGTCTTGATACACTCGCGTTCCGACCGCGGACGCAAGCGGCTTCTTTCCTTTTTTGTCGCCGCGATAGGGCAGCAACCCGTATAGCTTCTGACGCACTCGCTTCGCAGGAATCCCCACTGCGTTGCGCATCCCTTTTTTAACCGCCGGGCTACGGTCGATCGCTTCCATGCGGAGCAAATCTTTTTCGATCCGTCCGAAGAATGCGTGGTCAACAAAAGCTGTTGCGGTAAATCCGGGCATTACGAGGAAGTTCCTACAAAGCAGATATCGTACGTGACGTCGTTTGCCGTGTTGTTCAGGATGTTGAGAATGTCGCCGGTCGTTGCGGTTACGGTAATTCCGCCAGCGACGGTTCCCAGTAAAGTACGCGGCCATTCGGTCCAACCGTCTTCGTTCCGGCTGCGGACCAGAATCGCATTTCGTTCGCATTGCCGCCAAGTGTGATTGTATTGCCGGCAGTTGTGCTCTTGTTGTGGAAGTAGAACACCTTGACCTTCACAACCGCAATCGTCGTGTTGAATTCGTCCGCTACGGAGCCCGAGAAGTCGAGGGTGTTTGTCGCTGAGCCGGACAACGCCACGTCTTCCTTGAAGTACAGCACGTCGGCTTGATCCAGACCAACACCAGTCGCAAGCGAATCGAGCAACAGTTTTATCGGCTTGTATTGGGCACCAGCGGACGTCGCCAGAATGAAATCAAGTTGGCCGGACAGGTTTGTTATAAGGGTCACGATTGCAACTCCGTACAGTACAGTTCCAACGTCGGCCGCGTCCCCGGTTTCTGTATCGGGTGAACGTGCTCGATATTCAATGTCTTGTCTTTGAAAATTCCGGTCGTCGGAACGATCCGTTGCTTTGGGTCAACTCCCTTTCGATATGGAGTCGTCACAACGTAGTCGACGTTCGATTCCAGCGTTCGACCGCGGAATGTCTCTTGGCCACTGATCGCAACAATATCCACAGGCATGTTCACGACGGTATTGGCGAACGATTCTGCCGGGTTATCGTCGGTCGCCGTGTCCGTTTGGAGCTTTGCGCGAAACGGATATGTCGGGGCTGAACAGGTCTTAGGCATATTCGTACGTCGCTCCTTCCACGGCTAGGAGTGACATCAAAACGCCTTGCGACTCATCATCCGCACACATTCCACGATTCGACAGCCAGTGAGCAACTAGCTTTGTAATCGCCATACGGTAGATGATCGGCACCGACGAAGCATTCGCGCCGTACCCGGCTACACCCGTCACAACCACCGAGTTCGTGTCAACGATTGACGACGGGTAGGTCTCGTTGTAACCAATCACGATCCGGGCCGGCATGCTGATCGTGTCGACCGTGTAAAGCGTTGAGGTCAGCGTTTGTTGATCTTCCGCCGAATCTTTGTAAGTGATCGACGTTACTTGTTGCAGCGGGCCGAATCGCCAGAAAATACACTCCGGCAGGTAGTCGTAATACTGCGTTCTCGTCTGCGTAATCAGCGAACGATTTGCAAGCTGTTCCACCATCCGCCGGGCCGCCGGAATCCATACGTCCTCGATCGTCGCATCGTCCGTGCAATCGTCAACGATGTACGCTTGACGCTTGACTTCAGCGACCGTGACCGGCTCTTTGGCCGGCTCGACTGTCACGACGTTGGGTGGAATGTTTCGGATCATCGGTAGTACAGAACGATTCTGCCTTGTTTCGAGTTCCCGGCGTTCGATACGGTGATCGTCAGAATATCGCAGACCACCGGACGGGCACCCACGTTTGCCGCACCCGTCAAAAAGAAGTCGACGGTCTGCGTTGTCGAGGTGTGCCGATCTACCAGATCGTCATAACAATTCGCCAGAACGTTAGCACCTTCTTCGTCTGTTATGACGATGTCATAGTCAGCAGTCGGAGCGGCCCCGGCATCGGGGTCGGTGACGGCCTTCAGCAATTCGCCGGATATCTTGCCAGTCGTGATAACAACCTGACCAGTCGCGTCGTCGGAGGTCCAGTCAATAACGATCCGCCGAATGTGGCCATGTTGGCCCTTGCGGTCTTGACCATCGTCGTAAGCAATTGTGGAAGCTGAACCGGCCATTATCGTCCGATCTGAATAATGCGAGCCTGGCGGATCTTCATTGTCTGCGCGACGGCTTCACCGGTCAGGAACTCCAGCGATAGCCGCATCGCCACGTCATCGGGGAGGTTTGTTACTGCGGGCCTCGTTATGGCCGTGCCGTTTACAAACACATCAACCACAGACCCGTCCCAGTAAAACTCCGCGAACACAAGCGTGTCATCGACCAGCGTTGCAATCCCCTCGGACGTCGTTTCTGTGCTGTCTTTCTCAAGGCAGAAATCCAGGTCTGTCGATCCGTCAAGAGACTGGAATCCGATACGATCCGTCACGCCACCGAGGATCGCGGTATCCGTGACAGCCAGACCGAGAAAGAAGTCCGACTGCGTCACGTCGTTGATTTTGAACTCGACGCCGAAATACAAGTGCTGATCGCTCGTCAGTTCAAACGGTGTGCCGAGCAACTGAGCCGAAACGCCGTCGTCTTCTGCGTTGTCGGTAACGAGGTTCCATGCGTATCCCGCATCGGTCGCCGGAAGAATGTCAGAATCACCACCAGCCCCGGCCTCGACAACGGTTGTCGTCCAGCCGGTTGGATCGGTGCCCGCCGCGTTCGCAACATCGGCACGCAGTTCATACGCAATAACGCTTGTTCCAACCGCTGAAACGAGCCGCTTGCGATGCGTGTCCCAAAAGACGAGTGCGTTGTTGCGATTGTATTCAGAGTGAAGGGCCATAATTCTCGCTCCTTGGAGCGCCGCTGTGCGGCGAGTTAGGCGTTGTGGTTGTCACGTAAGCGGCCGACGTGGCGTGAGACACGCCGACCGCCCTACGCGAAAGCTATGCTGTTACGGTTTCCCTCCGTCGATTCGACGACTTTTGGGGCTGTTGCCGTTTTGCTTCGTCAATGAAATCATCCGCCTGCCGAAACGCTTCGTCCTTGATCCATTGCGGGTCTTTCCGACCGCCATACGCATCGAGCAGACGAAGGTAAATATCGGCCGCGAATCTGTCTCGATCGATCATTAGACAATCGCCGTCGCTGGGACATCTTGCTTGTAACGGCCGCCGCTCATAATGATCTCGATGCCACCGAGAACCGGGTCATCGACAACCTCGACGGATTTCAGCCGTGCGTACTGGTAGCCGGTATCGCCCAGCTCTTCGCTGTCGATCTCGATGAGATACCGCTGGCTTGAACCGGCCGTTGTCGTAAACCCGGCTGTCGTCGCCGCAGTCAATGCACCTTCCGTATCGCCGCTGGTCATCGCTTTGTAACGGAACGGAATCGCCGTCACGTTCGAGCCACTGACATCGTCGGAGGCTTCCACCGTGATCGTCGCCGTACCCGTCGCGCCAACACCCTTGACGATAATGAACGTCGCGCCGGCATAGTCGCCCATGTTGACGATGTCGCTGTATACGGTCCCGGAAAACGCATCAGCCACCGGGTCCAGACCTTTGACCAAGTGATGCTCTTGCAAAAAGTTACATGGCATGTTTCATGCCTCCTATTTGTTTGTCAGTGATTAGGCACGAGTCGCAAGGGTGATTTGCGGCGATTGTGTGTTGGTTCCGTTGGCCGGAGTCAACGCGGAATTCCACATCGGCATACCGTCGACGCGGGTAATAAACCGGAATGTCTGCTCGTTCGAGGTGAACCGGACGTGGATCGACTGGTCCGCCTGCATCCCGCCCTTGGAAATCTCGATATACTGCGTCGGGTCCCAAAGAATGATGTCACCCACGGTTCCGAGCGTCGAGCAGTGTTCCACCGGAATCACAGGACGGCCCTTCAATCGCCCCCACGGGGCATCGGAGGCACCGCCGGGCGGCATATAGACCGGGACGCCGCCAGTGCCAACCGCCAAGGTCATCACCTCTAGCGATTGCTCGACATCCTGGTTGATGAGCCAAACCGCATTTCGGCGAGAGCGTGCCCACATCCGCGACCACATCTTGTTGATATTTTCGTAGACGACAGTCGCCGCCGCTTGGCCGGTTTCCTTCGCAACGGAAATCGTCGCCGATGCTCCGGTTGTCGAAAGAATACCCTTCGGCTGGCCGGCCCCGGTTCCGCGGATTCTCGCATCGTCTTTCATCCAGGCCATTTCCTCAGAAAATGCCTGCGTAAAGATCGACGCCAACGCGCCGGCATCGCTTAGTAGCCGATTCGTTGCATAGGCCAGTCCGATCAGCTCCTTCAGTTCGAGAGTTTCCTTGCGGAACTTCGGTTTTTTGGCGGTCGCCACATCGGCTTCAGCACCCCAATAAACCTGAACTCCACCCCACCTCGACCCGGTCGCACGAGACGTTTCGTCGACGAGCACCAATTCCAAACCATCATAGTTCGGATTGGTCAGCGGAATGCTTCGGACCTGCGGCAACCGAGGGTCCGCAAGCGAACTTTCCGCACTCATCCGGGAGTACAGTTCGACCGCGAAATCCTTTTGAATCAGCACGCCGCCGTCACTCGGAACACCAGCCGCCGCACCGCCGGTTGCGACCGCAAGCTGCTCCCAGACCAGCATCGGATTCGGCTTGCCACTCCGCTCTGCGTTCGCAATGGCTTGCAGTTGGTCGCCAAGGCTATGGAATGCTGGACGCTCGACAATCTCGCCGCCAGCCAGATTGTACTTGGCGAGCTTCTGCGTCACCGACACTCGTTCGGTGGTCGTGGTCGACAACTGATCCGGCTGCGTGATCCGGCCCGGTCCCGTGCCGATAACGCCGGTTAGCTCTTCCGACTTCTTCGCCCGGTCGGCGAGCTTTTGCTGTCGCTTGACGGCGTCTGCGAGTTCCTGTTTCTCGTTGACCAGGGCGTCGTAGGTCGCGTCCAGAGCGTCGTATTCGGTCTTCTTCTCTGCCGACAGCTTGCCGTTCGTTTTCTCGCTGGCTTCGTCCAAGATGGCTTGCATCTTGTTGCCACATTCGAGGATTTCCGCATCGATTATCGCTAGTGTTCGTGCCATTTCGTTGGCTCCCTGGTTATTGTCGGGGCCAACGAAAAAGCGTTTCGAGAGCGCCGACAGTTCGGTTAAGAACTTTCGTACGATCTCGAAACGCTCTATGCGTTTTTTGAATCGCCTGTGGCTACCGCCTCTTATGGGACTGACGTAAACCGCAGTGGGTTGTTCGTGTTATTCTGACTATCTTTGTGATCTAGCCGGTATTTGTCAATAGGGATTTGTGCATCCGCCTGCGGAGCTTCAGTTTCAGAGCCAACGCCTCGACATTGCAGCCGTCTTCCTCATCGTCTCCGATAGGGAAATAAGCGTCCAGGGCTCGCTGCATCCACGCGGTTAGATGCCCTTGAACAAACTCGCGGGATTTGCCCGCAAATTGCTTTTGGAGCATTTCGGCCGCCTGGAATACCACGTCGTTGGGCAGTCCCTCGATCGACAACCCGTGAGCAAGCATACTCCGCGTCGCATCGCCAGCGTCGACAACATCGACCGCGTGCAACACCTGCGGACGCCACAACGGCGGCAGCTCCTGTCCTGTGTCATCCAGCTTCGGGCGTCCTTTCGAGTCAAGTCGTTGCTCGAATTCTGTCTCTAGAACGAGGCTCATGCCGATATCGTCGGTGGTCCCGTCGCGGAGTGATTCGCTTACCACGTCCATAACGTAGGTCGCCAAATCGCCGTTGGGAGTCTTGAACGCTGAATCTTTGAATCCCAGGTCTCCGCGGGCTACCATCACTTCCTTGGGGCCGTCCGGCGTCTCTCGTTGGATGAATCCAAGATCCACACCAGTCACCCGACCAAGCATTTTGCCTACGCCGTCGTCGGATTCAGTAGGATGCGAAAGCCGGGATTTCAAGCCACCAGGAGCCGCATTGGCGAGCTTGGCGATCTGCCGGATTGACTTCTGGTCGAACTCTCCGCGTCCCTTCGAGCGGAACGGGCCTTCCTCGGCGAGAATAATGCCGCGGATTACCTTTGCTTCCCGGTCTACTCCGAGCGGTCTGGCACTCGTTTGAGCGCGTAGCCATTGTGTCATTAGTTGAGTTCCTTGTCGTGATTTGTTTTAGCGGTCATTCGATGCCTCCAATGTACTTAGGCCGTCCAGGTGCGAGTTTTGCGAGCTGCTCTTGGACATCTGGCGGAAAGTGCCATTCACCAGAAAACGCTTCGGATAACGGACCCGGATTGTGGAAGTCAGCCAAGCTCACAAGCCTGCGTCGCGGCTTGTCGCGAATCTGATCCAACACTTTCTGAATATCTGCGGCAGTGATTACATTGGGCATGGCTCTTATGCTCGCATGAAGCGAGAGCTTCCTTTATGAAAACGTCGCCAACACTTCGTCCAACTCTTCCACCAGCTTAGCAACCCGCTCGGCCTTCCAGCCTGCCGCCAGTTCGCCGAACCGCTCGCGAACATTCGGCCATTCGTCCGCTTGAACCGAAGTCAAGTCTAGCACCTGCTCGCGTGCGATGGCAAGCTGTTTTGCCACGACTCCCCGCGTTGTCCCGCCGCTGTCGATGTTCAGCCCGCGCGAGCGAGCATAGGCAAAGATGGGCAGGCTAAGCGACTCGGACAGCTTGTCCTCGACGAGCTTGTAGTAAGTGTCGAACGCTCCAAAGAATTCCTTTGCATCGCCAGCAATCATCTTGCCAACTTTCGCGATTTCGATTGACAGACTTTCGCTGGCCACTGCTTCGACCATCACCTGAGCGGCCGACTGTACGTCGAGTATTCGCGAATCTATCGGCGGTCGTGTGTACTCGATGAGGCTCGCGATCTGTGCGGCAAGTTCGTCGGGTAGTTTCGCTTGGATGTCCGGCAAGTTCACCACGGGGATTGGCTGCGGGCGGTCCAGGTGATCCAACAGCCCGTCAACGGTCGTGCGGATAACGCTCATTGCTTCATCGGACTTCGGCTCCGGTGCCTTCTGGACGATCGGTGCCGGCGGTTCAGGCGGATTGATTACGTTCGCAATCGTCGCGTATGACGTCTGAATAAAATGCTCGTCGCCATCGTCGATCGGATTCATGTCTTCGAGTTCGCGGATCTCGTTGATTGAATACGCACCGAGTTGCCAAAGCGATTGATAGTAGGCCGCCCTCGCTGCCGAGTCACCGCGGAGCAACCCGTTGACGTTGTGTTTCGCAAAGTGCGTCTTTCTCTCAAGCGGGGAGAGTAGCTTTCGCCACACTTCCTCTTCCCACTTCTTCAGCCACGGGACGAGCGAGTAAACTACAAAATCAATCCCCTGGTGTTCGATATTGGAGAACGTCGCCCGCAAAAGATGCTGCACCAAGTGCGGGCTTACGCCGTACCAGCGGCAGATATCTTCCACCTGGTGTTGCATCGTCTGTAGGAATTGCGAGTCCTCTGGCGAGAAGCTGAGAACCTTGACATCGCACCCTTCGGGAACGATCGCAGGCTTTGCGTTGTTCTCCGGCCCGCCGTGGACATCCATCCAAGTTTGCCGATAGTATTCACGATCCGCCGGAAGTATGCTCCGCTTGGTCATGCCCGTGATAACCACGCTCGGCCGTGCCGAGTTTTTCATATAAGCCGCGCCCTGCTGAACCGTCGCAATGCCATGGGCAATCGTCTCGCGTGCGTTCTCGATAACTCCCTTGCCGATGATTCCGTTGTCGCTGATGATCGACGGAACGTTAAACATTTCGGAGTCGGGCAGAAAGTCATAGCCTCCCTTGTCTCGCTTGACTCGCCACGCCAAGAGATTAGGTTTCAGTCCATGCTCGCGGGCGAACTGCTCATCGGGTCGGAACGGTGTCACCCGCTCTTTCTCAAGTGGCCAAAGCCGTATCGGACGGCCGAGCGCATCGCGTTCGATCTCGGCAAAGAAGTTGCCCTGGTTGATCTGCCGAAAGAATCCCAGGCCGCGAAAGCTCATCGCCCCCATTTCCGGGTTTGGCTCGTCGTGAATCAGTCCATGAATCAGGTGATCGCTGGCAATCGTCGTGTTTCGGCCTTTCGTTTCATGCAGATTGAACGGCAGGCTCGAACCGCCAGCCACGAGCACTCGCGAGCATGCGAAGACGGTTGATAAAGTCATCGCGACGTCGTTGGTGACGTTGATCCCGGCCGCCGTACGGTGCCCAACAGCCCCATACCAGAAGTCGGAGATTACGGACGGCGATAGCTGGAATAGACTAAGCATCGGGCGGCGTTCTCCGCTTCGCGAATTGTGCGAATACACTGACGATAAACAGACAACCACCGACAACCGCTAACGACGTGCCCGGATCTTTCCACCACAGCCCAAGCCCCATGATGGCCAGACCGGCAACAGCACAAATCAGGTCACCGATGGCCAGCTTCATTACAGAAACACTCCGTCTTCCCTGCTCCACGGTCTAACTCAGACGATTGTATAAGTGCAGACAAAATACGGTTCATCCCCATAAAGCTCCCTTCGCCACTCCGTTAAAATTGCGTTGGCATCGCCCGGAAACGGATCGCCGAAAGGCGGCAGGTCAATCCGCTCTGATACATACACCCGATTCCCGTTGTCTTCGCGTACACAATGTTGAAGAACTTTCATTGGCGGCTGAGCGGCTACTTTCAACCCGCACAACCAGCCAAGTCCGAACGGAGAAAGCAACGAGGCGAAAGCAGTCTTTATAGCATATCGTCGGTTCACAGAAACACTCCGTCTTCCCTGCTCCACGGTCTAACCTCTATTCCCGTCATGGCCCCACCGATTGCCATAATCGTTGATGTCATCGGGTCGATCTTCTCTTTCGACTTCTGCTTGTCGGGCATAACCTGTTCACGGATGTTCTTGTTTGCAACCAAGTGCCGTGCTGTCCATTCTAGCAGACGATCTCCACCGTGAACAAACTGACCGGACTCCACTAGATCGAGAAACAGTTTCATGGCCGGATTGTACATATTGTGGGTCTGTGCGAACGTAAAGCATTCTATACCATTTTCCTCGTTTAATTCTAGGGCAAGATGAAGCGCTCCTGCGTTGTCGTGGGCCAACTGGACTACCCCAAACTCTCCAATCGCCTCCGCCAGTCTGGATTTGAATACTCCAGGAATGTCGGTGACATTGCCGGTGGTGACCGTCAAGCAGCCGTCGCGGATAAAAGAAGCGTACGGTTCACGCTCAAGATTGTGCTTGCATTCCTCGCATATAAACGACCAACTGCGAACCTCGTATCTCCACCGATCGTTGTGGTTTTCGTCTACGCCCTCGAAAAACTTCGTGACTAGCGAAAACGATGCCAGGTCGTTTTTCCAGCCAAGATCAAACGCTGCATAGACGGTTTGCCCGGTCCAATCGGAAAGAGGCACGCTTCCAGCTCGCCACCCCCACGATGTCGTGTCTATGCACCTATAGGTGCTCGTCACTCGAATATTCGCGTTGTATCGCAGGTAATCGTTTTTGAAAGACGGCTTGTTCTTTGCCTTGATCGCTTCCGCTTCCAGGTTCTCCGATGTGACCGAGACGCCGATGTTCGGATTCGACTTCGGGAAGCTCTTCGGGTCATAGGGATCGTCGCCCGGTATCTCTCCATCGACACATTGGCCGCAGCCGTCACCATCGCAGTTATCGCACGGACGCTTCTCTTCAGGCCGTGCGATAAACGCAAAGTAGCGGTCGTCAATAACGTTTCCGACAACTACCGACTCGACTACGGAGACGGCGTATGTGTCTTCCTCGTCCCACAGCTCCGACGTTTCGTCACCAGCCGTACAAGTGACCACACGCAATGGTTGCGACCGAGCGCCGCCCGCCGTAGTAAGTGCGCCGAACAATCCGCGATGATGCTGTTGCCAGTCGCATAGCTCGTCTATCATCATTGCGTGAGGATTCCACCCGGCATTAGTTTTCGAGTCAGATCCGAGCGGACGCATAAACGAACCGTAAGCTGGAAACGCGATATTCTTTTTAACCACTTCGGATACCCGCGATAGCGATGGAGACTTCTCGACCATTGACTTCGCTTCATTGAACATGATGCACGCCTGATCTTCTTTCGTCGCCGCCACGTAGACTTCCGCACCCTCTGCAATCGGATCATCGGCGTACATTAGTAGGCATGACAGACCGGCACAAAAAGTCGTCTTGCCGTTTTTCCTCGCCACTGTAATATACGCTTCGCGGAACCGCCTAAAGTCGTCTGCCCTCCTACGCCATCCGAGCAAAACCCAAACAATGAACGCTTGCCACGGGCTTAGTGTAAACGGCAGTCTAGCCCACCGGTCCTTAGAATGTTTAAGCACAGCCGGGAAGAATCCGCAAGCCTCTTCAGCGATCGCCTCGTCAAAGTAATAGCCACGCTCGCCCGCTCGTTCCAAGTCGTCAAGGTGCCGACGTACCGCCAGCTTGACGAGCCGCCCGGTGATAATCTCGCCGGACAGAACGCCGTCGATGTAATCGGAAACTACTTGCTTGTGATCGGTCAATTCACCCTCGGAACAAACTCTACCACGCCGTAAAACTTCTTCCGTATCAATCTCCCGTCACGAAAGGCAGCAAGACGCACGGGCATACTTATGCGAGCCGGACTGCCCCACTTGTCGACGTGGCAAATCGCCCAGCCTTCGGCTTCGTTGCATGACACTGCTCGGACTGCGATCCGATCTAAAAAGCATTGACCTGAGTCGCTCGCGTCAACACTGTACGTGCGAGAGACGGCACGGCTGGAAAGCCCGAAAACGCCAGCCAACGCCAGAAACAGACGTCGGTTCATCGGTCAATTCCTTTCCGCCCTTCGCTTGAGAATCGCCGCCAGCGGGTCGTCTTCCTCGGGTGGCTTGTCGCTTACCTTCAGCCGCACACGATCGCTCGGCGTCATCCCGAATTTGCTTGCAATCGCGGAAAACTGCTTCCACCCCATCGCCGCGCGGCAAACTGTCTTGTACTCCAAGTCGCCCTCTTGAATCAACTGATCGAATTTCCGCCAAATCCCCCACCACATACACATACCAGCCAGCGCCGGCCCGTCAACGGACTTCGCCACGCCCGCTGTCACAAGATCGGACACGACCAATTCCCAAAGCTCCTGAGCGTAGTAATCCAGCCAATCAGGCATCACCGGCACACCGTCAAATTGCGGTTCATCGTCCGAAATTGGACGCCTCCCAGGGTTCCCGTTGAGCAGTTTCTCGGCTGTCGGCTTCGGTGGTCGTCCGGCTGGCATGGCACTTTCTCCTATTTAGTAAAGACCCTATGGAATTTCGCGACTGGCGACGGAAACC
>Ga0224496_10001329_pt1 | contig 15506 bp, 11 predicted proteins | sample SF_Jul11_sed_USG_2_FD_168127 | JGI IMG/M metagenome (GOLD analysis project Ga0224496, IMG submission 168127) | Sediment microbial communities from San Francisco Bay, California, United States - SF_Jul11_sed_USGS_8_1 | ecosystem: Environmental > Aquatic > Marine > Sediment | place: USA...
TGCCACGCGCCGCCATTTGTCGGTCTCCTGGCTCACGTGTTCGCGCGCGTCCAGCACCGCACCCAGTCCGCGGTAGGACATCAGCGCGAGCAATGACAGCACCAGGAGAGCGGCCAGCAACTCGACCAGGGTGAAGCCGCGTGTCGCGGCGCCGGGTATCGGCGTCATCGGACTGATCCCGGCGCATTGACGATGAAACCGATAAGGCGCGCCTGGGAATACGATTCGTCCGCGGTCGCGAAAACGCGGATATCGATACGGCGGAATGCGGGGTGTGGCGTGGCGATCACTTCCTCACGCCAGACGAAGTCGACCCCGCCTTCGCGTCGGGTGCCGCGCTGTATGCCGAGCGGCAGCCAATGCGCAAGGGCGCGGTGCTCCGCCAGGCGATTTTCCGCAACCCAACCGGCAATCAGGCGCGAGCGCAGCTCGGCCACATTATTCGTGCTCTGTCCGGCCGCACGCAGCGCCGACATTAGCGCGATCGAGATGATGGCCAGCGCGACCAGTACCTCGATCAGCGTAAAGCCCGTGGACCTACCGCAGCGCCACGTCGCCATTCGTTTTTCCTTCACCCGGCGCCACGCGCACGTCACCGACGGGGGATCCGGCGACGGCATAGCGCTCCGCTCCCAGGGACAGGCGGATGGTGAAAGCCAGCGACGAGCCCTGAGGTGTGAACTCCAGGCGCATGGCGCCCTGCGGCTGCATGTTTTCGACGCGGAAGCTGGAGACGGAAATTCCTTGCGGGAAAGCGCGGGCCCGCAGCAGCTCGGTCTCGCGGATCTCGAACCAGGCGGCGTCGTCGCCCGCGCGCCAGAACTGGTAGCCTGAGTCGTCGGCGGTCCAGGCGATGGATTTTCCCGTGAGCCGCGCTTCCTCAGCGGCAAAATCCAGCAGCTGCGCCAGGCGCTCGGCCTCGAGGCGAAGTACGGCGCGGTCGTCCGGCCGCGTGATGGTGGTGGCCAGCCCGACAAACAGACCGATGACCATCAGCACGACGAGCATCTCGATGAGCGTGAAGCCGTGGTGCCTCCCGAGGCTAATCTTGCGTTCCATTCGCGCGGGCGGCCGGAGTTTGGCCTGATGCTGGATTGCAATTATGAAGGTGCGGGACGCCTCGAAGCCGCCAACCCGGAGGCTGTTGCTGCGCTTGGGGCGGCAGCTCGCGCGATTGTGAGTAAACTCGAAGTTCTCCCGCCTCATGCCGCTAGAGATTCCAGGAGCCGATGTCGGCGTTGATGCCTTCGCCGCCGGGCGCACCGTCGGCGCCGTAGCTGAATACATCGATCTCGCCGTGCACGCCCGGATTCAAATACTGGTAGGGCGTGCCCCAGGGGTCCTTGGGCAGGCGCTCGATATATCCGCCCGTCTTCCAATTCTCCGAGATCGGGCCGCTGGTCGGCTTCGTCACCAGCGCCTGCAATCCCTGTTCGGTAGCGGGGTAGCGTTGAGTATCGAGGCGATAGAGCTTCAGCGCCTGCATCAGGCTCGCGATGTCCTGTTTTGCCGCCAATACTCGAGCTTCGTCCGGGCGGCTGATGATCCTCGGCACCACCAAGGCGGCAAGAATGCCCAGGATGACGACCACCACCATCACCTCGAGCAAGGTAAAACCCCGTTGCGTGCGCAGCCCTATCAGCATCGTCAAATCATCCCCTCAATTGCTTGTCTTGCACCTGGAAAACAGCTGTTTCCATTATATATAATGGGGTGAGGCTTAGCGATCTCATGCCGCTGATGACTTCCGGCCGCAGCGCTTACGCGCACCTTGACTCGAGCCGCACCGGGCACACGACCGCCCGGCGCTTTTCTTCTCTACGCGGCTTCCGAGCAGTCGCAAGCCTTCAAAGAAACCTGAATCGCGTGTAAGGTATTCGGTCATTGCTGGAGCTCGCCCCGTTTCAGCGGCCTTCTTCTCTGCCCCTAGACCAACGGATTCAACGAGCGTCTCATCGGACAACATTGAAACTTCTCGTCCGCTACCTTCACGACGGCAGGATTCAAGCGAAGATTGGATGGGAGAAGGGGATCCATGTTTGCGGGCCCAAATCCTCGTCGGTGATGATTCCAACGCGCGCAAACCCTGATGTTCAGTCGACGTCGAGCCGACCGATCACACCGATTCTGGGGTCAGAATGGATATTTCGAGTTGATCCAGATCAACCCGCTATTCTTATGATAATGTTACAAAAGATACGGTTGGCCGATTCCCGCGCCCGGCCTGCGCTGCCCCCAACGCGCGGATGACAAAACCTAAGAATGCAGGCACTCCCATTCGCACGATCGCGTCTCGCGCAAGCAGCGGTCTTTTGGTTGCCGACGTTTGCGGCCGTGGCGCTGCTGGGCGCCGTGCTCGCGTACTGGACCTGGGTCTGGTTTGCCCCGCGGCCCGAACCGCGTGCGGAGGCCGCGGCAGTACAAAGCGGCAGCGTCGCCTCTGCCAGCGCGATTTTTGGCACTGTGCAACGCGTGCAGAGTGCTGCGGCGCCGACGGGAATCGCGATGCAGCTGCTCGGCGTCGTGGCCGCCGCCGGCAGCCGGCGCGGCTACGCGGTGGTGCAACTCGAGGATAAGCAGATTCTGGCGGTGCTCGAGGGCGAGGAAGTCGCCCCGGGCGTCCGGCTTGCCGAGGTTAATCCGGATCACGTCATCCTGGAGCGTGGCGGGGTGCGCGAAACGCTCGCGTGGCCGCAAAGGAGCGCTACCCCGGCGCCTGTGCCGCGAACGGTTAGAATGAAAAGGTAGCCATCGTTCGCCGATGGTGCGCTTGAGGATCGATCTATGAATTGCCGCTGCTTGCGAACTGGCTTCCTGGGGATGGTCATGCTGGCCGTTGCAGGCCAGGCGCTGCCTGCCGAAACGGCCTCAACGCAGCAGCCCGGCGCCAACGTGGCCGCGCGCCCGGCCGGCCCCGATCTCGTCACGCTCAACTTCGTCAATGCCGACATCGAAGGCGTGGTGAAGGTCGTGGGAGAAATTACCGGGAAGAATTTTCTCCTCGATCCGCGGGTGAAGGGAACGGTCAATATCGTATCGGCCAAGCCCGTGTCCAGGGCCATGGTGTACCAGGTATTTCTGTCGGCGATGCGGCTGCAGGGCTTCACCGCGGTCGAGGATGGCGGCGTGGTCATGATCGTTCCCGAGGCTGAGGCCAAAATGCACCGGAGCCCGACGCTGGGCCCGCAGGACAAGTCGCGCGCCGGAGCAGACATCATCCAGACCCAGGTGTTCAAGCTCCAACATCAATCGGCGGCGCAGCTCCTGCCGGTATTGCGTCCGCTGATCGCCACCAACAACACGGTCACCGCCTATCCGAACAACAATACGCTGGTGGTGACGGATTACGCGAGCAACCTGCGGCGCATCGAAAAGATCGTCGAAGCGATCGATCAGCCGAACGACAGCGATCCGATCATCATCCCGCTTCGCTATGCATCGGCGCTCGACGTCGCGCAAACCATCAGCCGCCTGCTCACGGAGCCGGCGCAGACGGCGGCGGACCCCTCCCATCGCTTCACGATTACCGCGGACGCCCGCACGAACAGCGTGCTCGCGCGCGTTAGCGATCCGTCGCGACTGCTCCGGGTGCGCCAATTGATCGCAACGCTGGATTCACCGACCAGCGCCGGCGGCAATATTCATGTCATCTACCTGAAGAACGCCCAAGCGGTGAAACTGGCGGAGATCCTGCGCGCGATCTACACCGGCGAATCCGCGGCTACGCCGGCAGCCTCGCGTCCCGCCGCCCCGGCGCTGGGGCAACCGCAGGCGCCGGCGCAAGCCGCCGCCCCATCGCCGGGCATCATCCAGGCGGATGCAGCCACCAACTCGATCATCATCACGGCCCCTGATGCGATTTACAACAACCTGCGCGCCGCAGTGGAGAAACTCGACGTGCGTCGGGCGCAGGTGTATGTCGAGGCGCTGATTGCCGAGGTCAAGGCGGACAAGGCCGCGGAATTCGGCATCCAGTGGCAGACTCTGAGCGGGCTTGGCAAGACTGATACGCAGGGATTCGGCGGCACCAATTTCGGCAACAACACTCAGAATATCGTTGGCCTCTCGCAGAACCCGGCCACGATCGGGCGTGGCCTGAATGTCGGCGTGGTGCGGGGAACGATCAACATTCCGGGCGTGGGCGAGATTCTGAACCTCGGCGTACTGGTCCGTGCACTCGAGGCGGACTCCAATGCGAACATCCTGTCGACCCCGACGCTGCTGACGGTCGACAACGAGGAAGCTAAAATCGTCATCGGCGAGAACGTTCCGTTCATCACCGGCCAGTACGCGGTTTCGGCAGCGGCGACCACGCCGACCCCGTTTCAGACAATCGAGCGCAAAGATGTCGGCCTCACGCTGCGCATCAAGCCGCAGATCTCCGAAGGCGGCGCGATCCGCATGCAGATATTCCAGGAGGTGTCGAACGTCACGGACAGCACCAATGCGTCCGGCCTGATCACCAACAAGCGCTCCGTGGAGTCCACGGTGCTGGTGGACGACGGCCAGATCGTTGTGATCGGCGGCCTGATCCAGGACACGCTCACGGATGGCATGGAAAAAGTCCCCGGGCTCGGAGACCTCCCGTTGATCGGCGGGCTCTTCCGGTACAACACGCGCTCGCGCAACAAGACCAATCTCATGGTCTTCCTGCGGCCGACGTTGCTTCGCGGTGCCGAGAGCGCCGAAGCGATCACCCGCGACCGCTACGACTATATCCTTGGCGAGCAGCTCAAGGTGAAGCCGGCGCCCAGCGTTCTTCCTGATTTCGGATCCCCGAGCCTGCCGCCACGCGAGGGCGCGAAGCCGCCGGAGATCGACAAGCCGGCGGCGGGCCGTGGCGAGTCCCCATTCCCAACGCCGGCGCAATGATCAAGCCTGCGGTTCCCTACGCCTTTGCCAAGGCGAACGGCGTCGTCGTCACCGCCTTGGCCGACGGCCTGGCACACGTCGCCGTGCGTAACGGCGCCCATATGGGCGCGCTCGCCGAAGTTCGCCGCGCACTGGGCATGCCGCTGCAGGCGCGGCGCTTGAACGCCGACGAGTTCGATGAGCTGCTCTCGGCCCTGTACAACACCGCCGACGCCGGCGCGGCCGCCCTCGCGGACGACCTGGCGCAAGACCTAGACCTCTCCCGGCTGCTCCAGGACATCCCCAAGGTCGAGGATCTGCTCGAAAGCCAGAACGACGCGCCGCTGATCCGTCTGATCAATGCCCTGTTCACGCAGGCGCTGCGGGACGGCGCCTCCGACATTCACATCGATCCCTTTGAGACGCGCTCGGTCGTGCGGCTGCGGATCGACGGCACGCTGCGCGACCTGATCGAGCCGGCGCGCGCGCTGCATGCTGCGATCGTCTCGCGCGTCAAGATCATGGCGCAGCTGGACATCGCCGAGAAGCGCCTGCCGCAGGATGGCCGGATTACGCTGCGCGTTGCGGGCAAAGCGATCGACGTCAGGGTGTCGACGATTCCAACCGGTCACGGCGAGCGCGTGGTGCTGCGCCTGCTCGACAAGCAGGCGGCGCGGCTCGATCTGTCGCGGCTGGGGATGGACGACGCGACGCTCGCGCACATGGACAAGCTTATCCGCGAGCCGCACGGCATTATCCTGGTCACCGGCCCGACCGGGTCGGGCAAGACCACGACGCTGTACGCCGCGCTCTCAAGGCTCGATCCGAAGGCGCTTAACATCATGACCGTCGAGGACCCGATCGAGTACGACCTCGACGGCATCAGCCAGACCCCGATCAACACCCGAATCGAGATGACGTTCGCGCGGGCCCTGCGCACCATCTTGCGCCAGGATCCCGACGTCATCATGATCGGAGAAATCCGCGATCTGGACACGGCGCAGATCGCGGTGCAGGCGAGCCTCACCGGACATCTGGTATTCGCCACGCTGCACACCAACGACGCGGTGAGCGCCGTCACTCGCCTCGTCGACATGGGCGTCGAGCCCTTCTTGCTTGCCTCCAGCCTGATCGGGGTGGCGGCCCAGCGTCTGGTGCGCCGCCTTTGCCTGGCATGCCGGAAGCCCTTCGCGGCGGATGCCGCACAACTGAAGGCACTGGGATTCGCGCCGAAACAGGGAACCTTCTATTCCGCGCAGGGCTGCCCCGCCTGCAACCAATCGGGCTACCGCGGGCGAACCGGCATTTACGAATTGCTGACCGTCGACGACGGCCTGCGCCGGCTGATTCATGACCGCGCGGCCGAGCAGGCGCTGCGAGAATACGCCGTGGCGCATGGCATGCACTCGCTGCGCGACGACGGCATGCGCTGGGCTGCCCAAGGCGCGATCAGCCTGGAAGAGGTGGTGCGCGTGACGCGCGAATCGAACCAATCTCAATAACAGGCTATGCGACGGAGTGGATCTGGAATACAGTTCGAGGAGGGCGAGTTTAGCGGTATCTCAGGGAGCCCGACAATGAAATGCGCCCTTAGCGGGCGCTTCCCATCCCTCCCGTTCCGGCCACGACGCATCACGCGTCGATTATTGAGATAGGTTCTGGCACCGTGGAGGCATTCCAGTACGAAGCGCTGGACGCGGCCGGGCGTGCGGTATCCGGGGTAGTGCAAGCCGATACGCCGCGCCAGGCGCGCAGCCAGTTGCGCGCGCAAGGGTTATACCCCTCGGCGGTCAATCCGGTTCGCGCGCGCGAGCGGGCGCGGCAACCGTGGGCACGGGGGATCGCGTCGAACGAGCTGAGCCTCATCACCAGGCAGATGGCGACTTTGCTTGCATCCGGCCTGACGATGGAGCAGGCGCTCGGTGCGTTGATCGAAGAGACCTCCTCGCCAATGACGAGGGAAGTGCTGGGCGGCGTCAAGTCCGAGATCACGGGCGGGCTCTCCCTTGCCGGTGCGCTGGGCACCTACGACAAGAGTTTTCCCGATTTCTACCGTGCACTGGTGCACGGCGGCGAGGAATCGGGCGCGCTGCCGACGGTGCTGCAGCACCTTGCCGATTATCTCGATGCGCGCCAGGCGCTGAAGCAGAAGACCACGCTGGCGCTGATTTACCCGGTCCTCGTCACGCTGGTCGCGATCAGCATCGTTACCGGCCTCCTGGTGTTTGTGGTGCCGCAGATCGTGCAGGTATTTCAGCAGGCGCGGCAAGGCCTGCCGATGCTCACGCGCGCGCTCATTACCGTCTCCGATTTCCTGCGCGCGGCCTGGCCGTATCTCGCGGTCGTTGTCGTCGGCGCCGTGGCCGCCGCGCGGATGGCGCTGCGCCGCGATGGACCGCGGCGCAGCTGGCATGCCTTGCTGCTGCGCACCCCATGGCTGGGGCCGCTCATTCGCGGCGTCAACACCTCGCGCTTCGCCAGCACGCTCGCTATTCTGGTCGGCGGCGGCGTGCCGCTGCTCTCGGCGCTCAATTCCGGCGCCCGCGTGATGAGCAACATGGTGATGCGCGAGGCGATCGAAGCCGCGGCCGAGCGCGTGCGCGAAGGCGAAAGCCTGGCGCGGGCGCTGGGGGCAACGCGCGCGCTGCCGCCGCTCACGGTCCATCTCGTGGCGAGCGGGGAACTCAGCGGCAAGCTGGAGCAGATGCTTCAGCGCGCCGCTCAGCTCGAGAACCAGGCACTCGAGCGGCGCCTGGCGGTGTTCCTGACCCTGCTCGAGCCGGTGATGATCCTGGTAATGGGCGGGATCGTGCTGCTGATCGTGCTTGCCATACTGCTGCCGATCATCGAGATCAACCAGCTGGTGCGTTGAAGCGGGCGCGCCGGAAAACGCAGACTCGGGAAAAGCTCAAACCCCGTTGAGAAGGAACGAGATGCCTAGGAGGCCGCTACCGTCGCTCGCCCTCGTTTGCGCCGCCATATCCGGGACTGCCGTTCCAGCCGAAGCGACGGCGGCGGAACTCTCGCCCCAGGTTTGGCTCAACCCCGGCATCTACTCTCTCCACTTCAATCGTAACGCGGGCTATCGGGACAACAACATCGGCATTGGCGCCGAGGTCCTCCTGACCAACGATCACGCGCTAATGGCCGGTTCCTTCATCAACAGCGACCGGAAAAGAAGCCGTTACGGTGCCTACGAGTGGCGTCCGCTGCATTGGCAGGTATCCGCCGTCAAGATTAGCGCCGGCATTGCCGTGGCCGCTTTCGACGGCTATCCGCGATACAAGAACGGTGGATGGTTCGCCGCGGCGTTGCCGCTGCTGGCGGTGGAGGGCGAGCGTCTTGGGGTCAATCTCGCGCTCATTCCCAATATCCCCAATCGTCTGAGCGGGGCGCTGGCGATCCAGATCAAACTGCGGGTGTGGTAGCGCTCGCTCGCGCGGCAACGCATCACGCGGCGACGGTTGAGATAGGTTCTAGAACTTGTATCTCACCGATGCCCTGATCACATGCACATGATATTGCGGCGATCGTTCGCCGAAAGTGAGAACATTCGGAATCGTGGCGGGCGCAACCCCATCGAGCATCCAGTTATCGCTGTCGTAGCGTTCGTACCAGTAGCCGCCGTGCAGCGATATGTTGGCCTTGATGCGGTAGATCGCATAGACTCTTACGCTGTCGAGCGACGTGGAAAGATCGGGAAACGGGGGATCCAATGCTCCGGTCTTGACGCTGATTGCGCTCCGCGTCCGCGTGACCGTGAAGTCCGCGCCGATGTCGAGCTTGTCCTTGATCGCCGCGTGCTTCAGGCCAATTCCCGCGACATCAATCGTATCCTTGTTCTCGGCCGTCCAATCCGGCGTTGAAAACGCCTGGCTCCCCGCCTGTCTTGCCTTGATGGTCTGGCGAGCAGCGAACAAATGCAGGCTGGTCTGGTCCGTGAGGATTACCGAAATGTCGCCGTTCAGGCTGTAGTCCCTGGCGCTGGTCAATCCGATCGGTGAGTCCTTGTACTTGTCCTCGGATGCATCGACGCCGATCCCGATATTCACACTCGGGGTAGCAGCAAGGTCCGCCCGCACTCCGCCGCTATTCCGAGTCCGGTCCGCCATGTTGTATTTTCTGAGCAGCGGGTTCTCCGGCGGAGTGATGCCGGGGGCCGCCTGGTAGCCCGAGACACTGCGCTCTGCATGAGCAAGCTTGAAGGTGACATCAAGATTGTCCAAGGCGCGCGAGTTGACCTTGCCCCAGAAGGTGTTCTCGCGCGTGGTGTCGACTTCCTGGAAGGTGCGCTCGTGCCAGTCGCGCTCGAAACCAACGGACGCCTTCGTTCGTGGCAGGAAGCGGTAGTCGGTGCTCAGCTTCAATCGGTCGCGCGTGAAGCCGTAAGGCAAGTTGGTCCTGGGCCCGCCCAGGAACATGTCGGTCGTGACGAGCGTATAGGTCGCCTGCGGGGTACGGTTGTCGCGATCGTCGCGGGTGTAGGACGCGTTCAGCCGCAGCTGGTCCGTGACCGCTGAAGTCAGTTTCACGCTCGCATTGAGGGTATCCACGCGGCCGTCCAGTGCGGCGCGCGGCAGAACCGGTGCAGCGAGAACGGTGTTCACTGTCGGCCCGAGCAATGCCTCGTCCTGCGTCATACGTCCCAGCGCGAAGTCGGCGGTGGCGCGAGTCCGCGCGCCGAACTGGTACGCGGCGGCAGCAGAGATCTGGTGGAACTGGTTGTCTGGCGGCAACGCAAGCTGGCCGGCAATGGCGCCCGGGAAAGCCGGCGCAGTAAAAGGGTTTTGCCAGGTCAGGCTGTCAAAATCGTTGCGGAACTGCGAGCCGTAATAGGCGAATTTCACCTGGAAGCGGCTGCCGGTGTAGGAAGCCGAAGCATTAATCTGGTCGGTAACATAATCCACCGGCTCAACCAATTGGGCGGCATTGATGAAGAATGCGCCCGCCGTGCGTTTCGTGCCCTCCTTCGTCTCGCGGCGAAAATCCGCGGCATACTCCCAGTCGCGCCCGGGAATCAGTGACCCGCCTATTCCCAGCCGCTTCCTCTGCGTGCTGATATCGAATTGCTGCAGGCTCCCCGCCAGAGGCATTACGCTGGTGTTGGCCGCCGGAAAGCCGGCTGGCAATGTCAACGATGGCCCGCCGTTCCCGGCGAAGGGGGTCCGCGCGCTGTCCGAGATGTAATGCGGCAACTCGTCGTATTGGAGAAAGAGCTTGTATCGGCCCTGCCTGCCGCCTTCCACGTCCAGAGCACGTGACTTGAGACCGAGATCGGATGCGTTGGCGTTCCAGTACGCCCCGTCCGCACCGCGGAAGCGGGCCGTGCCTTCGCCGATCAGGAATCCGCCTTTCTCGTGCAGCCCGGTGTACTCGCCGAACTTGTAGGAATCATCAGAGACGTGGCCGGCGCCAACCTCGACCGCGCCGCTCAGTCCGTCCTGGAACTTGCACAGCTCGCACTTCCATTTCGAGGTGTCGACGGCTGCCTGGCCGACGCCAGCAGCGGCTTGGGCTGCTGCCGCCGCCGTTGACAGCGCCAAGATCGCGCCGATCAGAAACAGTTGTTTTGCGGTCTTCATGGTTCTGCGCTGTTCTCCGGTAGTCTCGTGTACGGAATCGCTCTACTCCGTTGCCGCTTGCCCGCCCATGCACGTATCGATCGAGCCGCAGCCGCCAGCGGACGCTATCGCATGAGCTTGACACCCGATGGATGATTCGAGCCATGGACCTGTGAATGGCAATTGGTGCAGCTTCCGGCGAGCACGAAGCCCGCTCCGACACCGCCCGCTCCCGGCAACGCGGCACCCGTGCGCGCCACTGAAGGATGGCCGGCCACCGTATGGCACTGCTGACAGAGCAACGGTGGGGTCTTCGTCAACAATGACGGGCGTGCGGATCCATGGGGCGAGTGGCACAAGGTGCAATTCTCGGCCACCGGCGCATGTTCCCACAGGAACGGCCCGCGTTTCTCGGCATGGCAGGTGTAGCATGTCTGGTTGACCGTCGGTTTTACCAGCATGGCGACCGCGCTCGAGCCGTGCGGGCTATGGCACTCGTTGCACGTCATCTGGCCGGAACGTACCGGATGCGCGGACGGCTTGTGGAAATCCGCACGCTGCTTCTTGTGGCACTTGTAGCAGACATCAACTTGCGTGGACTTTGCGAGCACGGGATCGCGCTCGGCATGGATCCTGTGGCAATCGGTGCACGCGAGGTTGTTGCTCTCGTGCGTGCTCGCTATCCAGCCGGTGCGGGCGTTGCCACTATGGCACCCCAGGCAGACTTTATTGCGTTCGGCCGGCGGCACGGGAGAATTCGACTTGAGGCTGCTTATCGCGGTCTTGTCGCCGCTGCCCGCGTGCTTGGCGCCCGGACCGTGGCAGGCCTCGCACTGCAATCCGGCAAAGGGCGTTCGCTTGTCGGCGCGGTTGGCATGCTTGGTCTTGAAGATGGGAAAAATCGGATACGGCCAGGCCTCGGTGTGGCACACGAGGCAGGTGTCGGCGCCTTTTTCGCTGTATTCCGTCCCCTGGCCGGCGGCCGCAGCTTGCGCGGATGCGATCGTGCTCAACGCGAGGCCCGACGACAAAAGCAGCGCGGCCAGAAATGATTTCCTGATATTCATCGTCGAGCGCCCGTTAGCCATGGTTTTCGGTGTGCATGTTATCGGCGTTCATCGGCGGTTTCAAAGTCATTCTTTGAGGCGGCCTTTAACCGGATTTGGCCATCAGCTCTAATTCACGCCGTGCAGCACCTTGATGTCAAAAGTCCTGCCGGGCCCGTGGCAAAACGCGCAATTCTCAACCACAGCGCCGTTGAGCACCGCTTGCGTCGCCGAGAAGCTCGCGCCATTCAACTCCATGTGGACCTTCGCCGTCGCACCATCATGGCATGACGAGCAAATTGCCGCTGTTGGCGAGATTCTCAAGTTATCGGACGCATCGGTCGGCGAGGCGCCCGTGTTGAAAGTGTTGCCCAGGATCCCGTTCGCCGTCGGCGAGGCCCAGATGCCGGTCAACTGATACGACGTGCTCGTGTGGCACGCGGTGCAGTTGCTCAGTCGCCCCGGGAAGACGACGCTACGGTAGTCGTTTGCGCTGTTGCCGAATCCGTAGACTACGATCCCTTTCTCGCGGAATCCGCCGTTGCTTGCCTGCCCCGCATGAATCGCGTGGATCATCGTCTTGAAGTCGATCGCTTCTTCAGCTTTGCCATCGATAAACGGACCCGTTACCCGCCGCGACTTGTCCGTCCCGTTTGGGTTGTGGCAAACGGCGCACACGCCGGGTTCGTCGGTGCGGTTATTGCCGTGCAGGCTCAGGACATCATGGCAGACATTGCATTTGTTGATGTCAACCACCTGACGGCGCGGTGCCACCGTTCCGGTAATCGCGAAATCCCTGAAGACGCTCTTCACGGACAGCCGATCAGCGAATGCCCCAGGAGGCAGGGTGATGTCATCCGAGGTCGGCCCGGTACTGCTGACGTCTCCGGCAGGGTGGCCGTCCATCATGACGCGTAATGTGCCGGTTTGAGCAGCCGGAATCGCGACTGGCGAGGTCACGGTGTAGGTTCCTCCAGAGCCCGCCACCGCCGCTGCGCTCAAGGCGTTGATGCTGATCGGCTGACCGAAGTTCTGGCCGCTGCCGTCGTTGCCGACGTCCGCAATGCCGAATTGCGTCCAGCCGAGCTTCACGGTCAGCGTGCTGACGCCGCCGCCCGTCGTGAATGCCGGGTGGCTCTTGATGTCGTATGGCGTGTCGCCGTTGGTCGGGTCGGTGACCGAGAACGTGATCACCGGTGTGCCTCCCGCCGCAGTCGGGGCCGTGTCGATGATGTTCAGCTTGAACTTCCCGGATGCAGCTTTGAAGCGGGACGGGAAATTGTGCTGCACCACCACGTCTGCGACTTTGCCCGGCCCATGGCACAAGGCGCACGCGCTGTTGTCAGCGGCAGTGCCCGCCGGGTGCGCCTCCGTCTGATACGGCTTGGCAGGGTCGGGGCTGACAGTGAAATAGAAGGTGTCATGGCACGAGGTGCAGGCGTCGATGCTCGGCTGCGTCTTCCAGTTGTCACCCTGTGCGCTGAAGCTGCCATCGTGGCATTTGCTGCAATTGCGGGCGTCCTGCGTGAAGGTGGGCGTCGAGAAATCCGCTGTACCGATCAAGTAGGGAAAACCTGCGTCGACGCTGGGCAGAGCGCGTGGCAGGTAGTTGGGAGCATTGCGGTCCGTGGGATTGAGGCTGTTGTAAATATTGAAGTGGATCCTGTGGATCATCACCTTGAAGTCCACCGTCGTATCCGGCGTTCCCGCCACCCACGAGCCGGGGTTATGGCAAGTGACGCACAGTCTGGTGTCCACGCGCGTGCCATGTGCCCTGAGCTCGTTATGGCACTCGTTGCAGGTGGATGTCAGCACGATATCGCGGCGGGCGCCGCTCCCGCCGGCAGGCACGAAATCGAGCACACCAGTGGCGCTCGGATACGCGCCGTTGCCCTGCTGAATGGTAACCCGGTGGGTGAGACCAGGCTCGTACCTCGTGTCCAGGGGCTTGCCCACCGCGTCGGTGCAGGGTGCCGGGCAGAGATTTATTCCGGGATTCGTAATGTCAGTTGCGAACGTATAAGTGTAGGTGCCGTCCCCATGGCTCGTGAGCGTGCCGAAGGCGAAACCGGTGCTCGCGCGCTCCTGGCTGCCTTCCACTGCCCCGTTTACACCCCGGTTAATGTAGTTCTGCCAGGCACTCGGTTCGCCGTTCGTTCCCAGCCTGAGCTTCGCGATATTGAACCGCAGATCCGTATTGCTGAGACTGGGCATGCCGAGTCCGGCCTGGTTCGTCACCGTAAATCGCACCACCGGCGGGCTGCTGATGGTCACGTTGGTGATGCTGATGTTAAGCGCGGTGGACGCCGCCAACGCAGCCGTGCCGCTGGCAATGCTACCGGGGCCCGCGGCCCCCGCAGAACCGGTGCTGCCGCCCGAACCGCCGCCACCGCCGCATCCGGCCACGGCGAAGGCCAGCAAGCTTGCCGCCAGGAGGTTGGCCCACCGAAAATACGACGTTTGCTTCTCGTCCATGCCTACCGTCCGCAGACAACCCGCGAGAGTCGAACTCTCGTTCGGTCGCCTCTTGATCAACCAAATGAATTTTCCGGCAATTCCCGATGAATTCCGCGACGCTCGATCAGCCTGTTGAGCGGGCGGATATCCTTCTTGCGCCGGTTTCAGATTACCGTAGCAGGCGTTGGCTGTCGAGTATGAAAACTGCGGTCAGGAGCGACCACCGGGTAGTCCCATCATTGGTTTCGCCAGACTCAATTCACGGGCGCGCAAACAGCACCGCGCACAAGCGGTCCGGCAATAAGAGAGAGCCGGATACGACCGCACGCCGGCCGCGGTCATGGCGGGATGGGTCAGCCGGCGCCGTAGGCCGCACCCGCAGGTCTTGGGCGACGCAACGGAGGTATACTTGACATCTTACTGTGGCCGTTACACGCCTGCTGGTTCCTCGTTCTCACCATGTATCTGAGTTACTTCGGCTTCGCGGAAGCGCCTTTCTCCATCGCGCCGGACCCGCGCTATCTCTACATGACGCGGGGCCACCAGGAGGCGCTCGCGCATCTGCTTTATGGCGTGAATGGCGATGGCGGATTCGTGCTGCTCACGGGCGAGGTCGGGGCGGGCAAGACCACGGTGTGCCGCTGCCTGCTCGAGCAGATTCCCGATTCCTGCGATGTCGCTTATATCTTCAATCCCCGGCTGACGGTGGAGGAGCTGCTCTCGACCATTTGCGTCGAACTGGGCATCGCCTGTCCGCCTGAGAACACCAGCATCAAGGTGTTCGTCGACGCCATCAACGCATACCTGCTCGATGCCAATGCCAGGGGCAGGCACACGGTGCTGATCATCGACGAGGCGCAGAATCTCTCTGCGGAAGTGCTGGAGCAGATGCGCCTGCTCACCAATCTCGAAACCAACCAGCGCAAGCTGCTGCAGATCATCCTGCTGGGCCAGCCGGAGCTCGCGCAGATGCTGGAGCGGCCCGCACTGCGCCAGCTCGCGCAACGCATCGTCGCGCGCTATCACCTGGGTCCGCTCAGCAAGCCAGAAGTCGGCGCATACGTGCGGCATCGCCTCGAGGTCTCGGGCACGCAGCGGCAGCTTTTTCCCGAGGGGCTCATGGGCCGGCTGTACCGCTTGAGCAAGGGCGTGCCCAGGATCATCAACGTGCTTTGCGACCGGGCGCTGCTGGGCGCCTACACGCAGGGAAAGGAGCGAGTGGACCGCGCGACCCTCGCCCAGGCGGGGCGCGAAGTGTTCGGACAGCAGCCGGCGCGAAAGCGCATCATGCTGCGCGCGGTGTCGGCGGTGCTGATGATTGCGGCGGGCGGTGCGCTGGCGCTGGGCGCCTATCGGTGGGTGCAGCAGGACAGCGAGCCGTCGACGGTGCCGCCCGCTGCTGCAAAATCTGCGGCGTCCGCTGCAAGCACGGCGGCGGCTGACCCGATCCGGGACGGCACGCCGGCAGAGAAATTGTCGGAAACGCTGGCATGGCCGGATAATCTGCCGCGCGCGCGCAGCTCGACGATGGCGTACGCAGCGCTGTTTCGGGCATGGGGTGCGGACTATCAGGACGGGGATGCCTGCTGGC
>Ga0224496_10001330_pt1 | contig 15498 bp, 15 predicted proteins | sample SF_Jul11_sed_USG_2_FD_168127 | JGI IMG/M metagenome (GOLD analysis project Ga0224496, IMG submission 168127) | Sediment microbial communities from San Francisco Bay, California, United States - SF_Jul11_sed_USGS_8_1 | ecosystem: Environmental > Aquatic > Marine > Sediment | place: USA...
CTAACATTTGCGGCACACAGGGTCCATTAATATCGACATCCAGTAACCCCACGCGTTGCCCCATACGAGCGAGCGCCAGCGCGAGATTCACGGTGGTCATACTTTTGCCCACACCGCCTTTGCCACTCATCACCACCACTTTCCGGCGAATGCCCTTCATTCGCGTGATCACCCTTTTGGTGTGGACAGAAATCTGCTCCACCACCTTGGCATCGTCCGTATATTGAAGGGTATTCAGAATCTCTTTCAGGTCTTTTTGTTGGTTCATAGCCATCGCCTTACAGTCAGAACATTTAAGTGAAAATACAGTAAATCACGGTACCACAGCATTTTTTCCAGCGTCAAACCAGGGTTCTCTGATGGCCGGCTAAATCCCTTCGATGCCACAACTCAGCCTTCACTCTCGGTTAGCTGAACCTGAACAGCGGGTGTTGAACGCCCCGCTGGCTTGATGGCCTTATTCAATGCCGGCTTTGACTGCCGCTTTTTTCACCGCTTCGATCCCCTTCTTCACCCCTTGCGGAGAGGCATAGGATTGGCTGGTGCCAATGACTTTGGAATTGCGAGCGACCAAGACAAAATACGATTTCCCGGCTTTGTTCTTCTTCGTGACATAACAGGCCGCATCCGACGCATGATCCCGTACGGATTGGATCGCCCGTCGAGCGGAAGACCGCAAGGCATACCCCTGACTCGATAGAATGATTTCTCCACTTTGCACTTTGAGACGAAAATAAAATTTGCCATTCTTCCCTTCAAACACTTCGAACCGACTTGTGGCGTTTCCCATGTGCAACCTCCTTGTGTGTTGTGAAAAAGACGGGGACTCACCCCACTTTGCAAATTGAAAATCAGCGCTTGATAGAATCAATCCTTCTCATGGGTTCAGTATCAGCGTTGGACACGTTCGCTATCATAGTTGTTTAGGAATAGTCTTGAAGGAGGATCGTTCCAAGAAATTGCAGGCGGCAAAAATATTCGGAGGGGGATTCTGCGACATCTTCCACGACGCCTTCGAGTTCGGCAAGACAGTCTCGCAAAATTTCTACTCGTTGATGATCTAAATCATGTTCTTGGCAAAAATAGGTCAGGCATCCCCCAATCACCGTATCTAACGTCATGAGTTGCCCTTCGTGGCTTCCCAAATCGTCCGGCCAATCGGCGTCTTGATGCACTCTCCATGCTTCGTCAAATTCTTTTCTGTCCGTAGGATTCATTTGCAAGCCAAGATACCCGTAAAGTGTGAGGCACATGAACTCTCTCGGTGACGCCTCATGAGAATTGGCAACTTTTCCCTTATAACTAATTGCGGCCCCAATTCATCGCATCCAAGAGAAGAACCGAAAGCGTACACAATCCCAAGCCCCATAGACGGTAATCGACGGGCTCCCGCTCTAAGCACCATTTCACGATACGTAATCGCCAGAGGTCCGAGCCCGCATAGAGAAACACGCCCTTGACGACCATACTCAACCCCACCACGATCCAGAGTGGCTGATAGGCCACATCTTGCGTGAACACCAACAACACCAGGCCTAACAGTCCGGCCAAGCCGCCCCATTTTAAAAACCCCGGGGCCACAATGAGGGATTGGCGCAAGGTGGCAATCATGCGTTCGGGGGCCACGATCAGTGCAAGACCATCGGCCATCCATAGCCCGGCGATAAAAAACAGCACGATGATACCCATGGTGAACATCCAGGTTTATAAATAACGATGTGCAGTGACGGCGCCGTGTTCGTCTAGATCATAGAATAATGGCGCACCCGTCGGAATATTCAGTTCGAGTACGGCTTCCCGTGATAACTTCTCTAAATGCATGACCAACGACCGTAAGCTGTTCCCATGTGCCACCACAAGAACCGTCTTTTGGGCTTCCAGCGCTGGCCGAATCTGGCTTTCGTAGTACGGCAGCACCCGCTCCGCAGTATCTTTGAGGCTTTCTCCCCCCGGGGGTGGCACATCAAAACTCCGGCGCCAAATTTTGACTTGTTCTTCCCCAAATTTTTGGGCCGTTTCCGTCTTATTCAACCCTTGAAGCTCCCCATACATCCGCTCATTTAAGGCCTTGTCTTGGGTAATGGGAATGGTGGTCTGGCCGATGACTTCCAACACAATGCGGAGGGTGTTCTGTGCGCGCTTCAGCCCCGAGGTAAACGCGCAATCAAACTGAAACGTTTTGAGCTTTTCTCCAGCCGCACGGGCTTCCTCTTCACCCTTCGAGGTCAGGGGCACATCCACCCATCCCGTAAAACGATTTTCTAAATTCCACTGAGATTCTCCATGACGGATCAACACAAGGCGTGCCATTCATTTTCCTCCTCATTCACACTTGCTTTGGCCTGCAACGCATCGTACCATGCCCTCAGGCTTCCTGGCTTACTCCATACATCATGACTTCCGATTCCGTGAAATGGCAACAGTTCGCCCACTGGTGGACCACCTTGGCCCGACGCCATCATGTGGCTGATCGGACTGAACGATTTTTTCAGCAAGGTCTCGGCCCCGATCAAGCCCTCGATCGCGCAGCGCAAGAAGGGGGCGACCTGGATTATATTCTGTTTACCCTTATTCGCCATTGGATTCCACCTGTCCTTCCCCCCGAAGGAAAAGAGCGGACCGCCAAACATGATTCAGATTATTGGGTCGAATCGTCGCAAATCTTAAAAGCCGCCGTCACACGCCTCCGCGAACTGAAGCCGGTGATTGATATGCTCACTTCCCCTAATCCTCTCAATGAGGCCCCTTCCTCTCCAAAACCACAAGGCCCACAAGTGGAAGTGGAATTGGCCAATATGGTGGAAGGGATTGCCGAAGTCGTCGGCAGCTATGGTGGCCCAGACTATACCTCCATTGTGAAAAACTTTGACCCCATTCCTCTTCGACAAACCCAACCCTTTAAACATAATAAAAAACATAGTGCTGAATTATGGGTCGTGTTCTTATTACGGGAACATTTTCGAAGTTTGGGGTTAGGGAAAGACCGCACCTGGAAATTGATAGGCCAATTGGTCGCCGCCGGGGATATTTTTCAAACTGAAGAGACGCTCTCCACACCGGAAGCCCTCAAGTCCTGGTGGACGAAAAATTGGCCGCGAACCTACACCCTCCTGACTGAAAAAAGCGGGCAGGAAGACGCCAAGCACACCGCCTATCAATCCGACTATGAATGGTTTCAGGCCTGGTTCACATGGCAAACGAACACGGCCCCGCAGCCCATTCCCTCATCCAGACCCTAGATTAGTTCTCGCTCGTCCTTAAAAAAATTTCGGTGTGGGTCGGCCTTCTACACCTTCAGGGAGACCGCCCTCAGGCACGCCCTGGGTCATGGCCGAAACCAACAGGGCAAACATCAAAACATGCAGCGCAGCGCCAAGCCATAACACATAGGGTTGTACGCCCCCTTCCTCGCGAATGAGGTTGGCACGAGCCGTGTCGTCCATATCCGGAATCGACATGATTCGTTGCACCTTGTCTTTGACATGCCAGTAATACAAGTAGTTCGCACTGGCACCGGCTAGGACACGTGACACAATGCCGACAGCCATGTCCCCGGTGATGAAGATAGCCAATGCTGGAGCTACGGCATACAACAAGGCAAACATATACATTTTTCGATAGAGAAACCACAGGAAGGAGTCAAAGAACGCGGCCGGCCAGTTCCAACTTAAGGCAAATCGCGGACCCTCCGGTGTTTCAAGGTCAGAAAATTTCTCCTTGTAGTATTCAAAGGCCGGACGCCAGGTCCACCAGGTATTCAAGGAAAACTGGAGCGATTTACTCGGGCCAATGAAAGTTTCCCAGAGTTGAAGCGAGGTCGGCGTTGATGAAGAGGGGGAAAGCTCTGGTTCAGGTTCCGGGACTGGTTCCTGATCTGGGTCTGGAGCATGCTTGACGAGCACCTGTCCACATTGCGCACAAAAGTTTGCATCAAGAGAATGGTCTTGTGAACACGAAGGGCAGGCGGGCATGGTGATCGGTTATAGCATCCCTTCTATATCCATACAAGATCCATACAATCGGTGTGGGAAAGGAGAAGGTCGCATTCGTTAGCTTTTCAAGCTATCGTTTTCCCGGCCCGATAGTCTTCATCAAGTTGCTGATAGACTTGTCGCTTGAGATTGATGAGAGACAGAGGATACTCAACTGTTTGTGGGCTATCCCAAGAAATCCCACAATATCGACAATGGGCCAGGACTTCGGCGATTTTTTTGTGACGATCCCGCCGAACCACCCGCCTCAAACATACCTGACAAAAAGGGCCTTGGACTATGGCATCAATGAGGTGGTCCTCCATGTCCGCGACAGCATCCGTCCCCAAATGGTCCCAAAGCCCATCACTCAGAGTAACCAGAACACCGAGACGAACAAGAGATCGAGGCCTGGGCCTATTCCTAGTTTCGCTAGAAACCTGAGGACCTTCGGATCGTTCCAGTCGCGCCACCCGCCGTTCCTTCTCTTTCGAAGCATCGTGCAGTTGGTGAGAAAATTTCGCGGTCGTTTCTACTTTCCTCAGGCGATTCTCCAATTGTTGCTCTCTATCCTGGATATATTCTTTCATCATGCGCATCTCATCTCGACTGACGACTCCCAGGGCTGCGGGAATTCGGCCCCGAACTCTCCCGCACAAGGGTTTCCAGGTACGACCATCCTTCCACCACACCCACAACGTATAGGTCAGCACAAGAGCCACAAGGCCCGACAGCACGGTCATCATGTCCATTTCACATCACCCAATGGAAACCCCAGTACAACATTTCGCTATTCATTGCAGACATTCTTCAATCTCTCTTTGACGATTCCCTGCTTTTCTCACAGCGCCCGTAAAGTATCCGCTGGACCCATTTAAGCATTTTCGTTATGGTTTCTTGAAGTACCCAATTCGTATCGCTCGTCTAGCTATCATGCCACACACTGTTCTTGGCGTTCAGGGGGTTGATTGATGTCTGAATCTGACGACACCCCATCTCAACCCAATGCCGATCCTCTGAGCTTAGAAGATGAACGGACCTTTCTGCTCGAGACCCATCGGACCTGGAAACGAACTCAGCCCACAGAACAGTCAAACTCCGCGCCACTGGACAAACAACCGATGGAGGAATTCCCCCCTCACGCGCCCAAGGATTTTTTCCAGGTTGATCGACGCAAGGCTGATTTCCGGCACCAGGATTTGCGCAATGCCAATTTTCAAGAAGCGTATCTACCTGGAGCGGATTTCGAAGGCGCCGATTTGCGCGGGGCGAATTTTCATGGCGCCAACTTACGGAGTGCCCGTTTCCACCGCAGCCAACTGGCTTGGGCGAATTTTTCACAGGCCGATCTCATCTGGGCAGACTTTCACCAAGCCGAATTGAGAGGGGCGGTCTTCCACCACACCACCCTGCGTGGCGCAACTTTCGTTCGGGCTCTGGCACAAGGAACCAATTTTTCCTCAACGGATTGTTCGTACGCTGATTTTCGGGAGGCCGATTTACATGAAGCCGATTTCCAACAGGCAAATCTTAACGGAGCTTCATTTTTGAACGCCAAGACCGCGACCGCCAACTTCCAGGAGAGCCAAGGCCGTCAGGAGGATACCACCCCGCCGGAACCACCCTCCTCGAACGATACCCTCTTTTCCTAACACACGATCAAAACTATCCTACGACGTTATGCCGACCCGGAAAGTTCAAAATACCCTCGCAATGTCCGATTGCGCTCCGGTTCTCGCAATTTCGATAGCGCCCGTTCCTCAATCTGTCGGATTCGTTCTCGCGTGACCGAGAATTCATGACCAATTTCTTCGAGTGTGGCATCTTCGAGTTCTCCGATTCCAAAGCGCCGTCGAATGATATGGGCTTCTCGTGGCGTCAGGGATTGCAGCAACAATGTCACTTTTTCCTGGATGTCCCGTCGTTCAGCCGAATAGAAGGGGGACACCGCCGAGGGATCCTCCAACACATCCGATAAATGAGCATTCTCGTCATCGCCCACCGGTGTTTCAAGGGACAGTGCCCCTTTGGTTGCGCCCAGAAGCGAGGCGAGTTTGTCTGGCTCGAGATCAAGAATTTTCCCGACCTCTTCCATATTGGGTTCACGTCCTAATTGGACCGCGAGCCGATCCCAGGAACGCCGCACTCGCGTCATGGCATCGCACACATGCACGGGGACCCGAACCGTTCGCGATTGGTCCGCCAAGGCCCGCGTGATGCCCTGCCGAATCCACCACGTGGCATAGGTGCTGAATTTATATCCTCGTTGATATTCGAAACGATCCACAGCGCGCATCAATCCAATATTGCCTTCTTGAATGAGATCCAACAAATCCAGCCCCCGGTTGATATAGCGTTTCGCCACGCTCACCACTAATCGTAAATTGGCTTCCAACATCGCTTGCTTGGCGAAATGGACACGGGTTTTGGCACGTTCTAACTGTCGAACTCGTATCAGAAAATCAGCAAAAGGCATATACAGGAGATGTTCTTCCATATACTTCACATGTTCGAGGGCTTCTTGATAACTCCGTGCCTGGCTTTGATCATGTCGTCGTAGATGGTTGCCCTTTGCCGTTAAGGACTTGATGTTCACAGTTTGTGTTTCAAGTCTGATCTGGCACACCTCATCATGAGACAGCCCTAATCGGGATAAGACTTCTTGAAGCTGGACTTCCAATGACTGTATCCGGCTTTCAATCTGTTGAAAAAATTTTGGGTGCCAGTTGATAGAATCCACACTTTTTAAAAACTGCTTTTTTTCGACCGAATGTTTTTTCCTGGCGGTCCCCCCGCCTGAAGACGAATCCATGAGCGATTGAATAGATTGGCACAGGTGGTCAAGCTGTTGAATGACCTGTTGCCGAAATTCCTCATCGTCTTGCGCGTCCTGAAGTTCAGTCTGTTCACCCTCCACATCCTCGTCCAACACCACTTCTTTATCTTTTTGAACAATATGTTTAGCTAAAATTTCTTCATGACTCAGCCGCATCCGCTTCTCTTTCAAGAACGCCAAGGTCATCGGCAGGGTAAACAGGGCTTCCAGCATGTGTTCCTTGGCTTCTTCAATTTTTTTGCAGAGATGCACTTCCCCATTACGGTCCAACAGCAGAACTTGCCCTATTTCCTTCAAATAGAGGGGGAGTTCCCTGTCAGGTATACTCGCCGTACTCTCATCAACTTTCACATGTTTGGGCAGTTTCCCCGTCGGACGCTTGGATCGTTTCCCATTGGAAATCGATCCATTCCACGAAGATTTTTGCGATGAAGATGAAACTGATGGGGTCATGCCTGTCTCCCTTCTGTTCATGGTCGTCAAATCTCTGATCTGGCCCGTCGGACATCGCAGCGTCAGCCGTACATTCGCATGCTCGCCTTCCGACCAAGGGGAGCAAGGGAAGTGCCAGCACCGAATTTGTGCCGTCTATGATTCATTGATGACCGTTTCATGAAACTAAGGAATAATAGTGAGCGGGCGATTCGGAGTGGTCTGAAGACAAGATAGAAAATCGTCGAATTGATTAACCGAATCAGCAAACAAGCCGAAACATCAATCATGAATGCAATCGAACGTCTAATATCCTTTCACTATTTTGGTGTAACGATCTGTCAGCAAATCTGACAACGCATCAATCGCCATGAATAAAGCTTCGCCCTCGTTACTCCGAGAACAGAAGAGATCAACAAGCTTGGCGACGAATCCGTTCTTGGATTACGGACATGATTTTGGTACAGTCCGTTTCGTTTATCAGCAGGTTCTTTCAAATGATTTCACTGGATAAACGCATGAACATAAAGCTCACGTTTGTCCCCCTACCGTGTCCCATAAAAATTTTCCTCACGTTTTTCCGAGTTGAACCCTTCTCTGGTCTTCAAAAAGGACTGCCCCTTTACGGCATCGCCATTTTGGGCCTTGCTCTGGGCCTTGGAGGCTGTGCGGGAAACGATTCATCAACCCATACCCTGGAACAGTTGGAGAACGGGACCGCATCCACCCAAGTCACGTCTGAAGAAGTTTCATCTGAAGAAGAACCTAGGCCAAGTGATGATTTCGTGGATCCATTTGATGACTCTCCAACCGAAACACACATTGTTGAATATGATCCATTAGAACCCCTGAACGCCGTCATTTTTGAGTTCAATTATCAGGTCGATAAATACCTGCTCAAACCCGCAGCAAAGGTCTATAATTTTTTTGTCCCCCCCGATGTCCAGCAAAGCGTCGTGAATGTCTTTCAAAACGCGCGATTTTTCCCTCGGTTTTTGAATAATTTGTTCCAAGCGAAATTTCGTGGAGCCGGCATTGAAATGAGCCGGTTTTTAATCAATAGTACGTTAGGAGCCGGCGGCTTATTCGATCCTGCCACAATCATGTTTGACCTGGAGACCCCACTAGAAGATCTCGGCCAAACGTTGGGAAGTTATGGCGTCCCACCCGGACCCTATCTTGTGGTGCCCTTCTATGGACCATTTACCCTGAGAGATGGGTTCGGGTTTATTGGCGACACCTTTCTGGATCCCTTCAACTGGCTGGTGCTGCCTATATTTGAAATAGCCGATGCCCCCAGGTTGGTTCAACATGATCCGACCATCTTCCTTGCCCGACTAGGCCTAACCGTCGGAGAATCCGTGAACCTTCGTTCGCTTAGCTTGAAAACATTTCAAGGTGTGGAAGAAGGCACTCTCGATCTGTATGGCGCGATTCGAAACGGGTATTTGCAGCAACGGCAAAGGGCGATTCAAGAATAATTGGAAGAACCCACCGACTCATTACCTCCTCGTATAGAGGTCAGTATCCCCGGTTATTCTTTCCCCTCTAAACATTTGTCTCCGGTCAGCTTTCAAGACAAAAACTCGAGAAGGCGGTATCATAGGAAGAAATAAGACGCACAATGAACGTGTGGTCGCACTCGTTGATACTACTGCCGCAGACCAATCGCACCTATGCCCCCATCCACTCTCCCCACCCAAAGCTCTAACAGTCGCTTTCTTTTAACGGCAGCAGCCTTTGTCATTGTAGTGGCCGGGATGCGTGCGGCAGAACCTATTTTAGTGCCACTGTTAATCGCTGGATTTTTAGCCATTATCAGTACCTCCCCCGTGTTTTGGCTCAGAAAAAAGAATATTCCTGCATCAGCCGCCGTCTTTCTGGTGATCTTGGGGGTTCTCGTCCTGGGCTTTGGGTTTATTCTCCTGATTGGAACGTCCTTAGAAGATTTTTCAAAGGCGATCCCTCGGTATCAATCACGCCTGACCCAAGAAATGGGCCCACTTCTCTTGTGGATAGAAAGTCTGGGCTTTCAACTGAATGAAGAACTACTCCTTAAATCCCTGGATCCTGGCGCCTCTATGCGCTTGGTTGGGCGTATGCTTTCGGGATTGGGCGGGATTCTGACCAATTCCTTCCTTATTATGCTGACCGTCATCTTTATTTTGCTTGAGGCTTCGAGTTTTCAACACAAAGTCCGTGCTGCCTTTGGTGATCCGAAAGGGACGTTGTCTCAATTCAGCAAAATTACCGACGCCGTGAATCATTACTTGGCCCTCAAAACCCTGGTCAGCCTCGGCACCGGAATTATCGTCGCCTCCTGGGTCGCCATTTTGGACATCGACTTTCCTGTCATTTGGGGGCTGTTGGCGTTTCTTTTGAATTTCATCCCCAATTTGGGTTCCATCATCGCGGCTGTCCCTCCCATCCTCTTGGGGTTCATCCAATTTGGTCTCGGACGCGCACTCTTAGTGGCCCTGGGCTACGGGGTGGTGAATGTCCTTTTCGGCAATGTCGTCGAACCTAAGCTCATGGGGCGAAAGCTGGGACTGTCCACCTTGGTCGTCTTCCTTTCCTTAGTGTTTTGGGGGTGGGTGTGGGGACCTGTTGGTATGCTCCTCTCCGTTCCCATGACGATGGTTGTGAAGATTGCCTTAGAAAGCAGTCCATCCACCCATTGGCTCAGTATCATGTTAGATTCCGAAGCCTCTGTTGCCAATGTAGCGAAACAGCAAGAGGACCCTTCCACGGGGTAAGAATCACGCTGCCCGATGAACTCCGAAACGACCTTCCCTCAGGCAACCACCCAAGTCAGACCAACGCCTATGTATTCCAACTCCGTTTTTCCAAGGCCCTGTGTATTTCTCGCTCCAGCGAGAAAAGTAAATCATTGGACCAGGACCTCCTGAAAAGCTCATGAAGAGGACAACACTTGCTCGCATCCTGCTTGTTCAAGCGTTAGAAGAATCCGACCCTCAGGGACGGCACCTTCCCCTGTCCACACGCCATCACGCCACACAACAAGCGAGAGACCAACATCAACCTTCATCCGGACATTTCTCGGAAGCAGACCTCTCATTTCTCTCAACGCGATCCGATATCGTATGGGCTTTCGTGAACAAGGCCTTTCCAACCTTTGCTCAATCCTGCAGCCATCTACCGGCGCATATTCCCAGCGCACTCATCGCCATTCCCGCACTTGGAGTGGGGCTATTCATGAACGGGCTAGGAGCATCACAACGAATCAATTTACTCAACTTTCCTCTTCTGCTGTTGCTGCTATGGAATGGTGGAATGTACCTATCCGCCGCATTACTCCCTTTCTGGTCATCTTTCATCAAAACCACATGGCTCGACACAGTAGCCACGTGGCTGTCCCAAGGATCAGGAAGTTGGGCCTCCCGTTTGTGGCGGCCAATCCTCTTAACCGATCCTTCAGCTGCCTCCTGGATTCAAGAATCCACCAAACGATTTACCGCACTGTGGTGGCCTCATATACACTCAGCATGGACCGAACGCCTTCGCCAACTTCTCCATCTAGGGGCCGTCTGCATGGCTGTAGGTCTTATCTTAGGGATGTATATCCGAGGGCTCGCGCTCGATTATCAAGCAACCTGGGAAAGTACCTTTCTCTCGCCGAACCAGGTTCAGGGCTTACTTCACATGCTATTAAGTCCTGCTGCCTGGCTTCTCCAATATCCATTCCCTGACGAATCCGGAATCGTAAGCCTCCAAGCTCCCCAACATGGCCCTGCTGCCCCATGGATTCACATGTGGGCCGTTACGGCTTTTGCCCTCATCGTCGTTCCCCGCAGCATCATGGTCTGGATGAGCCAACGAACATTGCGGCAGGCTGAGAAGTCATTCGCCATTCCGCTCGACCATCCCTATTTTGTTCATCTGTTGGCTCCTGACCGGGGACAAGGCGTGCAGGTAGACATTCTCCCTTATAGTTATCAACCATCCTCAAAAGCCAAAAATTTCCTAGATCGAGCGTTTCTGGATCTCTTTGGAAATCTGGCCAGTATCCACTGGCACCCGGCGATGCCTTTCGGTCAAGAAACCCCAACGTGGCTTGAGAGCCCAACACCGGTTCGCAATTATGTGGTGATCTTCAATGCAGGCCAAACACCTGAAGGGGAAGTGCAGGGAGAATGGCTTCATACCATTCAAACGCAGATAGATGCCGTCAGATCACGTTCTAGACTTCTGGTCCTGCTTGATGAAGAACCGTATCGCCAAGCTATCGAGGAAAGGCGAGTGACGGAACGTCGACAAGCCTGGCAACGCCTCAGTCACCAATACCATCTTGACATTGTTCCGCTGGATCCCACGACCACCTCACAGGACGAGTTCCTTCACCAAGCGCAAACCGGGTTTTGGCCCGCGTCTGGGTAAAGCCAGGAAACGATGACCAACTCCATCACGCTTTCCCTCATTTCCCATACCAATATCGGAAAAACCACCTTGGCCCGCACGCTCCTCCGCAAAGATGTTGGGCAAGTGCTGGATCAGGCGCATGTCACCCTCCAAAACGAACAATTCCTGTTGCTCGAAACGCCAGACGGCCTACAACTGCAGCTCTGGGATACACCCGGGTTCGGGAATAGTCATAAACTCTTGAAGCGCCTTCAAGGCCGCTCCAACCCCATCGGGTGGATGGTGTCACAAGTCTGGGACCGATTGGCCGACAAACCGTTTTGGTGCAGCCAACAAGCTATTCGAAACGTCCATGAGGAGGCCGACATCGTCCTCTATTTGGTCAATGCGACAGAAGACCCAGCTATGGCCGGGTACCTTCAACCCGAACTGGATCTCCTGACCTGGCTCAACAAGCCGGTCATCATGCTCCTCAATCAAACAGGCCTGACCGATCCCGATCAACAGCGCCAATTGAACGCTCGCTGGAAACACCAGTGGGCATCACAAGCGGTCATTCATGATGTCATGAGCCTCGATGCCTTTACCCGATGTTGGGTACAGGAAGGCCTCTTATGGGATCGCATTGTTCAAGCACTGCCGGAAGATCGACAGCCCATCATGGTTCAACTCTCCAGCGCCTGGCGGGAGCAACAACTCGCCGTACTCCAACAGAGCATGAAGTACATGGCCCACATGTTAGTCGAGACGGCCAAGGACACCGAAACGCTGCCGGAGAAAGTCGCCGGCCAGTCCACAAAATCACTCCTCAAACGTCGCATCCAAGCCATGGATGAACGATTAGCTCATCGTATCGCAGCCATGAGCACGCAATTGATTGAACTCCATGGCTTATCAGGCGACACCGCCCATACCATTCAATCGAGATTAGAAGATGTCACTGTGCCCGGGGAACGCAAGCCCTGGGAAGAAGAAAGTTTCTGGAGCGGGCTGGTGAGTGGCGCGGCCGCAGGATTTGCGTCCGATGTTGCGACCGGCGGATTATCGCATGGGTTCTTCACGCTTGGAGGAGCGATCTTGGGAGCGTTGGGAGGCACGGCCTACGCCAAAAGTCAGGATGAGAAGGACCCCAACACCATTTCTTGGGTCCCGGATTTTCTGAACCGCCAAACGCGGGACGCGATCTTGCGCTATTTGGCGGTCACCCATTGCGGGCGAGGCCGAGGGGACTATAGCGACCCTCGTGAATTTCCTCTCTTCTGGCAACAAGAAACCGAACGGGTTTTGACACAGAAGCAAGAAACTTTACGCATTCTCTGGGAGCAATGCCAAACGCCTGCAGATCAAAAGAGCAATCAAAAAGCTACAATCCAATTGGTCAGGTATTTGACGGATATGATTACCGAAATTTTCCTCACGTTTTATCCTGAAGCTCATGGGTGGTTCAAAAAATCCCACCACTAGTTTCACGCCTCATGGCTGACGTCTCAATGAGGAAGGGTCCGCTAGTGTTTCAAGGCGGGCTTAAGGGCGCGGGATCGACGGCTATTGAATCCCATGGTAATGGGCTCTGCAGCATGGACAAACATGGCCATGCGACGAGGACTCAGATAAGCCAAGACTTGTTCAGGAATATCCTTCGCATGGACAGCTTGTTTAATTTCTAACTTCTCGTCATGGGCCAAATTGACCAACAGGCCATCGTTACGACAGAGCCAGGGCGCATACAGTAATACGATGGGTTTGGTGGGTTGATGCACATTAATCGAAGACACGATCCCCATAAACCCGTCATTGAGTTCCACCAAACTTCCTGGTGGATAGACGCCAATAGCTTGCACCAACGCCTGAACCACACGCTCACAGAATTTAGCAGATTCACCCTTCATCACCACATGGCGAAATAAACGCGATAACGCGGCATGCGGATTGAGACTGGTTTCCGGATTTGGCGCATTACACAGTTCATCATAATGATCCGCCACCATGACAATTCGTGGGAGCAAGGAGAGAGCCTCTCCTCCTAAGCCTTTGGGAAATCCTGACCCATCCAGTCGCTCATGATGTTGCGCAATAATCTCAACAAGCAACGGGCCGGCGCTCAAAAACGAGGCCATGAGTTGAGCTCCCATCTCCGGATGTAACAGACGAAGCTCCGGGTCGGCCTCGACTTTCATCCCTCCAGCCTGAAACTTCACTTTCATGGGAAGCGCCCGGTACCCGACATCATGAAACAGCGCTCCCCGGCCAAGCTCCAACAAGAGCTCATCTTCGAGGGAAAATTGACGTCCAATCAGTAAGGACAGCGTGCAGACATTGATCGCATGCTCAGAAAGCCCCCACGCCACCCCATTACTGCCGACGAGATCAATAAGTGACATCGCCGTTTTTGGATTATTCAACGCCTGCATAATATTCGTAATCATGGCATCACCCGTCTTCAGACCAGCCGGGCGTTTGCCACTCAGCTGTTGAAACAGCTCCTGGCCTTGGGACAACGTTTTTTGATAGGCCCCTTCAACCTTTCGAAGATGATCAAAAAATTCATGATAATCTTCACGTCGATCCAACAGCTCGGACAACGCTGACTCGGGGATGAGTGCCCCGTCTTCGTGTTGGGTGTTCTCGCTTTCATTTGAGAATATTTCTTGAGCGTCTGTATCTACTGAATCCGTCGAATCCTGCACTTCATCATCGCTGAGACTTGATAGATCGTCGGAACTGGAAGGTTCTGATCGATCTGGATCATACAAAATCGTCACGTTGGTCAGACCTTGAATGGTGGCCAAATCTTCAGCGGATTTGATTGTAAAAGTATTGGTGGGGAAAGGGTGGCTGAACCAGGAGCCTTCGAGCTTCACCCAGGTTCCAATCTGGAGGGATTGAATATCGTCAACTTCAATGAATGACATGAGAATATCTAGCGTTCCTCCAAATGAGGGCTCTCCAGCCCCAGACTCGACTGCCCCTCCAGTTTTCAGGGAGGGAACATCGACGAATACATGTTCACCTTTCTCGTTTCGGTTGATTGTTCCACATGATTGAGCCCCAGAAAGCCTGATAGTGTCCCCTCCAATAGGGTGATTTTTCTCTATATTTCAAAAAGATACCGCATCTCGACGGGCATGGAAGATGGGGGCAATGTCGCCAGGAGGACACCTGATGTAAGCCATGCGCACATGCTGAGGGACAAGGCAACCCATTGATGTTTTTCTACACGGACAAGTATTCGGTTGTGCCGTCATGAGCGACACCTTCCATCCCCGCCTGGTGTAGATGCCTTCGATTCAATCCGATAGGACAAAGGAGGACGCATTCTTTACCCGGAGGCCAAGGGTCCATTTCAATTTTTTTCTCAGGAAATTCACAGCATGGTGATTCAGGAACGATTGCAACAAGGATGCTATATTTTGGAAAGATCTGGCCGAATGGATTTCAAGGCCGGACATATGTTTCAGAGCGCGATGAAAACTGTCCAAGCTTCAGGCGTCTCTCATATCGTGTTTGATCTTCGTGAAGTTTCCTTTATTGATAGTGCCGGTTTGGCGCTGCTTATTCTCGCCAACCGAGGGTGCAGGGAACTCAATGTCCGGTTTTCATTATGCCAGCCGCAACATTCAGCTGGAGATGTTTTCGAACTGACAAATATGAGGAAACACCTCACAATTGTTGGGACAGTAGAATCGGCCCTGTCTTCCACATCTCAATCCATCACTCGTTAAGATCGCCCTCGCTCCACCTCCCTAATCAACCGCACTCAGCCGACAGGCCGCGCTCCCGCCAAGCGTGGACGAAGACCGGACGCATGAGAAAACTTTCTCCTGTGTGAGGCCGCATATTCTGGGAGTGTTGAATAATGATAATTCCCAAAGGCATATA
>Ga0224496_10001331_pt1 | contig 15492 bp, 18 predicted proteins | sample SF_Jul11_sed_USG_2_FD_168127 | JGI IMG/M metagenome (GOLD analysis project Ga0224496, IMG submission 168127) | Sediment microbial communities from San Francisco Bay, California, United States - SF_Jul11_sed_USGS_8_1 | ecosystem: Environmental > Aquatic > Marine > Sediment | place: USA...
GGCAATAATGGCCGCGACGTGCGTTCCGTGGCCTGCCTCAGGTCCATCGTCGAGAGGATCGGCATCAGGAGCCTCGGCAGTATTGGGCCACGTCGAACCCACGAAGTCATAGCCTCCGACGACCTTGGCCGTTGGGAACGTGCCCGGTTCGATGTTGCTGGGATCGTTGGCATTGTATTCGGCAACGCTGCCCGAGCCACCGAGGGCAGCATGGGTATAGTCGATCCCGGAGTCGAGGACCGCAACGGTTACCCCGGATCCGTCAACGCCGTTGTTCTGAACCTCGGTACCACCGATATAGGGAACGGTTTCGTCGAGATCTAGCTGATAGGTGCCAACCGGGGCAACCCGAGTGACTGCCGAGTCACCGGCAATGGCATCTAGCTTGGAGGCATCGACTTCGAGGAAGACCGCGTTCAAGACTTTGCTGACCCTGGCAAGAACCGTCGCGCCATCCTTCTCGGCGCGCTTGATGAAAGCGTCCTGCTGGCGGGCAATGTCCTTCAGCTGCTTGGTCGGGTTCGTGGTTTTCGATGCCGCCAGCGACAGTGTCGACAGGTGAACGATCACTCGTTGCGGTCCACTGGCCGCCCACAGGGTCGGCTCCAGCACGTCAGCGCCTGACGCGGTCATTGGCGTATCGAGTTTGAGATCAGACACCTGATCTGGAATCGGCCGATCCGACCGATCGATGCCCTCCTGCGCTGAGGCCGGGAAGGCCGTCATGACTAGCGCCAACGCGAGCACACTGACAAGAATCTTTCTTCTGAGCACGTGGATGTCCCCTCTCTCCGCCACCCCCGGTGGCTGTCGATACCTCTCCAACCGACCGCCAGGTCGGCAACGGCTCAACCATAGACCAATCAACACGGCAAATGTTCGGCCGATCGAAAGAAAATTCACAACCGAAGTCAATCGCGATACCGGCTGCTCAGAGTGGTAACAACTGGGTGTCAGACCCGGCTGTTCCAACCCAGTCAGTCGAAGGTGGCAAGAATCCGTTCCATCTCGTCGATTTCAGCAGCGGGCAAGCCGGCCAGGACCTCAGCCGGCGCTTGTACAAACACCGCCGTCGCTTGCGCCAGGGGCAAGTCCGGTGCGTCTGCCGCCGCCAGACTCGCGGCCATTTCAACCAAACCCCGACGCCGCACCTGGACGATCCACGCCTCCGCGACCAGATCGACATGAGGGCGGATCGGTTTCCGGTACCGGGCTTCCAGCTTCGTGGTGAAGTGCAACTTCTTTTCAAAGCGAAGCAGGCACCACGCCATAGCTTCGTCGAAGACCGTAGCGATGATGCCACCGTGAATCACCCCTCCGGTGCCGGTGTAGTCGTCACCGAGGTGGAAAGAAGTCCGCACCCGCAGGCCTACCTCTTCAAACGTCAGCCGCAACCCCTTGGGGTGGTTCGGGCTGCAGGCGAAACAGTTCCAGAATTCGAACGGCGCGAGTGGGGTACCCATAGAGCGAGGTTACCTGGAGCGAAACCTTGATGCGGCCCGCGGCGACGGTGTGGCCCACGTGAAAAGCCCCCTCACACCTTTGTCGCACGCGGCCGTATCTGGTGTTCAATGTACACGGTCTACGGCTCAACTTCTAGGGAGAATCCGCGATTTCAAGGCGCTCCGGACCGCGACCAGCCATGCCACAATAGGGACCGTGGTCGCCGAACGTGTTCCTGGTCTACCGATCGATGTCGTGGGGCCAGTCCGCGCAGAGGTCTTTGTCGTCACTCACGACGGTGTCCAGGCGCGGTTGACCGGACCGGATGGTCCCCACGCCTGGCATATTGAGACCGCCAACGCCGAGCACCCACTCGATCTCGTCAGAGCCATGGCCACCTCGACCATGAGCGACGTATTGCTTGTCCATTCGACATCATGGCGATGGGACCGCCAGGCCGTCGTTCTTACGTTCCTCGTCGTAGTCGAACCGTCCATCATCGGTCCGATGCGTTCGACCCCCATCGTTCGATCCGACCTCGCTCGCTCAACGGCCCACGAGGCACCGGCCGATATCGGATCAAACCAGATTCTCGAACACGCTCTGCGACACCTGGCCTGGTTGGCGAAAGAGGACCCGGTCGTCGCCGAAACGCTCAGCGAAGCGTGGATCACCGAACTGTCAACCTACGTCCCGAGCCCATTCCGGCAAATCGAATAGGAGAAACACCATGAACTACAAACTCGCTTGCGACTGTGGGTGGGAAACCGAGGGTCCCGAGGCCGAACTTGTCGAAGCCACCCAGGAACACGGTCGCAAGCTCCACAACATGGAACTGACCTTCCAGGAAGCGATGGCGATGGCCAAACCGGTCGAGGACGAATAACCACCAAACGGCTACTTGACAATGTACGTTCTGCGGTATATAAAAATCTAAGTGGTATCGACTCAGATCGTTCAAACGGAAAGGAGCCTGATCATGGCACGATTTGCAGACCCATTCACCGACTTCGAGCGCGCATTTGGCCGGCTCGATCGAACGTGGCCGACCGGCATGATGCCGATGGACGCCTATACACAGGACGACAACTTCTATCTGAAGTTCGATCTCCCCGGCGTCGACCTCGACCACATCGACATAAGCATCGAGAAGAACGTTCTGTCCGTCACGGTTGAGCGTCCGCACGAAAACACCGAGGGCGTGACCTGGGCCATGAGAGAACGTCCGACCGGACGGCACACCCGACAGGTTCGGATTGGCGACATGGTCGACGTCTCCCACGTTGACGCCGCCTACGACGACGGAGTCCTGACGGTGGTCATGCCGCTGAGCGAGGAGACCAAGCCACGGCGCATCGACGTCAACCGCAAGGTCCTTGAGGCTTCGAGCGCCTAGTTAGGCGCACAATTGTCCGGGTGGAGCGCTTCGGTGCGTTTCACCCGGACACAAGTCTTGGAGAAACGACCCGCCGGCTAATGGTTCGGCTTCGGCCCACCAGTTACCCCATGCCCTCGGAGCGCCCTCGATCCCCAAGTACGTATTCCGGGTAGTCGAAGGAACGGCGCAATGAGATACATGGCCGGTAACTCGTCAGCGATCGCCGTAGCCGCCTGCCAGTCCACGGCCGATCTTCCGTCCCGCTCCGTCGAAACCGACTCACCCCTTACGACGCTCATGACTTGAAGAACATCAAGCCGACGAACCAGCCGAGCGATTCCGTCTGGCGCAATCACTTGGCGCCTGGCTGCGCGCCGCGGAATGAACAACAGATAACTCGAAAGCATCATCGACGAGAATACAGTCAGTTGGAGGAACGGCTGCATCACAAACGGGATCACGCCGTGTAGCAGTACCCCGGCACCGACCGCCATGAAGCGCTTCTCGGGGTGCCAAAGGTAAACAGCCAGAAATGCTTCTACGACCACAGAAGAAATGGCCAAAACCATCAGTATTCGGGGGACGCGTAGCTGCTCAGGAAGTACCACCAACCCTCCGAGCTGCCCGGCAAGGACCCTCCCGGTCAAGTACTCCTCGTGGAGTTTGGTGAATGCCGCGAAAAAGTAGACGACTGAGATCTGCACCTTCATCAGAACCAACGGCCAAAGCAGCGAAGTGACCGGCTCCTTCATGCGTCGGAGGTCGAAAGACCAGGCACCGCCGGGCCGTGACAAGGTGAGAAGACCAACCAGTATGGTCAGCAAATACAGATGGTTGCTGTACCCCTGCTGATCGATCAGCAGTCCGGCAGCCATCGCGAACGTCAGGAGCGTTCCGCTGATCTGTGTTCTGTAACCAATCGCAAACGTGATGCCAGCCGTCAGCCAGACAATGACGATCGACAAAATCGCCAGGTCAGTCGGGGCAGGCATCCAGGTGACGTACGGGATCTTAACAACCGTCGGAAGAGCCAACGGACTCAAAATTCGATACGCCTCCAAACCGCGCGCCACTGCTATGACGCCCAACGCAATTCGCAACAGGGCCGGTAGCCTCACCGAAGTACGTTCTGAAACAAGATGCCGGAGCCGTTTCAACAGTCGTACACCACTTCCATGTTCTGAGTGACCACTTCGACCGTGACCACGTCAGGAACAACCAAACACAAATGCGGCGGGAGCGCCTTCCCATAGTCAACGTCTCCGCGCAGGTTCGCCGTGTAGGCGGCGGGGTCAATGATCGACTCGCTACCAGTGCTGTCCACCACGGTGAAGGTTGGCAGTGGTTTGACTTGACTAAACATTCGCCAACCAAAGCGGTCGGCTCCCGACGACAGCTGCATGAGAGGTAGCGCGATCATCGATGCCAAGACCAGCACAAAGAGAGCTGTGCGGGCTAACTCAGTCGCTTTCCAATTCATCTCGAACAAGCCTAAACCGCGCCGATCAGTCGGCCGTGGTACTCCCTCGACCCGTGGCTATCGACTCTCCGCTCGTCCCAGAACCAAGATCCTCTCGCCATTGATCGGGATCAACGCCGGCGAGGTGCAGTGCTGAAACGAGCTGGCCATCGGGATCCACCAGAAGAATCGCGTCGAGTACATGAGCCGACGTGACCATCGCTCGGCCGCCGGCCATGGCCAGACGCATCGCCGCGACTAGCTCCCGCTTGACGAGGTCGGAAATGGGCAATCTCCCACCTCCGGGGTCAGCCACTGGCCCAGTTTTCAACATTCCAGCGATCATCTTCGGCGAGATGTCATGGTGTGACAACAACCGGCTGACGTCACTTTCGTCTTGACCGAGGCAGGCAATCGCAAGGTGCACGGAGTCGACCGCTGCGGCCCCTGCCTGTTGCGCCTCGTTCTCGGCGCTCACCAGCACCGCTCTGGCTTCTGATGTAAACCTGTCGAACAAAAACCACTCCGTTCCGAACTCGAGGGTACTTCGCTGCCAGACAGATTCTGGCGATCTCAGCCGCGGTCGATGGACCAGGGCCGTGCACCTTCGGTATCCTGGTATGAACCCATGGAGGACCCGCATGAAGACTTTACGAGTTGCTCGCACCACCAAAGCCACACCCGACCAGCTTTGGAATGTCATAACCGACCTCGACCGATGGGCCGACCGAATCTCCGGCATTACCGACGTGACCCGCCTCGACGACGGTACCGACTTCGGAGTTGGCACCCGGTGGCGTGAGACCAGAATCATGTTCGGCAAAGCAGCCACCGAAGAGATGGAAGTGACGAAAATCGACGAAGGTCGTTCGTACACCGTCGAAGCCGGCGGACGCGGCGCCGACTACACCTCGGTCTGGGCCATCGAACCGAAGGGCGACGAGACCGAGCTCTCCATGACGTTCTCCGGTGAACCCACCAGCCTGATCGCCAGGATAATGGCGATGACACTCGGCAAGCTGTTCGAAGGCGCCACCCGTAAGGCAATGGAGAAGGACTTCGACGACATCCTCTCCGGACTGGCAGATTAACCGGGGCGAGCAGCCCATCGGTGAGGCAAGCGTCGCCCTAGACGAGGTCTGCGACGATCGCCCGGTGATCGGAACCGGCAACGTCGATGACTTTGACATCGGCGAGTTCGACGCCCCGAACCATGATGTGATCGATACGCAACAGCTTGAGGCTACCAGTGCCCCAGTTCCAGGTTCTCGTGGGCCTCGTACCGGATCGCCGTGCCCAATCCTTTACTCCGTCACGCAAGTGTTGCGTGACCATGCGGTAGGCAGGCCAGGCAGGTGACGAGTTCAAATCACCTACGAGCACCATGGGCTCGGTTCCCGCAAGCTCGTCGAGCAAAGCCCGGACCTGATGGCGGCGAAAGGCCACGTCTTTCAGGCCGACCGGATTGGCCAGGTGGACGGCTCCGATGATCACCGTTCGATCACCAACTTCGACCGGAGCAGTCAGCAGCGGCCGGAACGGTAACTCCGTGCGGGTCACGGCGATGGGACGGTTCCCGACCAGAGCGCACCCCTGAACGCCATCTGGGAAGGCCATGCCGTGGTCATACCGGTCCGCCAGCACGACGGCGGACGGTTGGGCTAACTCCTGAATGGCGACGAGGTCGGGAAGGTGCGCATCGAGCACCTCGGCGAACGCGTAGGCGGAAACGTTCGCATTAAAGAGATTGGCCGTCATGATGCGCATGGAGAGCGAGGACAGTAGCCGATACAGCAAGAGATCGAAGGCGACCCTCAGCCGGATATGGCAGCGGGCCGCGGATGCCGACTCTCCGATGCCAAGGCTCGCATCTCGATGGCAAGAATGGTGGCAATCACGACAAGCAGCGCACCGATCGCCAGCGAACCTGCCGCATCCCACCGCTACCGTGACCGGCCATGGTTTCCTCCTCGAGCAGTGAGAATCTTGGTCTGCGGGGGGAACCATAGCCAATCGTTTTTTGATCTAGTCGCCGGCGATGCCGAACACCAGGTCCCGTCGTCAGCGATGCCGACCCGGTATCCGATATCGCCGCCGAACTCTTTCATGGCCGCCACCTCTTGTCCGGTCAGGACGCCAGCGTCGAGCAGGACCCGCCAGTCGGCATCGCATTCGGACTGGCTACGGCGGGCCAGATCCATCCATCGGTCGTCCGGGCCGGAGCGACCGAAGTGACCTCGGGAAGACTGTTGCCGGTGTCGGATCAGGAGGGGGCATTGCCCAAGACGCTTCAGAGCGAGCGTTCGTTCGCCCATTTCAAGAAATTTCTTGGCGGTGCGCAAATCGTCATGGGCGGGACTCGCTTTACTCGCGCCAACCCGGCTGTGTAACCTCGCCAGACGGGCAACGTATCGGGTCATGCGATGCGGGAGGCAAGTAATGAGTCGTGTACGAATCGTCGTGGTCATTCTGATCCTGCTGGTCGGCTTAGCCGCAGCGGGACCGGCAGCCGGCGCCGCCATCTCGGTGCCGCCCGGTGGAAGCTTTTTCGACGATGACGGGAACATTTTTGAATCCGACATCGAGGCCCTGGCCGCCGAGGGAGTCACAAGGGGCTGTAACACTGAACAGACGTCTTTCTGCCCCAACCGCAGCGTCACCCGGGGCCAAATGGCCGCCTTTCTGGTTCGTGCCCTGGAACTCACCGACCAGGACCCGGCAATCGACTTCACCGACGACGACGAGTCGATCTTCGAGAACGATATTGAGAAGCTGGCCACCGCCGGCATCACCAAAGGATGCAACAAGGCCCAAACCACTTTCTGTCCGAATCGTCCGGTGACCAGGGGCGAGATGGCCGCGTTTCTGGTTCGGGCCCTGAAACTCACAGACCAGGACCCGGCGATCGACTTCACCGACGACGACGGTTCGCTGTTCGAAAACGACATCGAAAAGCTCGCCACGGCAGGGATCACAAAGGGGTGCGGGAACGCCAACACTTTCTGCCCTCTCAACAATGTCACCCGGGGCCAGATGGCTGCCTTCCTGACCCGTGGCCTTGGCTACGAACGACCGACCGTAGCGCCTCGACCTGAGACCACCAACGGGCCGGTACTCGACACGGCCAGCCCATATGACACCGACACCGGATATTGCGATGCCTCCGACGGAGAAGTCTGCCTGACGTCGGTTGCTCTCAATCAGGGCGAGTTCTACCTCTTTGAATACTGGTTCGCGGACAATTGGTCATCACTTCCGACCAGCGTCAAGAATGATTTTCTCAGCAACAAGATCCGAGTAGAGGCGTACTTGAACGGCGGCCAACTGTCGCTTGTGGAATCGACCGTCCTCGAAGAGGACACGATGTTCAAGGACTACACCTTTCAGTTCCCCGACTGGTTGACAGGAATCCACCGTGTCGAAGTCAACTACTTCAACGACACTGAAAACTACGAGTCGACGATCATCGTCACGATGAGCATTACCTCCCTCAGTTCATCGAACCAAGCGCCTTCCGTACCTGGCGGACTTGTCCGGCACGGCGGCCGACTGGGGTTTGAATCGAAGTAGCGACCTGTCGAAATGGGGACTCGGGGATCGTCGTAGGGTGTAACTGTCCCCATTAGACGGAGTTGCTATGTCACTCACTGAGGCCATTTCCAAAGCTGCCGATGCGGCGAAAGCAGTTGTAGCCGGCATTACCCCGGACCAACTTGAACTCCCTACGCCGTGCACGGACTGGGATGTCCGGGCACTCGGCAATCACCTCACCGGTTTCCTCCCCTATTCGGCGAACGCTGCCCGAAAGGGCCCGGCCCTCGAGGGTGAAGCGCCGGACTTCACGGCTGAGGGCTGGTCCGACACATTCAGCGGGCTGGCGGCAGATCTCGTCGCAGCCTGGTCCGAGGACGGCGTCATGGAGGGCGAAACGGCCTTCGGTCCCGGAATGCTCCCAGCCGAGTACGCAGCCGGCATCACGTTGATGGAACTGACGGTGCACGGGTGGGATCTGGCGAAAGCAACCGGACAGGAGCTGGTCCTCGATCCCGCAACCGCCGAACTTGCCGCGCAGGTCACCGCGCAGGCGGCGGCCGGGGGCAAAGACACGGGGCTCTTCGGGCCACCGGTTGAAGCAGCAGAGCACTTCGACGAGTTCCAGAAATCACTGGCGGCGTCGGGGCGCACACCGACCTAGGTAACCGCTCATTTCTGTCAACTGAGGTCCAGTGGGCGTTCCGGGCGGTGTACGCTGCAGGACGCTCACTGGGGCCTCAGCCTTGACGGACATCTCACTACCGCTGACATCACCTGCCTGGGTGTTTCTGACCATCTTCCTGGTCACACTCGTCATGCCGATCATCGCCGAGCGACTGCGGCTACCGGGCGTGCTGGGACTGGTTCTCGGGGGGCTACTAGTCGGCCCACAAGGCCTCGGTTTGCTCGAGCTGCCGGGCCTCGTGTCACAGCTCGGCGGGTTCGGGATCCTGTACCTCATGTTCCTGGCCGGGCTGGAGCTCGATCTTGACGTCCTCGCCAGAGACAAGCAACACGCCGTGGTGTTTGGAATCCTGACGTTCTTGCTTCCCATCTCGGTGGGCATCGCAACGAACGTGGCCTTCGGGTTCGGCGTGGCGGCAGCCATTCTCGTCGGATCGTTCTGGGCGTCGCACACGCCGGTTGTATACCCCACGATTCGTCGCCATGGTCTGGCAAGCGAACCGGCGGTGACCGCCACCCTCGGCGCAACCATCATTACCAATACCCTGGCGCTCATGGTCCTGGCCGTCGTGGTCGCTGTCGAGGCGTCAAGCCGACCACCAGTCCTCATCGGATTGCAGCTCCTCGCGGGATTCATCGTCCTCGGCGTCGTCGCCTTCGTCCTCGTTCCGAAAGTGACGTTGTGGTTCTTTCGAGGTCTCGGCCAAGACGGGATTCTCCGGTTCCTCTTCGTAATGGTGGTTCTGCTCGGCGTATCGGTCGTCGCCGACCTCGGTGGCACGGAACCGATCGTCGGGGCGTTCTTCGCCGGCCTGGCGCTGAATCGCCTGGTTCCCAACACCGGATTCCTCATGAGCCGAATCGAATTCGTCGGATCGGCAATCCTCATACCGATGTTCCTCGTGTCGGTCGGCATGCTGGTGGACCTTTCAAAAGTCACCGACCCTCGCACGCTGACCCTGGCAGCCGCCTTCACAATCGTCACGATCACGACCAAATACGGAGCGGCCTGGATCATTGGCCGAATGTTCGGATTCGACCAACCACGGGTCGAGGTGATGTTCTCGCTATCCGTTGCGCAGGCTGCTGCAACATTGGCCGCCGCGATCGTGGGCCTTCGGGCAGGCATCATCGATGAGACCATCGTGAACGCGACGTTACTCGTGGTCCTGATCACCGTGATCGTCGCGTCGTGGTCGGCCGGGCGCGCCTCGGACCGGATACCGTCTGCGATTTCGGCTGCCCCGTCCAAACTGGGTCGCAAGATTCTGGTCCCGGTAGCCCGACGGGACGGCACCGACCAGTTGATCGAAATGGCCTTGATGCTGGCCCGTTCCGATGGTGGCACGGTGGTACCGCTCCACGTCGTAACCACACGCGACACCACCGCCGTTGACCAGGGTCGAAGCGTGCAGCTTGCCGCAGAACGATACATTTCCAGCCACGGCGCAGAGTCCACCGGCCTGGTGCGAATCGACGCTTCCATTGTCCGAGGGATCTCGAATTCATCTTTGGAAACGCAGGCTTCTGTCGTGCTCGTAGGGTGGACCGAAACCTCCGCGACGCGTCGGACGGTGCTCGGCTCAGTGGTCGACGACGTTGTCAGCCGGGTGCCGGCCCCGGTCATAGTGGCCCATCTCCCTCATCTGAATTTTGACCGCGTCCTCGTCGAGGAGGTCAAAGGAGCCTCTCCCGTCGAAATCGGCGCTGCCCGGGACCTGGCCATCCGGATCGGCCGTGCCTATGCGACCAAGGTCGCAGCCTGGTGGATTCACGGCCCTGGGAAAGTGGAATCGCCGCTCCCCAGGGACAACCAGATTCGAGAAGGAGACCTGGTCGTGCTTGCTGCGCCAGGCGGCCCCGACTTCACCCGCAGTATCGCCGACCACGTCGCGGCTGCTCCCGAACGGCCGATCCTGGCGATCCGAACGTACGCGGAGCGCCCGCACGGGTTCATCGAGATGTCAGAACTCTTTCGGGACTGAGCCCCGCCTAAACGTGACCGGGTGGCTGCGGGATCTGCGACAAGGCGGCCCGGCGAGCCGCCACGATCTCGTCGGCAATCTGATCAAGACTGTCCATCAGCCACAGGTAGGCGGCTTCGCCCGGTCGGAAGTCGGCCTTGGCCATACCCTGGATCCGTCCCTGCTCCTGAAGGCTTTTTACTTGCCGGAAGTTGTCGGCCGGTTCAGTCGTGTACACGCCGAGCGTCTTGCCACCGTTTGCATTCAAAATGGAAAAGACCGGCACGTCTGAAGGCCCGTCGGCGATATACACCATGTGGCGCATAGGGACCCGCCGTTGTTCCTCGGGCATCCGACTGTTCACATTGATCGACGGATTCTTGTTGACCCCCTTGCTGATCTCGAAGATCGCTTTAGTCTTGGCTGTGTTGTCCATTGTGTACCCGAGTCCACTGATGGGAACGTCGGGTGCGGCCACGTCAAGCTGACCCAAATAGCCTGGTTGGGCCGGCTGCTCAATGAAGTCATTTGCCCAGACACCGTCGATCTGGTCGGCGATCTTGTTGCCAAGGATCATGGGGACGATCCCGGTGGATACGACGTAATGCTCGACCGAGATCCCTTCCTTGAGATAGACCGGGTTGTCAACAACGTGCTGACGAGTCAAAGCGAAAAACTCGGGGATGCCAGGTGCGGTCTCGACCCGCCCGCCGAGTTCAGCCAGCTTGGAGCGGGTCAAGCCGGGAAAGAGACCATTCTCAACATAGGTAATCATGTGACTCAGATAGACGAGATCACGCGAGGCTCGGACCCCTCGGGCCGCGTAATAGTCGACCAGGCCGTCAACTTCGGCCCAGAACTCTCGCGGATCGACGTCGTACTCACCGAAAATCGGATCTTGTTGATTGCCCGGGATGAGCGTGCGGTCGTAATCCCATACAAAAGCGATGACGTTCTGCACATACAGCGGCGGAGGCATGGGATCAGGCTACGACAGCCGGACGCCGAACGCTAGGGAACCTCGACCCGGCCGAACCAGATCCGGTTCGCCTCGGTCCACCACGGCTGCAGCTCGACGTTGTGAAACCTGCCCCGAAGCACCCGATGAGCGACGCCGATCAACTCGGCTGGGATCACGACAACAACATTCCAAACCTCGGCGATCTGGCCGACATAGCCGATTGCGCCCTCGATCGAGTCCACGTCGTCGAGAATGATCTCGGCCGTGTCTGCATCAGAAAACACGGTCACAAACGGGTGGTCCTTGATGATGACCGACGAGCCATGGGCCGAATAGGCGTCGGCACAGGCCAACGCCGCCACAGGAAGTAGATCGGTGTTCGTCGCCAATGCCATGGGCCGTCTCCTTGAATTACAGCGCTGTCATTCTAGCGCCGTCGACCAGCCGGGTCAGCTTGGCGTACACTCGCCGTCCAATGCGCCATGCCATTCTGCTCCGCTCGGTCGCCCGACTGCTCACAGAAGGTGAATCGCTCGTGGACGCCGCCTACATGTGGCGGCGCCACCCCCACATGCTCTGGTATGGCGGGGCGGCCTTCACATTATTGGTCGCAGTAGCGGCCTCGGTCGGCTGGCAAGACTGGCCCGCCAGGATCGGTTTCGGAACGGCCGCAGCAGCCATCGCCGTCTACTCCACAACCGAGTATCGGGTGCTGGCCAGAACTCCATCACAGCTCGTCCTGTTCCGGGCGTCGCGGATCCGCCAGGTAGCCCGCTCGGTTATCGACTACTACCCGGCTACCACTCCCATTGAAATGGTCGACGGCAACATGCTGGCTACTTCGTGGAGTTTCTCGGGAGTTTCATATACGGTCCCGAAGAGCTCCGAACGTTCCATCCGGCTGATCGCCACCTATTGAGATACAACCCTCGACGTGTCCGGGTCACATACATACGGACGCCGAGATCGATCGATCTGTGCGACGAATTGATCGATCTCCTCGCCGGCTGTCACCCACGTCGAGCCTCCACCGGCCGTGACCGCAAACACCATTCCAAGCAACCGGCCTTCCTGGTCATAGACACCGGCGCCACTGTCCCCGTCCGCCGTGGGTGCCTCGATCTCGTAGCCGCGCCGACTGGACCGCTCGGCGCCAAGCACCTCTTCAATGCTGAGGCTGGCGTACTGACGGACGACCAGATCGACAGTGCCCGAAGTCGAGCCGCCCACTACTTGGCCCGAATCACCGACTTGCGCCCTCCCGATCAATGGCCGGTCCACGTCAATTATCGGGACCGTCAGGGCAGCCAGGTCGCGGAACGTATCAATGGCGAATACTTCAGCTGCAGCACGGGAACCATCTCGATAGGTAACTTCCACGCCTCCCGATCGAATGACCAGGTGGGCGGTCGTCAAGACCAATCCGTCGTCAAACACGAACCCGGAACCAGAAGTGTCTGACGAAGCGCCACATCCATCCACGGCGAGATGGACCGCCCGGTCAGCGGGCGTCAGGGCCGTTTGCGTGCCGCCAGAGCAAGCAGCGGCCAACCCCACGACAAGGAAAAAACCGACCCTCACCGGCCACGGCTCGGTTGGTGCTGGTACCGTCACTGCCCAGGCATCCTAGATGTCCGACACGCGATAACACGCCACAGAATCTGAAGATACGCCGTTGCAGAGGAGGCCGATTTGAGCGATACGCCCGAGCCGGACGTGACGACGATTGCCGAGAGCCTGCTCGAGAGTCTCGAGTACCGCGACGATGCCTCAGAGATCGTTGAAATCCCGAGCGGTATTCTCGGTGTCCTTCACTACGTTCGGGCGGGCATATCCCGGCTAACCACGATCAGCGGGAAAATCGCATGGATCTTGGTTTGGGTCGTTTTCGTGCTGGGCCTTTTCAACGTGATCACCCGCTATGCAGGCAGGTTCATCCAGCAAGACATCATTATTGGCGAGATATTCGACTTGCAATGGATGTTGTTCGGCGCGCTTTTCTTGCTCGCCTTCAACTACGGACTCCGCGAAGCCGTCAATCCTCGAATTGACTTCTGGTGGGCGAATTTCTCAGACAAGCGCAAAGCATTTATCGATCTCGTGATCCACGTAACCATGTTCTTGCCGTTCCTGTGGTTGGGGATTCGTTTGCTGTGGCCCTACGCCATGTCAGGCCTGGGTCGGAAGTTTGATGGAAGTTGGTCGACCTGGAAGGTTTGGACGATTTGGGAGCAGTCCGGCGACGCCGGTGGATTGCCGCGTGGACCGATCAAATTCCTCATGTTGGTAGGTTTCGTGCTCTTTGCCCTCCAGCTCGTCGCCGAGATCATCAAGACCATCATGGTGCTCGCCGGGCGCACGGACCTGGCCACTATCGCGAAGCCCAAAGCCCCGGTTCGGATCGAATAGTGGATCTCGGAGTCGCACTCTCGCTAATCATGTTCGTCGTGTTTATCGCGATGATCTTGATCGGCTACAACGTCGCATTCTCTTTCGCTTCGACGGCTCTACTCTTCTCGTTCCTAGGGGATCTGCTCGACGTTTTCGATCCTGCGGTTCTGGCGACGCTTCCATCCCGATGGTTTGGGGCCGTGTCCGATCCCACCCTGTTGGCCATCCCGTTTTTTGTCCTCATGGGGGCCATCCTTGAGCGGTCGGGGCTCGCCGAACGATTGCTCAGCGCCATCGGGATGTTGCTCGGACCCATCAAAGGCGGCGTGGCGGCAGCTGTGATCCTGGTGGGCACGCTCCTCGCTGCCGCCACCGGCGTGGTTGCAGCCACCGTCATCGTCATGGGGCTCCTGTCGCTCCCGACCATGGTCCGCCTGGGGTACGACCACAAACTCGCGACTGGGACAATCACCGCGTCCGGAACTCTGGCACAGCTCATCCCGCCCAGCCTCGTGCTCATCCTGCTGGCCCAACAGATGCGGGTCGGGATCATCGGCCTATTTGCCGGCGCACTTATTCCCGGCTTAATGCTCAGTGGGATGTATGCGGCCTATGCCATCGCCATCTCATACGCTCGACCCGGAGTTGGGCCAGCCATGCCCAAGTCGGAACGAACGCTGAGCGGACGAGTGCTCGCCCTCGAAATCCTGTTTTCGGTTGTGCCGATCATCGCTCTGATCTTGGCGGTCCTCGTTTCGATCTTCCTCGGAATCGCCACCCCATCGGAATCAGGAGCCGTCGGGGTGGCCGGCGCCCTGATCCTGGCCGGACTGAGCTATCAATTCGACAAGATCCTGGTCAAGCGAGGCGCCACCCACATCACGCCCCGTTGGCGACTCACGGCCAAAACACTCCGAGAGGCCGGCAAGTCGACCGCCAACATCAGCATCCTCGTGATGACGTTGCTGTTCGCCTCGTCATTCTTCAGCCTCATGTTCCTTCAACTCGGAGGATCTGACCAGGTCGCCGACTGGCTGGCCAGCGTTGGTGGAGGAAAGATGGGCTTCGTGATCGTTTCGATGATCGCCGTATTCCTGCTCGGCATCAATCTCGAATTCCTGGAGATCACTTTCATTGTGGTGCCGATCTTTGTCCCGGCCATGGACCTGCTCGGTTTTACCAACATTGAGAGAATCTGGTTCACGGTTCTCATGGCCGTCAACCTGAACATGGCTTTCATCTCGCCACCGGTCGGTTTTTCGCTCTTCTACCTGCAAAGCGTTGCCCCGCCCGAAGTCAAGACTTCCGACATCCACAAGGGTGCCATACCATTCATGGTGCTCCAGGGAGTGGCCTTGGTATTGTTGGTCGCGTTCCCCGGGATCATCGACTTCTCATTCGACTTCTTCACGCCATCGTCAACCTGAGCTAGCCACTAGGAGGAGCAATAATGATCGACCGAATCGACGACACCGACGGCACCTTGGATCGCCGGAGTTTCATAAAGAAGGCCGGCTACGGCGCAGCCGGATTCGCGGCAGCGGGAGCAATGCTCGCCGCGTGTACACCCAGCGACGATGAAGCCAGCAACACGACTGCCGGCACCGGGACCACACTCCAGGACGACATTACCGACATCACGGAAGTGATTCTCTCGCAATCGGACCTGCCGGAAATC
>Ga0224496_10001335_pt1 | contig 15480 bp, 11 predicted proteins | sample SF_Jul11_sed_USG_2_FD_168127 | JGI IMG/M metagenome (GOLD analysis project Ga0224496, IMG submission 168127) | Sediment microbial communities from San Francisco Bay, California, United States - SF_Jul11_sed_USGS_8_1 | ecosystem: Environmental > Aquatic > Marine > Sediment | place: USA...
TCTTGATTAAGTTGATCCAGCTGAAAAGTTAAGGCGTTCACATTCTGCCAGCCAAATCCTTCGAATCTAGCTACCCATCTGGCGCGTAAATAGCCGAAACGGTCGACCATGAATTCCATGTGATTCGGGGTCATACCTTCTCCTGTCAGATCAGGTACAGTCCTGACTCTGCGATACAACAGATATGTATCCCTGATTTCTGACCAGCCTTCAGTGACTACAGGAAAAGGAACGCTGTCGGTAATATCCAGTAATTCTTGCTGATCGAGTTTTCTCATAGGAACCGCCAGAATTTCAGCGTTATGGTTGAGGCTGAGTCTTTCATAAGCATGTTTCAATTGATTTAAACGCTGCTGGGACTGTGGCCAGGAAAATAAAACAAGGATCACATTTTTTTGCAAGCGAAAATCTTTCAAATCGCCACCAGAAACGTCATTGGCAGAATAGAAAAAAACGGGCGCTGCAATGGCCGGCGTTTCTGGAATGATCATGCTGCCCAGTAGGCGCGCGTCAAAGCCACGTGACAAAGCATGGAGAAAATTGACGACATCCCATCGGTCTTCTTCAGAAAGGTTTGCAGAAAAACCGGGCATGTCGGTTCCGGGAACCCCGTACGATATCCAATGAAAAAAATTACCAACAGTTTGTCTTGCTGTATGGGGTTCCGTCAACAGATCAGTGGGTATTGTTGACAATGTTTCGGCAAATGGGCCATTGCCCTTACCTTGCGGGCCATGGCAACTGATACAATGTTCGGCAAAAAGATGCAAGCCATTTGAAATCGAAATAGCATTCAGTGGAATTGTGGGTTTTAGATAGGTTTCAGGGTAGGCTTCGATTGCAATGGGCGGCAGCGCAATGGCCAAGGAGGTGATTGCCAATGCGCCAGGAACAAGAATTTTTTTCTTCCCGCGCCAGTTATAATTAATACTGAACCAGATCATCCCCAGCGCAAAGATAAACAGCATAACTCCAGTCCAGAACATTTCCTCGACATAAGGTTCTTTCCACGTCGCATCATCCGTCGAGAAGCGGAATGGAAAAGGCCAATGTTCGATGATGGCATGTTTTGCAGGAAGGGTATTGGCCAAAATGGATGCAATCAGTATCAGTACAAGCGCAAGAAAAAATTCGATACTGACCAATTTTTTGAGATGTATGGCACTTTCTTCGTGTTTTTTGCCCTCTGCCTGTGACAGCAATGGAAGCCATTTGTAACGTGCCTGATAAGCAATAAACAGGATGATTGTCAATACCGCCAGCTTGAAATTCAGCAACCAACCATAGGAACTGGAAACCAGTGTGTGATAATAATCGTCAACCATACGATCTGTCACAATGAGCCCGGTTACCGCCAATAACAACATAACAGGCAGCGCAATAGCAGAGAATTTTTCCAGGTATGTTGCGTTTAATAAGCGTAATGTTTTGTCGGATTCGCGATGAGTGCTATAAACAATAAACAGAAAAGCGGGCAATGCACCAAACCAAATGCCGGCCAGCAGGATATGCAGTGCAAAGGGTGCGATCGATTCAAGCGACATTTCGTCTGCACTTGAATGACTGATAAACGTACCTGCTATCAAAGGAAGTGACGCGGCAACAGCACATAAAAGATAATGCCATCGCGCCCGATTTGCGCGCTTGACATACAGGATGACGCCAAACAGGGCGATTGCCAGCAGTATCTGGACCGCGAATATTAAACCGACCTGTGTATTCTGAACGAACTCCAGCCATGCCGCCGGGTGCCAAGTGTTGGAATCAATACCCGTTGCTTGGCTCGTTGTCGTGGCCAGAAAACCTATTAATCCTAATATGACCAAACCCGCCATCCAGAGGAACCCGCTTTCCAGGCGCTTAACCCAGGGAGCCTCAAAAACAGCTTTTTGCTGCCCGACAAGAGCGAAAAAAATACAGCTTCCAAACAGGATAAGGTTTGCAGTTAACTGTGACCAACGAGCAAAAGTAGCAATGATTTCAATCATGATTTTACGATAGCATGGTTATTGTTTTGATAATATCAGTGACGTAGGGCGCGACTGGGCGTTAATGGCGTCAGTCAGTCTTGCAACAGCATCTGCGTTGTTCTGAATCTAGAAGAGGAAATGCCGGATATTCTACCTTGAGTAGAAGGATATTCAAGTCAGTTTATGCTTAGCCAATGCTGACGCACAAATGAAATCGTCAACAACAGGGCCACAACCATATACATGGTATGTGCAGATAGACCTTGTTGCTGACTGTTGTTGTCTGATTTTGGCTTTTTTTGGGTGCTTTCTTTATCACTTCCCGATAAGTTTTTTCTTGGGGCTGGTATTTGTCGGTATGATTGGTGTGCCGACTTTTGTTCGTAGTTAAGATTTCTACACGGTTTGTTACGGGGTGAATTTTCCTTGGATAAAATACCTGGGAAATTTGGAGACTCAAGCGAGGGGTTGAATGGATAAAAATGTAAAAAAAAGTTCTAATGTTATCTGGTATCAGTCAAGTGTGAGCCGGCAGGATCGGGAAAAAATAAATGGGCATCGAGGGGCAGTGCTTTGGTTTACCGGTTTATCTGGATCAGGAAAATCTACCCTAGCGCATGCGGTAGAGAAGCGTCTGTATGAAATGAATGTGCGTACTTATGTGCTTGATGGTGACAATGTTCGGCATGGTTTATGTGGAGATCTTGGTTTTTCGGATGTGGCGCGCAGAGAAAATATACGACGGATTGGTGAAGTTTCCAAATTGTTTGTAGATGCAGGCATGATTGTGCTTACCGCATTTATTTCTCCATTTCGTAGTGACCGCCGACAGGTTAGAAAAATACTGGGTAACCGATTTGTTGAAATCTACTGTGATTGTCCTTTAAATATTTGCGAAAACCGCGACGTGAAAGGATTATATAAGCGAGCTAGAGCCGGAGAAGTCAAAGAATTTACTGGCATTTCGTCACCCTATGAAGCACCAGAGGCAGCTGAAATTACTGTGAACACGAACTTACTTAGTTTGCATGAATCAACCCAAAAAATAGTGCGTTATTTGACCGAATATGAACTAATCAACTTATCAAAATAATACGACATACAGGCAGATTAGATTATGGCATTTACATTGGATCATGACATAACCGAATCTCAAGCTATTTACAATCGATGGTCAACAAAGGATATTATCCATTTATTGCGATTTAAATGGTGTTGGCGGGCGAATCCCATAAAAATATGGGGCAAGTAGTTATGAAAAACTAACATTTACGCTGCGTCACTATGAATTAGCGATTTTTCGCAATATGGCAAAATTTTCCGCCTTGGGAGAGCTCAAATGAATTGTTTTCGTCGTATCCTGTTTGTAATCATCATGCTGGTTATGCTGACTGGTTGCATGACCGGCCGTGAGGATAGAGACATGATGTCGTCATCCGGATCACAGAGTGCGCTACCGTCTGACCGGCCATTTTTTAAGGCTAGCCGCAAAACCAGTTTTGAAGATGATGGCAAATTCATCATGGTGGAAGGCAATCAATGCACAATACGCGAGCATGGGCCAGAGCCCGCAACCATGTTGATTACGGTTGATATGCCGACTTATGTTAACCGCAGCACCGTGGTATTGAATGGCTGGGATCTGCGTTATTTAAATAAAGATCATGAAGTGCGTTCCCTACGCGCCGATATTACGCACAGCAAACTGGTTTCCGGCGGCGGTGGCCCGTCAACACTTGTTTTTGAAGTGGAAGGCGAGCTCAGTGACCAGAACTGGGACGATGCCTATGAGTTCTGTGTTTACTACACTGGATTTGGCTTTAATTCAGCCTGGATCGATGCCCGCATTGAAGGGGATTATAATGGTATCGATAGCAGGGCCTTGCAAATAGAGGAAGAAGGCCCTATCGCCACGCTGGAAAGTTTATGGAGCGAAGGCACGCTAAAAGGCAGTGATTCAATTGTCGTCATCCCACGTGGATTTGATTTTCAATATGACAATGCGTTTGAATGTGAATGGCGCATTCCACCTTGTCGCTGGGAAGATCCGACGGATCATCATCTGCGCCATATCGCTTACAGTCTTTTTCAGATCGGTGCATCACCCAATCCGGATGATAATCCGCACTGGGTTACGCAAACTGTTTTTAAGGATAACAGTACGCGCGCGCATTGGATTAAAACGCGTACTGCTTTGATTGGTGGCAATAGTGTCAAACTGCATGCTGATTTCCTCCCACTGAACCCGCGTTCAGGCAAAACCGATATTTGTCGCAACAGCGTAGATGGCGTGGTACGTACTGAAACATTCCGTATTTATGATTTACCTTACGATTATGTCGTGCCAATGCTGACCGGTTGGGACCTGAACTATGAATGCGATGATCAACATGTACAACGGGCCGGCATCTGGATACATGACATCCGCTTTGACCCGGATTCCAACGGATTGGAATATAAAGTATCGTCCATCCTGCGGGATAAAGACGGCGCCCCCGGCTTTAATGCTACACACCGTGTAAGCGTACTGGGATTTAACCGTTCATCGGTGCCACCGGTGGTCAGTCGTACTTCACCCGAAATTAATATCAGACTCAGAAAACAATAGCATGTGCGTAATGATCATCCGGTATTATCATGTTTTTAAACCTAAAAACCTCAAGCCCGAGCAAACCACATAGATGTTCCTGAACGCGCGACTCTGGCAATTAACCGAAGGCGTACGCCTACGTATTTTTTTCGCCGTGCTGGTTGGGGTTATTTCATCAACCGTGGGGATCATCCGCCTTGCACTATTAGGTTGGCTGCTGGCACTCATCTACCAGGGGGCAACCTTCGATGATATTCTGTTTTTCGCTGGAATGATCGCCGTTGTGATTGTGCTGCGTGGTTTTTTGGAACATGCACGCACCATGCTGGCCCATGAGACCGCATCACGGGTACAACTCTTATTAAGAGAACGCCTCTATGATCAAGTCGTCGCACTTGGTCCAGCCTATTTTGGCATGAACCGCACCGGTGATGTGCTGTTGACCATGGTTGAAGGCGTAGAGCAGTTAGAAACCTATTTCGGCAAATATTTACCACAGCTTTTTATTGCTTTTTTAACGCCCCTTGTCATTTTTGTACTGCTGGCGTTTTGGGATTTACCGTTAGCGGCAATGTTACTTGGATTTGCCTGGATTACGTTATTGGCGCCAGCATTGTTTCATTCTTGGGACAGCAAGAATTCGTTGCGCCGTCAAAAAGCCTATGCGAATTACGCCGCAGAGTTTCTTGATACAATTCAAGGACTCGCTACACTAAAGGCGTTTGGGCAGGGTATTGCACGAGGCCGATTGCTGGCGGCGCGTGCGCATGAAGTGTATCGCAGCACCATGTGGGTACTTGCCACGAATTCCTTGACGCGTGGCATCACCGATACTGGCATAGCCGTCGGCGCCGCTGTTATCCTGTGTTATGGCGCCTATCGTGTGCAAGCGGGCGTTACCAGCCTGGAAACATTGTTGATGATTTTGCTGGCTGGTGTGGAGACGTTCCGGCCGCAACGTGATATGCGTGCACTATTGCACGAAGGTATGGTGGGACTGTCAGCGGCACATGGCGTTTTTGCATTGCTGGATGCGCGTTCGCTGATTTCCTGGGAATCTGTTGCAACGGTAGAAAGTCGGCAACCAGTAAACGCTGATCAGGCAACTGTCCGCTTTGAGGATGTCACCTTTGCTTATCCAGGTGGCCGGCAGGCTGCACATAAAGCGTTAAATTTTCAGGTGGCAACAGGCGAACGTATTGGTTTTGTAGGACCGAGTGGCGCTGGTAAATCGACCATCATGAAACTGTTGTTACGTTTGTATGACCCTGATCAGGGCGATATATCGATTCGCGGTAAAAATCTGAAGTCAATGACAGCTGATGAACTCTATGGTCAACTGGCGGTTGTTTCACAAGATACTTATTTGTTTCATGGAACCGTGGCAGAAAATCTACGTTTCGGCCAATCCCAAGCAAGTATGGTGCAAATACAACATGCTGCACGGCTGGCCAACGCGCATTCGTTCATTGAAGACTTGCCGGATGGTTATCATACCGTTATCGGTGAACGTGGCATCCGTCTTTCTGGCGGCCAGCGACAGCGTATTGCGATTGCCCGCGCATTGTTGCGCGACGCACCGATTCTTATTCTTGATGAAGCATTATCAGCCGTAGATGCTGAAAATGAAGCAGTTATCCAACAAGCGCTTGACCGGCTCATGCGTGGCCGCACGACACTTATTTTTGCCCATCGGTTGTCCAGCATTATCGGTTGTGATCGTATTTATGTGCTGGAGCATGGTCATATAGTTGAATCGGGCCCGCATGATCAGCTCATTAATCAACCGGGTTGTTACCGTCGTTTAATGGCGTCACAATTGGAATATGATCAATTAGGCGCCGATACAAACCTGAATAATGCGAACGCTAACATTGAAACTACCCCTGTCACAAATACTGACGAAGCAACAGCAAAAACGGCCGACGATGTTTTAAAAACTGATAATCTAGGTTGGGTTGGCGTAATCCGTGAATTATTAAATTATGCCCGGACCTACAAACCTCATTTAACATTAACCTTTATTTTTGGCGTCGCACGTGTGTTGGCTTTTATCGGTGTTGGCGTTTTAAGCGCGTTGATTGTAGCCGCGGTTAAAGCGGATCAGTCTTACGATGAATTGGTCATTTGGCTTGGCGTACTAGCCCTCTCGTCGGGTGCATTACACTGGTTGGAATCCTGGTTAGCACACGATATGGCTTTTCGCATGCTCGCTGATTTACGCGCTAAGCTTTATGCAAAACTTGAGTCCCTGGCGCCAGCTTTCTTGGTGCGACGCCGCAGTGGCGATATGGTGGCGATGGCCACACATGATGTTGAAATGGTTGAGTATTTCTTTGCGCACACCATTGCGCCAGCTTTTGTTGCCGTGCTAATTCCTGCATTGGTGTTGACTGTACTTTGGTTTTATAGCGGGTTATTGGCGATCGTATTAATACCCTTTTTGTTGTTGGTAGGCCTAAGTCCTTTCTTATTTAGGCAGCGCATAGATGAACTCGGTTCAAAAGCGCGTGAATCATTGGCTGAACTAAATGCCTATGTGGTTGACAGTATCCAAGGACTCCAAGAAGTTATTGCATTCCAACAGATTGATAATCGTCGCGATAAATTTATCTCACAGATACAAGCACACCTTGCCATTCGTTTGCCATTATTTAGAGATTTAAGTTGGCAGGCCGCGGCATTGGAAATAGCGACAGGACTTGGTGGGCTGGTAATTGTGATGACAGGTGCTTATTTGATCACTGCTGGCGAAATACCCGCTTTATTTTTGCCGATGCTGACAATACTCGCGTTGTCTGCTTTTCTTCCAGTATCGGAAATTGCTCAGATCGGCCGGCAACTAGCCAACACACTGGGCGCCACACGGCGTTTACATGCCGTGCAAAATACACCCGTTCCTGTTGTGGATGGGCCCGGGACGAAAGATTCAGTGTCAGTCAAAGAATTATTAATTCCAGCACTTGAAATGGATACGGTCAGTTTTTCATATGACAGGGGCATGGAAGAGACCTTAAAATCCGTCAGTTTTAGTGTGGCGACAGGTAGTACCGTCGCGCTGGTTGGGCCATCTGGTGCAGGAAAAACCACAATTGCGCATTTATTCTTGCGTTTCTGGGATCCGGATACAGGTAATCTGCGCATGCATGGTCATGATTTGCGTGATTATAAACTTGACGACTTACGTGCACGGATTGCGCTGGTCAGCCAGGATACATATTTATTCAACGAGACAATACGTGACAATATACTGATGGCACGTCCTGAGGCTGACGAACATGCACTGAATGACGCGATTCAACGTGCTGCGCTGGAAGATTTTGTTGCTGCCCAACCCCAAGGGCTGGATACGCCTGTGGGTGAGCGCGGGTTGCGTTTATCCGGCGGTCAGCGGCAACGCGTATCAATTGCGCGCGCTTTTTTGAAAGATGCGCCAATTCTCATTCTTGATGAGGCAACATCCCATCTGGATGCTGTTAGTGAAACAGCCGTGCGGCATTCACTGGAGGACCTGATGCATGAACGCACCACGGTAATTATCGCGCACCGACTCTCTACGGTACGCAATGCGGATAATATTATTGTATTGCAAGCGGGAAGGGTGATTGAAACTGGCAATCACGATCAATTACTCGCCAAAGGTGGTTTATACAAGCAACTGATAGGCCGACAATTGGCAGCAACTACTGGTACACCTCATCAGGAATCCATCCTGGTTGAGCCACAATAGGAAAGAAAAGAAGCTATTTTCTCAATGCTTCCAATATCGATTGAGAAGGAATGCCGTCCGCGGGCAGACCGTTTTCAGTTTGAAAAATATGAATGGCTTGCCGTGAGCCTTTACCGAGGTTGCCATCGATCTCGCCAGTATAGTACCCGAGTTTTTTCAGGTGCGTTTGTAATTCAAATTTTTCATCAACCATCAATGAACCAGCGGGGCGCGGCCATGGCTGTATTAAATCATTATTCCCGGCCAAGCGATCAGCCAGCAACCCCACGGATAATGCATAGAAATCTGAATTATTGTAACGCTTAAGGATGAAAAAATTACGCGCCATTAAAAAGGCGGGTCTATCAGCACCGGACATCAATTTAAGGACAGCCTTTTTGTCGGGACGAGGAAATGACTGTCCGTTTGCACGTGTGAAGCCCAGTTTTTCCCATTCCGCCAGCGTCTTGGTCGCATCTTCATACTGCAGGCCATTAGCCGGCAGCTTAGCTTCATAGCCCCAGGTTTGTCCAGTACGCCAACCATTACTTTTCAAAAGATTTGCGGCCGTGGCTAGTGCATCAGGAATTGAATTCCAGATATCTCGGGAACCATTCTGATCCATATCAACAGCATAGGCCAGGTAACTGGTTGGAATAAACTGTGTATGTCCCATTGCGCCCGCCCATGATCCCATTAACTGTGCGGTTGAAATATCGCCAGATTGCAAAATTTTTAATGCTGCAATCAGCTGGGTGCGTGCAAATTTCTTGCGGCGGTCATCTGCATAGGCAAGCGTTGCCAGGGACTGTGGGACATAATGCAAACGTTCTGCGTGTTCAAGGACAGCACCATAATTGGATTCAACCGACCATATTGCTAACAGAATAAACCGATTAATGCCGAATTGCTGTTCGATTTTTGCCAATGTTTGTTCATGCTGGATCGCCATTTGTTGGCCATTGGCAATGGTCAATGGATTGACTCTTGCGTCCAGATAATCCCATATTTTGCTGGTAAATTCAGGTTGATATCTGGCTTTTTTAAGGACTTCGGGGTCTGGTGAAGTTACCCCATCAAAAGCTTGATCATAAACTGATCGGCTGATGCCATTTTGCGCTGCGGACCTGTAAAAATCAGAAATCCACTGTTGAAAGCCTGTCGCTGCTTTTGCACCTAACGGCATTAAGCTGAAGATAAAAACCAAGGCAACCATACATTGCCAACGTATCAAGTAATTAGTAGGTTTCACAAAAATTTCTTATTAGAAGTACCAGCGTAGCAAACAACCTGGTATAAAATTATGGGCGCACATCCACAATCGCATCGGGTAGTGCAATGCCGCTAATTACTCGTCCCGATGGGTTGCGAACCTGCACAACTTCTCCTTCTGCCGCATCTGAAAGCGCATGACCCTCTGAACTAACACTAAACCCTCTGCCTTGTACATTTAATTTTACCTTTTGTCCGCGCAGAATGATATGTGGCAAACGTAATGAATGTTGACGCAACGGTTGGCCGGTAGCAAGACTTGAGGTGGGTATTTTACCGATGACGAGAGATGCGTCTGTAAAAATCCCTTCCGGCATTTGAGTAAGATTGACATTCTTCACCGTGATGTCATCAGCGGTTAATGGTCGACCCAGGGTGAGTGGACGTGCAACATGAATAACATTCGCCATTATCTGGATATCGACCTGAACATAAATCGTCCATGATGTTTGACTGTTACAGCGGACACCTACGGATGAATTTCCCCACAAGCGGCCACCGGTTGGAACAAATGGTTCTAATTTCGGGCAATTAGGCAGTGTTATACGATTGTCAATTTTTCCCGGGCTAACAACAACCTGTCCTGGTAGTCCTTTCGTTTGTTCATAAACAAAATCTTCAACCGTTTTTAGAATTACCGATATTTCTTGAAACTCAGAAGATTGTTGTTGTTTTGCTGCGGATAAGGGCATGAAAAAAACAGCTAATAGAAAGAAGCTGGAAAAGGAAATTAATTTATATTTCATTGAATATGTTTAATCTGGCTGAAGGAGTACTCGTTTAACTGCAACTTTTGCCATCTCCCGGCAAATATTGCCGACACAAATGCATGGTAGCCAGATAATTCAATATTCATAAGAAAAAATAAAGGTAACTTAAGGTGTTATTCGTTCTTTCATTGCCAATACATTGAGAATAGCATAGTTGGCATAATTAATGCTTACGACAAATGTAACGATTCATTTAGGGAATTCATATGATCAGCAAACTTGATAACGCACTTAATTTCCATCAAACCGCGCTAAATGTTCGGGCAGCCCGGCAGGAGGTATTGTCCAGTAATGTTGCCAATGGCGATACGCCAAATTTCAAAGCCAGAGACATTGATTTTTCGAGTGTGCTAAGTGACGCGCTTTCATCGAATACGAATAAAACTGGCCTGACAACAACTTCTCCGATGCATTTATCTTCAAGTTCAGGAAACAGCTTTGTTTCTGACGCATTGTACCGGATACCGCAACAACCGAGTGCAGATGGGAATACCGTTGAAATGGATGCAGAGCGCACTAGATTCGCGGATAACGCTATTAAATATGATGCCAGCATGACCTTTATTAGTGGTCAGATCAGGGGTCTCATGTTAGCCATACGGGAGTAATGAACAATGTCACTATTTAACGTATTTAATATTGCCAGCTCTTCAATGGCGGCACAGTCTCAGCGCCTTAATGTAGTTGCAAGTAACTTGGCAAACGCGGACAGTGTCACCAGCTCAACCGGAGAACCTTACCGCGCCCGCCAAGTTGTTTTTAGCACCATACAAACTGGAGGCAAAGAAGCGGGTGGCGTCAAGGTAGCAGGGATTGTTCATGACGCTTCACCAATGAAGCAGGCATATGAACCCAATCACCCAATGGCGAATGCGGAAGGTTATGTCACTATGCCTAATGTGAATGTTGTGGATGAAATGGTGAATATGATGTCCGCATCACGCTCTTATCAAAACAGTGTTGATATGATGAACACAACGAAAACGTTGTTGCAGAAAGCACTGACAATCGGTCAATAAAAGGAACAACGATGGATATTATTCAAGATTCTAATTTCGCGACAGCATTTGCTTCCAACAATGCCGCTACTGGCTCTGTTAGCAAAGGGATAGACGAAACGCAAGATCGGTTTTTGAAATTACTAGTCACACAAATGCAAAACCAGGACCCGCTTAACCCACTGGACAATTCCGAGGTTACCAGCCAACTGGCGCAAATAAATACCGTTACTGGCATCAATAAACTTAATGAAACGCTACAACTGCTGGTTTCTGATTTTGATGCGGCGAATTCTTTGGAAGCAGCAAGTATGATCGGGCGCAATGTATTGGTTCCGGGAACGGCGATTGATTTGCAAGACAATGCGGCTGTGGCAGGTATCGATTTGACGCAGGCAGTCGACGAAGTAACTATCACCATAAAAGATAGCGCTGGCATAGCAATACGTAACATTGAGCTTGGTGCACAAAAAGAAGGCGGCGTAATTCCATTTACCTGGGATGGTGTTACAGACAATGGCACAAGCGCTGTCAATGGAAACTATAGCTTCACAGTTAGCGCAAAACTGGGCGATGAAGATGTCACGGCCCAAACACTCGCATTTGGTTCAGTAAAAAGTGTCTCACCTGATGAACATGGGACAATTTTGGATGTAGGGGAGCTGGGACTCGCCAATCTTAACGAAATTAAACAAATATTCTAACGAGGAGAGAATCATGGGTTTTCAACACGGACTAAGTGGGCTTGCTGTCGCATCAACCAATCTGGATGTGATTGGAAATAATATCGCAAACGCCAACACAGTGGGTTTCAAGCAATCACAGGCGGAGTTCAGTGATGTTTATGCAAATGCATTGAGTGGCGGGGGTGGCAATCAAATTGGTATCGGAACTCAAGTGTCAGATATAGCGCAACAGTTTACGCAAGGCAATATCAGCACAACCAATAACCCACTGGATATTGCAATTAATGGCGGTGGATTTTTTCGCATGAATGATAACGGCGCCACTACCTATAGTCGTAGCGGCCAGTTTCATCTCGATAGTGATGGTTTCATTGTTAATAGCGACAATGTAAACCTTACCGGTTTTTTAACCGATGCTACTGGAAAAATAATACCAACCCAGCCATCAAATCTACAACTATCGACGGCTGATCTAACGCCACAACCAACCACAACTTTCTCAAGTGGTTTTAATCTTGATGCGCGAACGACCGTACCTACGCCACTTCCTGCTTTTGATGCAACCGACCCCACAACTTTTGCAAGCTCAACCTCCGGTTCAATCTTTGATAGTTTGGGTGGATCACATGTATTAACATTTTTTTTCCAGAAAACCGGTAGTGGCGCCTGGGATGCTTATGCAACGGTAGACGGCGCTGTAACACCAGCCGGACTGCCTGATGGTGTTGATCTGGGGTCAGGGCCTGGAAACCCCTTGACGCTAAATTTTGATACCAATGGGGTATTAATTCCACCGGCAGCACCGACAACCGCATCAATAGATCTTGCTGCAATTGCCACGAATCTGGGTACCGTCAATGACGCGACAACACCGCTGGATTTTGAGCTGGATATGAGTAATGCCACTCAATTCGGTTCTAATTTCAGTGTTAATTCATTGAGCCAGGATGGTTTTACTTCAGGCCGTTTAGCTGGATTTGGCGTAGCTGGCGATGGAATTATCACAGGGAATTTTACCAACGGTGAAACACAGGTGCTTGGCCAGGTCGTGTTGGCAAATTTCAGCAACCCGCAAGGTCTTGTGCCATTGGGACGCAACCAATGGGCAGAAACCGGTGAATCAGGACAGCCGCTCGTTGGTGCGCCGCTGACTGGTACTCTTGGTGAGTTGCAATCGGCTGCAGTTGAAGACTCAAATGTCGATTTAACTACCGAGTTGGTTAATATGATTACAGCGCAACGTGTGTACCAGGCAAATGCCAAAACAATTGAGACGCAGGATGCCATATTACAAACCTTGGTAAATCTCTAGTAATTAATGAGAAAAGAAATTTATTTCATTGATTAAATAATACTTATTAAATTGAGATAATATTATGGATCGCTTGATTTACACTGCCATGACAGGCGCATTACATACGCTGAATCAACAAGCGACTGTTTCACAGAATCTGTCTAATGCCAGTACTACGGGTTATCGGGCCGAAACTAATGCATTTCGCGCGGTCCCGATATTCGGGGATGGATTGCCAACACGTGCTTTTGTGGTTGACTCTACAACAGGGTCAGATTTTACGCCTGGGCCAATTCAGCAAACAGGGCGTAACTTGGATGTGGCTGTACAAGGTTCAGGTTGGATTGCGGTACAGCTTGAAAATGGTGAGGAGGCTTATACCCGTCAAGGCAATTTACAAATCAGCGCCAGTGGTATTTTGCAGACGCAAGGTGGATTGAATGTAAAAGGGGACGCTGGACTCATCACAGCGCCACCAGATAATCGAATTACCATCGCTAAGGATGGCACCGTATCTGCTGTTCCGATAACGCCATTACCCAACACCGTCGTTATTATTGACCGGATCAAATTGGTCGATCCACCCGCAGAACAATTGGTAAAAGGCGGGGATGGCTTATTCCGTTTGCGTGAGGGTGGTGAAGCAAATGCGGATGCCAAGGTATTTCTTACCTCCGGTGCCTTAGAGGGGAGCAATGTCAATCTTGTGCATGAAATGGTCAGCATGATTGCGCTTGCCCGCCAGTTTGATATGCAAATGAAAATACTCGAAAGCGCCGAGCATAATGCACAACAAGCCAGCGAAATTATGGTGATGAGAGCTTAAAGCACATTCTCATTACGAAAAAAAGCTGAAAATTTTTATGAGGTAAAAAAATGGTTCGCTCATTATGGATATCAAAAACCGGTCTTGATGCTCAACAGACCAAGCTGGATGTTATTTCAAACAATCTGGCGAATGTCAGTACCAATGGTTTTAAGCGTTCTCGCGCGGTCTTTGAAGATTTACTTTACCAAACGATTCGTCAGCCTGGCGCGCAATCTTCGCAGCAAACGCAATTACCTTCAGGTTTGCAGCTTGGCACGGGTGTTCGGCCCGTCGCGACAGAGAGTATTTTTACCCAAGGAGCTCCACTACAAACCGCAAATGAACGTGATGTCATGATTGATGGCGTCGGTTTTTTTCAGGTTTTAATGCCAGATGGCACAACCGGTTATACGCGTGATGGTGCATTTCAGCAGGACATCAACGGCCAGTTTGTTACTTCTAGTGGGTTTGTCATTCAACCCGCCATCACGGTTCCACCAAATGCAACCAGCATCACCATAGCGGTTGATGGGACGGTATCTGCACAGGTCCCAGGGACACCAACACCCATTCAGGTTGGCAATATCCAATTAGCGAGTTTTATTAATCCATCAGGATTACAAAAGATTGGTGAAAATCTTTTTTTGCAAACCGCGTCGAGTGGTACGCCAAACACAAATGCACCGGGCACGAATGGCATAGGAAAATTGCGACAAAGTTTTGTTGAGGGATCTAACGTCAATGTGGTGGAGGAATTGGTCAACATGATCCAAACGCAACGCGCTTATGAAATAAACTCTAGAGCCATTGAGACGTCAGACCAAATGCTGCAGCGATTAGCGCAATTATAGTAGCGGTTATATTGTTTAAGGCTGGGTTAGTGCCATGATTAAATATACACAACAGAAAAATTTGCAGTTATCTCTGTTACTACTGCTGTTGATACACTTGTTGGCAGGTTGCGCAATGACACCGTCAACTTCTATTCATCAGCCAGAAACTACACGCCCAAGTTTTAGCATGCCAATGGTATCAGAAGAGTTCAGTGGCAGTATTTTTCATGCTGCCAACAATACGCGAACAAATCGTCGCTATATCCCATTATTTGAGGACCGGCGAGCGCGTAGCGTTGGCGATACGATAATCGTGACGCTGAATGAAAGAACCAATGCCAGCAAAAAAACGGGCAGTAACGTGGGTCGAGAAGGTAGCATGGCACTCTCAGTCCCTGATTTTTTTGGACTGCCTGCAAGTATCCTGGATAATCTCTCAGCGGAGACTAAATCCACCACCGCATTTAAAGGAGATGGTGCCAGCTCGAGTAATAACGATTTCACTGGAACGATTACTGTTACAGTGATTGAGGTACTTGCGAATGGCAAT
>Ga0224496_10001337_pt1 | contig 15473 bp, 14 predicted proteins | sample SF_Jul11_sed_USG_2_FD_168127 | JGI IMG/M metagenome (GOLD analysis project Ga0224496, IMG submission 168127) | Sediment microbial communities from San Francisco Bay, California, United States - SF_Jul11_sed_USGS_8_1 | ecosystem: Environmental > Aquatic > Marine > Sediment | place: USA...
GGCTTCCCGCCCAGCGTTACAACGCCACATTCAATGTGGCCGGAAGTCCGATGGCACGTTTCATTGGACTTATCCCAAAAATCCTTCGGCTTCGGATTCGATGACCTATGGAGGATTACGAATTTTTAACTCAGTCACGCGCCAGGCCATTCCGTTTGGTTTTGAGCGTCCCATCGGGCCGAAGGTCGGACATTTTTTAGGGTTTCTCACCGGACGAAATTCCATGGGGGAAATTCAGACCGTGGCCCAAGCCAGTGGTCGAGATCTTGAGTCTCAACTCCTTCGGCTCTTTACCCTGTTGAATGATCATGATTGTTTAGCGATTGCTCCCAAATCCTCAGTTGAGGAACATTGGCGACAGGTCACGGGAGATCAAGATGTCGTCCATATCGGGCATGCCGCGTTGATGTACCGTCACCAGGAACATTTCGTCTGGTTCGATCCCTGGCTCATGCCATGGTTTGCTGAATCACCTGTGCCGTCCTTATGGAGCAACTTGCTGCCACGGCCCTCGGCGGTCTTCTTGACGCATGACCACGACGATCATGTCGATCCTCGCACGCTCTATCATCTACCTAAAGACATCCCGATTATTGTTCCCAGCCGGCGCAATCGAAAAACCTTTCACTATGATTATCTCTCTCTGCTCAGGGAATTGGGGTTTACGCAGGTCAAAGAAATGGCGCATGGGGAATCCTGGCGAGTGGGCGAGGCCGAGATCGTGTCTGTCCCATTCTATGGGGAAGATCCCTGCGATGTGGAACTGCCCCGTAATTGTTATTTAATCGTCGATCGGGGGCGGAATGTGCTGGTGCATGCTGATAGCGGCCCCACCAATGATGGGCGTTCGGCACTCCAAAATCAGGTCATGAAAAAACTCGTGGCAAAATACGGCCCCATTCAATTGGTCTTTGCCTCACAGCAGCAACTTAAAGAAGTCCGTAGCTATGCCGCCTATGCCTGTCTCTCGCATCCAGGGCAATGGCTGGATGTGGGAGAAAACGGCTTTCTTACCAATGGCTATCTCTCGGAACTGTGTCAAACGGCGCAAGCCAAACAATTTGTGTCCTATGCCACCGGGGGAGCTGATTGGTATCCCGATCACCTCTCTTTTATGTTTAGTGGGCGCAATCCAGCTCGAACAGCCTTATTGACAGCCCATTGGGATCCACCGGAAGGTCTTAGGCAGGATTTGAAACCGTTTGGGTGCGGCTATCATTGTGCCCAGGCCTTTGATGTATTCCAACCTGGCTCTCAAGGAGAAACGACGATTCGTCACCTGTCCGACCCGTTGGCTCCGGTCACTCTCTACCAATTAGATCATGAGGTTCCAGCATTTTTACGAAACCCACGGGCATAAGCATTTTTTTCAGTATAATCCGCCCGTCGGCTCGTTAAAACTGATATCTTGGCCTCCTGACTGAAGTTCGGTATGATTCAGTCTCATTCATTTAGAAAAGAAAAATTTATTTATGTTGGGGACCATTAGTCATGGCACCGGAAATTGAAGATCAAGAAACCCTCCCTGACCAGGTGATTGTGGTTGGCGTCAAAGTACGGGATATCGGTGAGGTAAAGAAAACGCAGACCGACGATCCTTCGATCAAAGTCGGCGATTGGGTCCTGTTGGATTTGGACAATGACCATACGTTTGGGAAAGTCTATCTCCCTCCGCAATATTTGCCATTTACTCCACCCATGCGGGCGATGCGGAAGATTATTCGCAAGGCGAACGAAGAAGACGAACGTAACGTGACCCGTCAACAGCGGATGGCGCAAGAAGGCCATGACTTTTGCCTGGAACTGATTGAGACCTTAGGTCTTCAGATGAAATTGGTGGAAGTTTTTGGTTCATTTTTACGGCGATCCTTAACCTTTACCTATACGGCTGATGAACGCATCGACTTCCGGCAACTCGTCAAAGATCTCGCACGTCGCTTCGGCTGCCGAATTGAAATGCGGCAAATATCGACACGGGAAGAAGCCGGACGGCTCAGTGGCGTGGATACCTGTGGGTTGGTGTTGTGTTGCTCAAGTTTTTTAACGGATTTCAAACCGGTGTATCCACGCGGTCGTGGAGATGGTCCGATGAGCAACATGGATAGCCATCGCATTGGCGTCTGTGGCCGTCTCAAATGTTGTTTGTTATATGAAGAAGAAGACTGGACGCTCGTCCGACGAAAGCCCCCTGCGCTCATTCGTCCTATGAAGCGCTAAATTTTTTGGTAAGAGGAGCAGGGTATGGGCGCGTGTAGGCCTTTTAAAATCACAAGATTGGAGCCATCACGTTCGTGAGTGCGGGACCATTAGGCCAGGGTGGGGCGAAACCACGATTTGTCATTTACGCGCACAATGCAACCTACGATAAACTGCATCAAGTAGCCACCCTGGGGCTCACCGCTGCGGCTATGGGGAAAGAAGTGATGGTCGTGTTGCTCTTTTGGACCATCAAGAAATTGGCCGAAGGCCGGTTAAACGAATTAGATTTCCCTCCGGAATATGCCGCGCAGGCTCCTGAAGTGGCTCGATTGATTCGAGAGCGGAAGGTCCCGTTGATTACCGACATGTTCCGGGAAGCGAAGGAAGTCGGGCACTTTAAACTGGTGGCCTGTAGCGCCGGTCTGGAATACATGGGGGTTGACGCCCAAGCCGTGAATGATGGGGTCGACGAAGTGATGGGGCTCCCTGCCATTTTGGCCGCTTGCGCAGGCGCCGAAACCACCCTGTTTATCTAACATTCCTGAAAATTTGAATTCCCACGCATTGTTCGAATACCCCGGTTTTTCTTGACAAAGCGCGAGAACGGGTGCTACCTCCTGTGGATGGTTCCTACCATGGAAAATTCTCAAATTCCAGGCAAAGCTGCCTCGACATGGACCGGTCCAGCGCGCGAGCAGGCCGTTCAGCGGATGTTTACGGGTATTGCCCGTTTTTATGATCTGAATAACTCCCTCCTCAGTTTCGGCCTGCATCATTCCTGGAAACGCAAAGCCATCGCACATATCCCAAGCCATCCGGGAACACAGGCCTTAGATTTGGGTGCCGGGACCTGCGACCTGGCTATTTTGTTGGATCGCCATTTGCAGTTTTCGTCAAAAATCGTCGCGGCTGATTTGAATGTGGCCATGCTGCGGGTGGGCCAGAAAAAGCTCCGGACTCAACAGTTGGGAGAACGCATTACCTGTTTACAGATGAATGCCGAGCATTTCACCTTTCCGGACCAGTCTTTCGATTCGGTGACGGCTGGCTTTTGTGTTCGTAATGTGGGCAATCTTTCGCAAGCCCTCAAGGAAATTTGCCGGGTCTTGAAACCCGGCGGACGGTTTGTTTGTTTGGAATTTTCCCGGCCGGTTTCGTCGGGATTTCGCAAGATCTATGATTGGTACTCCTTCCATCTGTTGCCCTGGATTGGAACGGTGGTGGCACGTGATGGCACAGGAGTCTATGAATATTTGCCAGCCTCGATACGAAATTTTCCCGATCAATCACGCTTATGTGTGTTGCTGAAAGATGCGGGGTTTCAGACTGTGGACTATCACAATCTGACGGGCGGTATCGTCGCGATCCATGTGGCGGTGAAATAACGCCATGCATTCAGTCCTGTATGTTTTTCTGCCGTGCAAAAAAGTCTATCCCACGGGGATTACCTACCTGGCCGATTTTATCCATCGGCGTCGGCCTGATGTTCGTCAGCAAATCCTAGATCTCTCTCTCTTTCCGCCCAATCAACGTCAAGACAAACTTCGTGAAGCTACCAAAGCTTTCAAGCCTGAGTTGGTCTGTTTTTCGTGGCGGGATATTCAAATTTTTTCCCCACATGAGGGGGACGAGTCCCTCGAACATGCCTTCAATTTCTACTACGCCAGCAACCCGTTTAAACGGGTCGTCGCCTCTTTTCAGGGGCTTCGCAATCTGTACCGGTATTACACCGATATTCGACACAATCTTTCCTATCCCTGGTTGATTCAAAAAGAATTTCCTTCGGCCAGAATGATGATCGGGGGCGGGGCATTTACCGCGTTTGCGGATCAGCTGATTGAGAAGCTTCCAGAAGGCATCGTGGGTATTTTGGGCGAAGGAGAAGATGCCATCCTGAAGGTGCTCAATGGTGATTCGCTGAGTGAGGAACGATTTATCATTCGAGCACACGGGCGTGTCACCAAAGGGGTGAAACCGACTCCGGCCTTGTTGGATTCCTTGTCGGTCGACATTCCTTATCTGACCTCGATTTTCCCCCAATATCGGGAATACATTGGAGAATGTATTGGCGTGCAAAGCAAACGCGGCTGTCCCTACGATTGTGCGTTTTGTCTCTATCCTTATATTGAGGGCAAACGTGTACGCTACCGCCCTGCGGAAAATGTCGTGCAGGATATCGCTCAGTATTACCATCAATGGGGCGCACGACGGTTCTGGTTTACGGACGCACAATTTATTACCGGTAAAGAAGCGTATCCGCAATGCACCGAGATTTTAGAACGGATTATTTCAGAGAAACTCGACATTGAATGGTCGGGCTATATCCGAACCTCACTCATTAATGCCTCAATGGCTAAACTGATGGTGCAATCAGGCGTGGGAGATTTGGAAGTGGCGGTGACCGCAGGATCCCAAAAAGTGCTTAACAGCATGCACATGGGATTCAAGCTGGAACATCTCTATGACGGATGCCGTCATCTCAAAGAAGCCGGGTTTAATGGGCGGGTGATTCTCAATTATTCATTGAATTCCCCAGATGAAACCGAAGATTCTCTGTTGCAAAGTGTTGAGTCGTATAAAATCGTGGCTTCCATCTTAGGAGAAGATCGGGTTTTCCCCTTGATGTTTTTCTTAGGCATTCAACCGAATACGGATCTGGAAGCTCGCCTGCTTTCAGAGGGCTATCTGTCGAATGGCTACAACCCCCTGAGCCTCACGCCCTGGAACATCAAAAAGATGCTCTACAATCCCGCCCCGCTCAACAAAATCATCGCCAAAGCCTGTCTCGCGGCATGGGGCCGCAAGCATGGCTCGAAGGATCCCCGCCCCTGGTCAGGCAGCTTGAGCCAAAGTGCGACCCAACAACAAGGCCACGCCTACGCAGACACCAGCCTTTCCAAAGGTTTCGAAACTAACTCCGGCCGCGACGCCCTTCTTACCCTGGAAGAAATCCTCCGCTCCCGCCGCCCCAAAGATTCTCAGGCTCTCTCTCCGGCCCCCGAACCCAATCCGTCTCGGTAATTGTTTTTTATTAGGACTGTGGACGAACGAAAGGTTTTCTGCGGCTTCTTATATTTAATTTTGCTTGGAAGAATGCGGCTCTGTTGTGAATCTTACGCCATTTATTTAATCGTGAATTGCATGGTGCCGATGACGTTGCCGGCGTGGAGTTCCTGCCCGGGGGAGCCGTAGTAGATTTTGACCTGGTAATGGCCAGGCTTCCAGCCTTCTTTCGGTTGGTAAATTTCAAAATATCCAAATCGTTGATTCATGTCCAGTTCAATCACATCTTTGTTAATCGGAATATCTGACGTGACCTGCCCGTCTTGCATTTCATACCAGGCCGCCGCAAATTGGCCAGGGGCATCTAAGGGTTGTCCTTCAAAGACGATGTAAAACAGATCGGTGTCTGCGGAAAATTCTGAGATCCCTGGATCAACCGGTTTCACATAAGCATCTTCAATGGTCATCCAGCCGGGCCGACCAATGGAATCCCACGGCGTTTCATAGCCACGAGCCATGGTGATCCATGAAAACACGCCTTGAGGGCGGTTCCATTCTACCTGATCGAAGGCCATATCTTTGGGGGCATTGTTGTTGGTCGTCTGAGTGGTATTGCCAAAAGGATCACCGGCCCAGGATGGACTGGCGAGGAGACAAATAAGTAGCACCCAACCAATCCATCTGAGCAGAAGGGGAGTAATTAAAGCATGCATGAGGCACCTCCTGATGAGAAGGCGATGGGAAGTACGCTCCGCGCGTCAAACAAGGGTTGTCCCCTTCGGGATACGCTAAGCCATTGGCAGCCTTCCTTTCGGCATGGCTCAGGCCAGGACTGGACGAACCCTTCGACAAAGCTCAGGGCATACTTTTTTGAACAGCCCAGATGCCTCAGACACCCAACGTGTCTGTGGCCGTATTTGCCCTTTAAAAAATAATTATTCAACACTCCCATATTTCATACCTTACTAGAGGGGAAAAGTGTTGTGCAATGCAGAGATATGGCCGACTGAGACGATGTGCCTGAAATTTTCGAGGAGATGACCTTATGGAGTCGGCGCGGGTACGCGACTCTTTTCGGTTCCTTGACGCCGTTCTTCTAACACGCCATTGGCAATTTCTTTGATATGTTGCTCAAGGATCAGCCGCAGATGGCTGCCTGCGCGATAATCCGCAGGCGCCATGAAATGGACCCGGTCGGCATGATGGGCGAGCTGGTAGCATTTTTCGAATGACCGACGGGTATTATCCGCAGCGTTATAGACTGCGACGGCAAACCCGCCGTTTTTCTTCATGAGGGTAAAACAGGGAACATCGGTCGGCCCATCGCCCACATAAATCATATGTCGAAACGGGACACGGCGCGCTTCTTCAGGCATATGATCATTGACATCCTGGTCCATATCCAGCAACCCTTTATTCACGCGGAATAAAAATTGAGTTTTCTGCGTATGGCTGATTGTCCGTTTGGGGAAGCTGATGTGCCCGTCATCTTCGTCAAATTCACAGCCGAAAATGGCTTTGACGTAGTTGGCAATTTGACTCCCGTCCAAAATAGCTTTGAGGCCTGAACTCACCACATAATGCTCCAGCCGAATACCCAGCTCTTCATATTCCTGTGGACTGAATAAGGCATTGAGTTCTTCAAAACAATCCGGGACACCAGGGAAGAAGGTGAGGTTGCCACCCATCAGTTGTAAGTCCTGATTGGACAGGGATCGGATGGCCTCGACTTCCAGCATGCGCTTCATATAGGCCAGCTCTTGATCGTACCCCTTTTCCTTTATTAAGGCCGTGCAGCTTGGCCAAAAATCTTTGGGTTCAATCCCCGCATGCCGGAGAATCGTATGGTCCTGCATGTAATGCGGACTCAAGGTATGATCAAAGTCATAGACAATGGCGATAATATTATGGGGGTGGTTCAACATGAAGGAACTAGTTTTGAAAGATTGCTAAATTTGCGGTTCTTCCAATAGCCCTCACGATTTGTGAGAGCTGGGTTTATGAAGGGATTGATTGAAGAACCTTTTTCAGTTCTTGTAATCGATCAGAAAATAAATCCAGGTGAATCCCGCGAAGGGCTGTATCATCCTTAAATTTCCATAGCCGGTGAAAGACGGTTTTGAGTTCTTTGTTGATGGTGTAGGCTTGTTCAAACGCGGTCGTCGCCGATTGTTGCTCGGTAAATTCGCAGAATGTTTTATGCAAGGCATGGAACTGATTGTGTAAATTGTCGAGCCCTGGCGATTCGCCTAGCTCCCCCTTAGCTTGTGGCACACTGGTTTCCATCATGGCCAGCAATGCCAGTGCAGTGTGTTTTCCAGTCTCACCTTTGGCTTGTGTGTAAAAGTCATCGGCTTTGGGATGCATCAGACTGCTGCAACCGGAAAACAGGAGGACGCTTGATACGGCAAATACGACAATGGCGTGTTTCATGGCAAATCTTTATTTGTTGGGAAACCTTCGCTAAAAAATGGCTTTAATGAGTTCCTGAATACTGCGTTGCATGTCAGTATCGTCGGTAATCGGGCGGGTAATGGTGGCGTCACAGGCCCTGGCGGGTGCTACACCCTGTTGAATCAAAGTTCCGGCATAAATCAACAGTCTGGTGCTCACGCCTTCCTCGAGCCCATGGTTTCTCAAATTCCGCACCTTTTCTCCTAATTTGACCAGGCGGGTGGCTACGTCGCGAGGCACCTTGGCTTCATGCTCGACAATCTGAATCTCGATGTCTTTGGATGGATAGCCAAATTCAATGGCCATGAATCGCTGTTTGGTGCTTTGTTTTAAATCCTTCAGGACGCTTTGATACCCCGGGTTGTATGAAATGACCAACAAAAAATCATCGACGGCTTGGATGAGTTGACCTTTTTTCTCAATGGGTAAAAATCGTCGATCATCACTCAGGGGATGGATCAGGACCGTGGTATCTTTGCGCGCCTCAACGACTTCATCAAGATAGACAATGGCTCCATGTTTCACTCCTAGGGTCAGGGGCCCGTCAATCCAAAGGGTTTCCTCCCCTTTCAATAAATAGCGTCCAATTAAGTCCGACGCGGTGAGGTCCTCATGGCAGGCGACCGTGATCAGGGGGCGATTCAGCCGATGGGCCATATATTGGACAAACCGGGTTTTCCCACAGCCCGTGGGTCCTTTCAGCATGACCGGCATCTTATTGGCTGCACCAACCGTAAATAGATCGATCTCCCCGTTCACCTCCTGGTAAAACGGTTCCTCGGTTACCCGAAATTGTTCGATACCAAATTCATGGCCCTTCATAAGCAAATCCTATCGCAGAATCGAATTCTCAATAATGGTGAGCACACACGATTCCATTATACGGGTGTTATTTCCGAGAGAACAACTGCTAGAGATGACGGGTACTCAAACCTGATGAAGGTTGCGCACGATAGTTGGCCACCAATTGACAGGGATGGTAGGCACGTTTGGCTCGTATCACACTGGGAAGCCCCGAATCGTCCATGGTATTGATACACGCATATTGCTGAAATTCACGGCAGAACTCTCGAAACAGATAGGGTGCGAGACCATGGACTGACCGATCTGCGACCTCCAGCAGCACACAGAAGACGCCTTGAGAGCGGGGATATCCAAAGGCATAGGCTTTAATCGAGCCATCGACCCAGACGACTCGACCCGTAAGGCCGAGTTCTCGATATTCTTGGAGAACGACCCGGTGTGCATTGGCCATCTCTCGCACCATCAACCGCCCTATTTCGGCGTGAGGTCCATCATGGGAAGCCGGGATTTCTTCTTTTTGGTGAGCCCATCGGTGAAACAACGCCAGACAGCCATCGCGGTCGATAATGCTATACGGGACCACACGAATGCGGTGCGCACGACAGAAACGATTGTAGGCGGCACGTTGGGACTTGTAGTCACTGGCTTTCAACTGCACCAAGTCTGCAGTCCGGTAGAGATAATCCGAATTGTTCGGTGTTAGGGAATACCCCCAAGGCTGGATGACTTCTTTGAGTGCTTCAGGAATATTTTCAACCCTGGTGAACTCCGAGCCTGTATTTCGGGTATCCATAAATGTCATGACCTGGGTCAGGACCTCTTGGAATGAACTCGAAGAAGAACCTTCTTCTGGGTTCGGACCCAAAGGAGGTAGGGGCATAAACAGATGGTCAGCATATTCGGCAAAGAGGCACCACCAGCCATCCACCTCGCTCCAGAAATAGCGAAACACGTCTTTCCACATGTAATGAGGCGCAAAGGCCCAGGTAGCTAGAGGGGTGTTGCCGCCCGTAACTGTGGACGTCAGGCATTGCTGCATCCGCAATTGATCCTTAAGGTGTAACGGATGGAGTATCAGGGACATGAATCCTAACGGGTGAGTGCAAGCTCGGTTGACGAAACGTTATGCGTGTGTTGGTCGGCGAAATCGCCATGCTCTCTCGCTCTGTGGTTTAAGTCACCCTTCGACAGCCTCAGGGTGAACAGAGAAGGTGGCTTGATAAGTCTGTTAACCAGATAAACAGCATAGGGCTATGTTGAATATGCAGGAACGATCGCCACATGACCGTATTTATACGCGATCTTGTGTTGTCTGGGGAAGAGTGACGATTTGAAAGTTTCCCATCTCTGAATACACTCCCTGGGAATGGGGAATTTTCATCGGCGACCCCAAGTATTTCATCTTGTCTGGTTTGAAAAAGGCATGTTACGATCCTGAGCCTATGCCACGATTTGCAGCAAAGGCTCTTGCCTGTCCCTGACCCCTTCGTAATTGAGGGGGTGATTATGCACATCACATCTTTTTCCTCCGCCGTTTTCAGTCAAGGAATTCAGTGTGTGTCGTACTTCGCCATCAGTGGTCGTTCCAGACCTGGGCTTATACTGGCATCATGATCGCGTGGCTTAGCCAAAACTCCCTATTCTTAACCAGGAACAATCTCTAGTGACGGGTACCTCTTACAACATTTTTCGCGAGAATCTGGTTCAGGATGGACTGTTTGTGGATGGAAAAGAAGATAATTGGCGCATTGCCTGTCATCCTTTTGTCCTTTCTACTCAGCAGGCGACATTTCTGGAGACACTTGGCCGGCATCTTTTAGCCTTTTATACCGCACTGAACCGGTTGTATCTTGAGAGTCTCAAGGGTACGCAACCCACCTGGGTTCATGAATATTTCGATATGGGCAAACCAGCAGACCTGCTGGAGTTCGCCAGGATGAATCGCTTCAAGAATCATGTGCCCGGGGTGATTCGCCCTGATCTGATTCCGACCGAATCCGGTATGTCGTTAACGGAACTCGACTCGGTGCCGGGCGGAATCGGCTTAACCGGCAGTTTGAGCCACAGGTATGCTCAACAGGGAGCGTCGGTATGGCCCAGTTCCAACGGCCTGATTGAAAATTTTTCCCACATGCTGAAGGGAGCCATCAAGGGCCAACCCTACAGCATGGCCATGGTGGTCTCTGATGAAGCGGATGCCTATCGCGCAGAAATGCAGTGGGTGGCGACACAACTGTCTCAGGAGGGATGGGAAGCCCATTGCGTCCATCCTCGGGATATCCGATTTACGGAAGAAGGGCTCTTTGTTCAGCAGGAAGGGCAGGATCATCCGGTTTCCTTGATCTATCGATTTTTCGAGTTGTTTGACTTAAAGAATATTCCCAAAGGGGAATTGATCATCTACAGTGCCAAAAAAGGTCGAGTCGTGGTGACGCCTCCGTATAAGCCCTGGATGGAGGAAAAGTTGGCCTTGGCCTTGATTCACCATCCGATGTTGGCACCCTTTTGGGAAAAGGCGCTTTCGCCGGAATCAATGGAATGCCTTCAGGCCATTACTCCGCCTACTTGGATCTTGGATCCTAGGGCTCTTCCTCCCACTGCCGTCATTCCCGGGTTACGGCATAGGAATCATGCGGTGTCCAACTGGGATTGGTTGGGAGAGGCCACGCAAAAAGAACGGCAGTATGTTATTAAGGTGTCAGGATTTTCTGAATTGGCCTGGGGAAGTCGTGGGGTCTCGATTGGCCATGATATGTCGCAGCAAGATTGGAAGAAGACCCTCTCTCAAGCCTTGGATTCATTCCACACAACCCCTTCGATTCTTCAAGCATTTCACAAGGGACGAGTGGTTGTGGTTGAATATTTTGACGGCCAGTCGGGTACGGAAACCCACATGGAAGGGCGGGTCCGGTTGTCACCCTATTATTTTGTGGTGGAGGGTCAGGCCGAATTAGGCGGGGTTTTAGCCACGATCTGTCCCAAAGATAAAAAGATTATCCATGGAATGCGGGATGCTGTGATGGCACCTTGTGCAGTGGCCCAAGAGTCATGATAATGAGAGTGTGAAATAATTGTTTTTTAAAGGGCAAATACGGCCACAGACACGTTGGGTGTCTGAGGCATCTGGGCTGTTCAAAAACGTTCGTCCAGCAAGGCCGCAGCCAGTTTTGCGCGCGGAGCGTACTTCCAGTACGTGAGCACGGAAAACTGGTGAGAATGCCGCTGGCGGCTTTTTTCAACAGCCCCATAATGGGCAATTAGTGAAACAGACGCCGATCAAATGAGACTGGTACAATAAATCAAGCGAAATTTCACGATTCTGAACAATGATGAAGCTCTATCACACAGCATGGTGTCCGGAATGTGAAGTGGTTCGCCAAAAGTTGGCGAAGCAGGGTCTCGCATACGAAGATGAAATCGTGCCCGATGTCCGGCCCCTTCGAACATCCGTCTATGAAGCGTCTGGGCAATATTTTGTTCCAGTGTTGGTTGACGGGGAGATCGTCTTGACCGAGACGGAAGAGATTCTGGAATACCTCGACACCTACCCCTCGAATGGGCATGAATCTGGTGAAGCCTCCAACCCACCCCTCAATTCGCAAGATGAAAGGAAGGACTAAGTTATGGAGGATTGGAAAAAAGTTCTCGCACGAAGTATCACCAAGCCCAAGGACTTGGCCAAGCAGTTAGGCGTTGATGAAAAAGAAATCGCAGATATTGTTGGCCCCTACCCGATGCGAATTACGCCGACCGTCCTGGCGACGATCAAAGAAAAAGGCGATGCGATTTGGAAACAGGTCGTACCAGAGAGCATTGAATTGGACGACATTGATGCTCAGGATGACCCGCTTGAGGAAGATACCGATAGTCCCGTCCCTCATTTAGTGCATCGGTATCCAGACCGGGTTCTGCTCATGGTGACCAATCAATGCCCGATTTATTGCCGGTTTTGTACGCGCAAACGATTGGTAGGAAAGCCTGGTTTTCTGAAGAAGGGCGAGTTGGATCAGGCAGTTGCCTATCTGAGGGAACACACCGAAGTACGGGATGTCATCTTATCCGGGGGCGATCCGTTGCTCTTGCCTGATCATTTAATCGAACGAATTCTCAAGGCCCTTCGGTCTATCCCTCATTTGGAATTGATTCGATTCGGGACCCGGGTGCCTGGGACCCTTCCAGAACGGATTACCCCGGAATTATGTGAAATCGTCAAGCAGTACCATCCCATTTATATGAATTTGCATTTTAACCATCCGGATGAGTTGACCCCGGAAGTGAAGGAAGCCTGTGGGCGTTTAGCGGATGCGGGAATCCCTTTGGGAGCACAAACGGTATTGCTCAAAGGAGTCAACGATGACCCCGACATCATGAAACGCCTCATGCATCAATTACTTCTTGCCCGAATCAAACCCTATTACTTGTATATGGCGGATCTCACCAAGGGCACCAATCATTTTCGAACGACCGTGGAAACCGGTTTACGAATTATTCAAGCGCTTCAGGGCCACACGAGTGGCATGGCGGTTCCACATTTTGTGATTGATGCCCCAGGCGGCGGTGGGAAGATCCCGTTATTGCCGAATGAATATCTGTTAAATTTGGATGACAAGGGGGCCGTGCTCAAAAATTTCGAAAATAAAACGTATCATTACCCCCAACCCTCAACGAATGACAAAAAAGAATTGCCGATGGTGAACACATCCGCTTCGCGTGATATGTGTAGTGCCGGGGCGATGGATGATCATTGATGGCCTCTTCACGTAAATCAGGCATTCTTCCATTCCAACGATTGCGTACGCTTGTCCGTCAGGGTGCCATTTGCGCCGATGTGCCCATTGCGCAAGAGCAGATCCAACCAGCCAGTCTGGATCTACGATTAGGCACGAAAGCCTATCGATTGCTCAGCAGTTTTCTTCCCGAACCCTCCGATCAACAGGCGCAATTCACCATTGAAGATCTGTATCGATCGGATCTGGTGATGTACGACATGGATTTAAGCGAAGGGGCCATTCTAGAAAAAGGGCATGTCTATTTAGTGCCGTTGATGGAACGACTCAAGCTGCCCAAAGATGTCCGGGGCCGGACGAACCCCAAAAGTTCCACGGGCCGATTGGATATTTTTACCCGCGTGGTGACCGATCTTCATGTGGGGTTTGATGAAGTACGGGCGGGCTATCAGGGGCCGTTATTTTTGGAAATTGTCCCGCGGTCGTTTACCATTCGAGTGCATGCGGGTTTGGCATTGAACCAATTGCGGCTGATGTCAGGGAAGCCCTTGGTGTCAGATACATCTCTACGGGCTGTTCATCGCAAAACCCCGTTGTTGTGCCATAATGGGGAAGATGGAGAGACCGACCGACCATTACCCGTTAAGGATCTACGCGTGGATAATGGATTGTTTCTACGAGTGGATTTACGAGGCAACGCCGACGAAGGCCAGGCGATTGTCGGATACAGAGCGAAGAAAAATAGTCATATTGTTGATTTGAGTAAAATCGGGCATTATTCGGCAGCGGATTATTGGGAGCCACTCCATCGTAATAGTACGGCGACCATGCTCTTAGAACCTGAGGAATTTTATATTTTGGCCTCCAAAGAACGGATTCAAGTGCCGCCAGGATATTCGGCAGAAATGGTGGCCTATGAAGCCGCCTGTGGAGAATTGCGGACTCATTATGCGGGATTTTTCGATCCGGGATTTGGCTATGCCAACCCTACTCGCAAAGGGACGCAGGTGGTGCTCGAAGTGCGGCCACATGATGTACCATTTCGGATTCAAGATGGGCAAACCTTTTTCAAAGTGATGTACGAACATATGCAAGACATTCCAACCCAACTCTATGGTTCTTCCATGGGGTCATCGTATTCTCAGCAAGGGCTGACGTTAAGCAAACATTTTAAGTGGTAAACATGAGTACCGACGCAGATCAGCAACCCACTGAAGATCCTGTTGCCCCGAAACCTCCTGCCCGTCCACCGGTTCAGGATGAGGAGGTGGAAGAACAGGAAAATCGTCAAATGCAGGTGGCCATGAAAATGGTGGGGTCAGCTATGGTCTTCATTGGATTTTTGCAAGTCTTTCTTTCCGTGAATACCGGCGCCGAAATCAGTATTTTCCCCATGATGATTTATTTTTTTGGCATGGCGCTGTGGGCCTATTCCTCGGTGGACACTCCCATCATTCGGTATGTCGTGATGGCGCTGTCACTCCTTGCGGCGATGGCGTTCATGCATTTCGGGGAAGTCTTGTTTTGGCATAAATATGCCATTTACTGGGGCACCGTCGGCATGGTCGTCTTTTTCATGTTTCAAACGCCTAAAAAACCAGCCAATTTGTAAACGGCTCTACCCAATCCGCACGTAACCCTGTCGTTTTCGTCTCTCTTGAATGAGTATTGCGGTCATCATTCCTGTCTTCAATGAAAAGGACACCCTGCCTTCTTTGCTCAATGAGCTTCTGCCATTAGGGTTTGAAGACATCATTCTGGTGGATGGGGGGAGTCAAGATAGAACCGTGGAAGCAGTAAACACGTTTCTAAAAGCCACGCCTCATTGCCATTGCCGAATGATGGCTGCCCCAAAGGGCCGGGCGAGGCAAATGAATGCGGGGGCGGCAGAAGCCACAGCCGACCTACTCCTTTTTTTGCATGCCGATACGCACTTGCCGCACAATGCCAAAAGCCTGATCGAGCAGGCCATGAAAAATTCTGAGTACGTTGGAGGCCGGTTTGATGTGCGGTTTCCATCCGATGAAGGCTATGCTTGGGTGGTGAGCCGTATGATGAATTATCGTTCACGGTACTCGGGAATCTGTACTGGCGATCAAGCTCTGTTTGTGCGTCGAGCCGTTTTCGAATCCATGGGAGGCTTTGCCGACATCCCTCTGATGGAAGACATTGAATTCAGTCAACGATTGAAACAAAAGGGAACCGTCGTGGCTTTAGAAGAAACCGTCACAACCTCATTCAGACGATGGGAGCAGCAAGGTCCGCTCCGAACCATTTTGCAAATGT
>Ga0224496_10001338_pt1 | contig 15466 bp, 14 predicted proteins | sample SF_Jul11_sed_USG_2_FD_168127 | JGI IMG/M metagenome (GOLD analysis project Ga0224496, IMG submission 168127) | Sediment microbial communities from San Francisco Bay, California, United States - SF_Jul11_sed_USGS_8_1 | ecosystem: Environmental > Aquatic > Marine > Sediment | place: USA...
CAGAGCCGCCACCACCAGCGAGGCGCTGGCCCGCAGATCGGTGGCCATCACCGGCGCCCCGGTGAGCCTGCCGGTGCCGCTGACAATGGCGCTGTGTCCGTCGATACGGATATCGGCACCCATCCGGCGCAGCTCGGCCACGTGCATGAACCGGTTCTCAAAGATGGTTTCAGTGATGACGCTCAAACCGTTGGTCAAGGTCATCAAGGCCATGATCTGCGCCTGCAGATCAGTGGCGAACCCTGGATAGGGCATGGTCTTGACATCGACACTGCGCAGCGGCCCGGTCCGCCTGACCCGAATCCAATCACCACCCTCCTCGATGGCCAGACCCACGGTTCTGAGCTTTTCAAGCAAGGCCGGCAGATGGCCCGGGATACAGTTGGCAAGGGTTACCTCGCCACCAGCGGCCCCGACGGCGATCAGGTAGGTGCCGGCCTCGATGCGATCCGGAATGACGGCAATTTCCGCCGGCTGCAGCTTCCTGACCCCGTGAATCACCAGACGATCGCTGCCCCGGCCTTCGATACGGGCTCCCATGGCGACCAACATGTCCACCAGATTACCGATCTCGGGCTCACGGGCGGCGTTCTTGATCACCGTAGTGCCCTCGGCAAGGGTTGCTGCCATGAGAATGTTTTCGGTGGCGGTAACCGAGGGGATGTCAAAATAGACCGTGCCGCCCTGGAGCCGGCCGTCAATTTCGGCCCCCACATAGCCGTGTTCAAGGACGATACGCACCCCGAGGTTCTTGAGCGCCTGGAGATGAAAGTCGATGGGGCGGGCACCGATGGCGCAACCGCCGGGCAGCGACACCCGGGCCTGGCCCATGCGGGCCACCAGGGGCCCGAGCACCAGCACCGAGGCGCGCATGGTCTTGACCAGATCGTAGGAGGCCTCACAGTTATGCAGGTTCTCCGAGTTGATCCGCAGGGTGCCACCTTCCCGTTGCCACTCCACCCCGAAGGTTTCCAGCAAGGTCATGATGGTCCGGGTATCACGCAGATCAGGGACATTGCGCAGGGTATGCCAGCCTGGAGTAAGCAGGGTCGCGGCAATCAATGGCAAGGCAGCATTCTTGGCACCGCTGATTCGGATCTCGCCATGCAGAGGCCGACCGCCCTCAATGATTATTTTATCCATGTTTTTTTGTCTGAAATTAAGATGATTGAGTCGCCCTCAGTCGGAGAACACCAGGAACAGCAACAAATCCTTGTCCGAAACAGGGCGCTACGATCCGCACCGTCGCGCCTGCACGATGCGCGGCAGACCGGCATAGTCCGCAAGCACCGCCAGCTGGTCATAACCACCGGCCCGCCGCAGACAGTCCAGGGCAAAATCGCCCTGATCGGCGCCGATCTCCATGAAGAACCAGCCTCCCGCCTTCAGGAAATCCCCCAGCCCGGTACAGATCCGGATGATGGCCGTGGTGCCGTCTTCACCGCCATACAGGGCCAGGGACGGTTCATGGAGCCGCACCTCGGGCTGCAGGGTCGCTTCGATTTTCCTGGCCACGTAGGGCGGATTGGTCACCACCAGATCAAAAAACGGGCCGGGCCGGAGTCCACCGTACCAGTCCGAATTGATGAACCGGACCCGATCGGCAACCCCGTGCCGGGAGGCATTCCGGGCCGCAATGGCGATGGCGGCAAGGGAACGATCAAGACTATAGACCATTGCGTCGGGCAACTCAAGGGCCAGAACCACGGGAATGACGCCACTGCCGCTGCCCAGTTCAAGAATCGTGGCGGACGGCACCCCAGGCCCGCTCTTCACCTTTGCCAGGACAGCGTCGATGAGCTGTTCGGTTTCGGGCCGGGGGATAAGCACTTCCGGGGTAACGGCAAAGGAGCGCGACCAGAACTCCTGCTCCCCGATGAGATAGGCCAGGGGCTCGCGATTGCGAAGACGACGATTGAGAAGGGAGGTGAAGGCGGCAGCATGGGCAGGATCAAGACCCCGCTCACGATCGAGAAAAAGCTCCACCCGGCCACAGTCCAGAATATGCCCGAGCAGGAAGGAGGCCTCCAGGTCGGCGTCATCGACACCCGCCTCGCGAAGCTGGCGCACGGCGGCGTGATAGAGTTCAATAACTTTCATGGGACGGCCGGTTATCCGCAACGGCGGACGGATACAGAAAGGGGGACGGGGCGCGGCGCCCGCGTTGCCCCGCCCTGCGGCATTAGCGGGCGTTCTTAAGCGCCTCGGTCTGGTAGTGGGCGATGAGGGGGTCGATAACGTCATCGAGCTTGCCCAGCAGAATCTCGTCGAGCTTATACAGGGTAAGATTGATGCGGTGGTCGGTCATCCGGCCCTGAGGGAAATTATAGGTCCGAATCCGTTCGCTGCGTTCGCCGGTGCCCACCTGACTCTTGCGGTCGGCGGAGATCTTGTCATGCTGCTCTTGCTGCTTGATATCCAGGATTCGGGACATCAGCACCTTGAGCGCCTTGGCCTTGTTCTTGTGCTGGGACTTTTCATCCTGGCAGGTGGCAATGATCCCGGTGGGCAAATGCGTGACCCGCACCGCCGAGTCAGTGGTGTTGACACTCTGGCCACCCGGCCCCGAGGAGCGAAAGACATCGAACTTGAGTTCGCTGGCCGGAATATTGAGTTCAACCTCCTCGGCCTCCGGGATGACGGCCACGGTGACCGTGGAGGTATGGATACGGCCCTGGGTCTCGGTTGCCGGCACCCGCTGCACCCGATGCACGCCGCTTTCACGCTTCAGCTTGCTGTAGACCTGGTCCCCGCTGATCAGGCCGATGATCTCCTTGAAGCCCCCGGCTTCACTGGGGCTGCTGCTCATCACCTCCACCTTCCACCCCTGGGCCTCGGCGTACTTGCCGTACATGCGATAAAGATCGGCGACAAACAACGCCGCCTCGTCACCACCGGTACCGGCCCGGATCTCCAAAAGGATGTTCTTGTCATCGTTGGGATCCTTGGGCAGGAGCATCAGCCGCAGGTCATGCTCAAGCGCGGCCACCTTCTCGCTCAGTTCGGCAACCTCGCTCCGCGCAAGCTCGAGCAACTCCTCGTCCTCTTCATCCCGCAGGAGCTGCCTGCTCTCATCAAGCTCCCGCACCACCTGCTGGTAACGGGAATAGGCCTCATGGAGCCGGGTGACCTGGGCATGGTTCTTGGCCACCTCACGGAACTGAACGTTATCGGCGATGACCTTGGGATCGGAAAGCTTCGCCTCAAGTTCCAGCCGTCGCTCGTCAAGATTTGCAAATTGCTCGAACATGGTCTTTGGATAATCGCCGATAAAAAGAACGCCCTGTCCCCGGAGAGAAAACAAAGGCAGAAAACGTCACAGGGCCACAGGCACGTCCAGCGGACGGCAAGTGGCCCCGAACCTTAAGCAGGCGAGAAGAAAGAACTTACTTCTTGTTGAGGTGCGCGTATTTCTTCATGAACTTCTCGACCCGGCCGGCGGTGTCGATGAGCTTCTGCTTGCCGGTAAAGAACGGATGGCAGGCGGAGCAGATTTCAACCTTGATCTCATCCAGCACCGAGCCGGTTTCGACTTCGTTGCCGCAGGCGCACTGGGCCTTGATTTTGTTATATTGCGGATGGATACCTTCTTTCATGACTTGACCTCCAAATTGTCGAAACATTTCCATACATGGCGCCGCCATGTGGATCTTTCAGAAATAAGCAGCACAATATACTTGATCGTGATTTTTTTTTCAACATCATGCTACGGAATTTTGCACGGCAAAACTCGGCGGGCTGACCAAAAGCGAACAAACCCCACCTTGCGCCTGCCACGACCGCCCGCCGGCAAAACCTGAACAAAACGAAGGAACTGCCTCAAGGGCATCCCGATGGAGCGGAATCAGACCCAAAAGACGTGGTCGGGTCAGCCGTTCATGGAATCAAAGAACTCGGCATTGGAACGGGTTCCCTTCATCTTGGACTGCAGAAACTCCATGGCGTCGGCAGGGTTCATGGTGGAAAGGAGCTTCCGCAGAATCCAGACCCGGTTGAGGTCGGCCGGACTGAGCAGCAGCTCCTCCTTGCGGGTGCCGGAACGGTTGATGTCCATGGCCGGGAAGATACGCCGATCGGAGAGCTTGCGATCGAGAATAATCTCCATGTTGCCGGTACCCTTGAACTCTTCAAAGATCACCTCATCCATGCGACTGCCGGTTTCAACGAGGGCCGAGGCGATGATGGTAAGACTGCCGCCCTCCTCGATATTACGGGCGGCGCCGAAGAACCGCTTGGGACGGTGCAGGGCGTTTGAGTCGACACCGCCGGAGAGAATCTTGCCACTGGGCGGCACCACCGTGTTGTAAGCCCGAGCCAGACGGGTGATGCTGTCGAGCAACACCACCACGTCACGCTTGTGCTCCACCAGCCGCTTGGCCTTCTCGATCACCATCTCGGCAACCTGAATATGGCGCTGGGGCGGCTCGTCAAAGGTCGAGCTGATCACCTCCGCCTTGACACTGCGGGCCATGTCGGTGACCTCCTCGGGCCGCTCGTCAATGAGCAGCACGATGAGCACCACCTCTTTGTGATTCTTGAGAATGCTGTTGGCCAGATCCTTCACCAGCACGGTTTTGCCGGTTCTGGGAGGCGCGACGATCAAGCCCCGCTGCCCCTTGCCGATGGGCGACATCATGTCCATGATGCGCATGGAAAAATTATCAGCCCCCCTTTCAAGCTTGAGCCGTTCGTTGGGGTGGAGGGGAGTGAGGTTATCGAAAAGGGTCTTGTCGCGGGCGATTTCCGGGGATTCGAAGTTGACCGTATCCACCTTGAGCAGAGCGAAATACCGCTCTCCTTCCTTGGGGGAGCGGACCGGCCCCTCGACAGAGTCCCCGGTGCGCAGATTGAACCGGCGGATTTGCGAGGGCGAGACATAGATGTCGTCAGGACCAGGGAGATAATTGTAGTCAGGGGCGCGCAGAAATCCGAAACCGTCCGGGAGCACCTCAAGAACACCGTTACCACGGACATTGCCGTTCTTTTCCGTTTCCTTGGCGGAATGGGCCTTGAGAATGGCGAAAATCAGCTCCTGCTTACGCATGCCGCTGACGCCCTCGATGGCATAGTTGTTCGCCAGCCGGGTAAGCTCGTTTATTTTCTTTAACTTCAGATCAGCCAGATTCATGCAGACAAGATCTCCTTACCGGTAAATCGTTACGCGTTGTGCCCTTCAGCAGAAATGAACAACAAGAAGGAATGAAATGTAAAAAAGGGGAGACGACAAGACCACTAAGGCCACTCAACCAAATGATTATCGTTGCGGAAACACCAGTAAAAAAGAGGTGCCCCCTCACATACCCCTCAATTTACCGATGAAGGGATTTCAGATCGCATGGAGAAAAAAGAAGGGAGATAGGTGAGACTTCCTCGTCAGTATAAAAAATCGGACCTGGCGGGGCTGAACAAATTCATAAAACCGAAAAAATGACGAGAGACATCCCTTAACGGTCAGATGAAGATACTTTGGCGCAGGAGTCCGGGGTAATCAAAATGGCTTTAAAGGAGGCAGGAAGCGTGGAACATATGCAACACTTGAATTTCAGCAATCTTATTGAGTTCATTTTATGAAGTCAAGACTTTTTTACGCTCCCAGGCAGCGGAAACGCTATTTCGCAACAAACAACATCTGGAGGAAAATGTTTTCCCGAAAGTCGCGCCCCGAGCAGCAGCATGTCCAACACAATACAAATTCAACAGATCATTGAATACTTGAAATTCTCCAATCCGCGACGACAAACTTCCGAAACGCCCCGACACTGCAACTATCCCCTGCAACCAGGACAAGGACAACATGAGACTCCCGGAACACGTGCGGAGGCAGGCCTCCCGCACGCCGCCGGCAGCGTTTTCACAGGCAAGAAACATCGTGATGCGACTCCTCCCCCCAGCGCCCCCCCCACAAAACCTCACCGAGATGCAGCAACTGCAGACAAGTATCCTGCCAGGGACCGCTGTTGTCGATCACATGCGCGGCCAACAAGGCCTTTTCGGCAAGGGGGAGCTGGGCGGCGAGGGCCAGATCCGCCGCCTCGGCACTGACCCGGTCACGCGCCATCAGCCGCTGGCGACATCTGCCAGATGGCGCGTAAACAACGACAACGACATCGAATTCATCCTGCCAGCCGGCCTCGTAGAGCAGCGGCACCTCCACCAGACAACGAACGCCGGATGCCTGATGAATCTGCCGGCGCACCTCCTTCCTTACCAGGGGGTGCAACAAGGCATCCAACTGGCGGCGCAGCGCGGAATCACCAAAAATCGCCGCCCGCAACCGCGGCCGGTCAATGGTTCGGTCAGGAGCCAGAAATGTCTCGCCAAACGCAGCGACCACGGCCAGCCAGCCGGACGCCTCCGGCTTGAGCAACTGCCGGCAAATCCCATCGGCATCGATACAGACAAGCCCAAACCGTTCTTGCCAAAAACGGGCCACCGAACTTTTCCCGGACCCGATCCCGCCGGTGAGTCCCACCGATCGCCGATCCCGTTGAGGCGAATGGGCCGCTCTCACTGTTTTCCCCCCAAACAAAGTCGCTCCAGGACTCCGGCCATGTCCGGCCAGAGCGGCGCGGTACAGCGAACCATTTCCCCATGGCGAGGATGACGGAAAGCCAAGGTATGAGAGTGGAGGCACTGACGGTGGATCCCCAGTGCCTCACTGGCGGAATTCCTTCCGCCATAAAGAGGATCCCCGGCAACGGGAAACCCCAGCGAGGCCATATGGACCCGTATCTGATGGGTGCGGCCGGTTTCAAGCCGAAGGGCGACAAACGTAAACGGTTGCGCAAAAGCCTCCAGTACCTGCCAGTTGGTAGCCGCTTCCCGCCCCCCCAGCCGACAGACCGCCATTTTCTTTCGATGCACGGGATGACGGCCAATGGGGGAATCGATACGGCCGGCAGAGGGCGACACCCGGCCATCGAGAATGGCCTGATAGCACTTCTCAACGGTACGGGCCTTGAACTGCTCGACAAGGCTCCGATGCGCCAAGTCATTTTTGGCAATCACCATCACCCCGGAGGTATCCTTGTCAAGCCGATGAACGATCCCGGGCCGCTCCTCACCGGAAATACCGGACAAGTTGTCACAGTGATACAGGAGACCATGCACCAGAGTCCCGGTCTGGTGGCCGGCTGCCGGGTGGACGACAACCCCGGGCGGTTTTGACAGCACCACCAGATCCTCATCCTCAAAGAGAATGTCGAAAGCGACCTGTTCCGGTTCAAGAACGCTCGGTGCCACCGGCGGGATGGTCAGCACAATCCGGTCTCCGGTCTGAACCCGGTAACCACTCTTGGGCTGGACGCCGTTGGCCAGCACACGCCCCTCCCGGATGAGCCCCTGCAGGAAGGCACGGCTGTAGTCCGCCAGCTCCTGGTGGCGGACAAGGAAAAGATCCAGGCGTTGCCCATGACTTTCGGCAGCGACACAAAATTGCAACTCGGTCGTCGCGGATGGTGCCATCGGCTCTTCGGCTCGGTTCACGTGATGGGGAAAAGACAGGCATGCCCCTGCCGGCAACGAATGCGGCGGCGGGCGAAAGAAGAAAAAAGCCAGCTCTCCATCGACGGAGAGCTGGGAAACAATACCTGCCGCAAAGCCTCCTGGCAGCCAGGCTTCCGCACCCGAGGTGCTCGGGGGCGCAGGTACCAAAAAAACAACGCGATAAATCAGGAGGTAGCGGCGATCTCGGCAAAAATTTGTTCGATCTTCTGCTCCACCTGCCCTTCCTTGGCCTCTTTTGCCAAGGCGATTTCCTTGATCAACAGATTCTTTGCCGTATCAAGCATCTTGCGTTCCCCGAAGGAGAGCGCCTTGTCCTCGCGCAGGAGGTACAGATCACGCAGAACCGAGGCTATTTCAAACACCGAACCGGTCTTAATCTTTTCCATGTAATCACGGTAACGCTGATTCCATGGTTGCGAGGTGGTTTCGTTATTGCGCTCCTTGAGAATCTTGAAAACCTTATCGACGTCCTTGGCGGTAATAATGGTCCGCAGGCCAACGGTCTTACTATTGGTCGTCGGAATCATGATTACCATGTTGGAGTCAACGATGCGCATTACGTAAAACGACTGTGCATTCTCCCCCACCCTGCGATCTTCGATGGCCTCGATAAGCCCTACACCGTGAGCAGGATAAACTGCCATATCGCCAACATTAAACACTGTAATCCCCCTTGTTTTTAGGGTCTCGTCCAGATGGCCCCGGCTCGGAATGACGCCTATTCAAACCAAAGAAATACAAAATCAATTTAGCGAGTATACCATATTTTCATCCAATTATCAAAGGTGGCGAGGCCATCACTGGCTGAGGGGAACAAAGCGTAAGGATATCGGGGGTCAACGGCTTGCATTTATTTTGTTCATGGCGGCAACGACCCCGCACTCGACAACCAGTCGCACCCCATTCTCGAGCTGCTCAAAGACGCCTTCAACTTCCTGCCGCTCTTGGAGAGAAAAATCGGCAAGGACATACTTTTCCACCGGCATGGGACCCTCCGGCCGGCCAATACCAACCTTGAACCTCGGGAAATCCCGCGTGCCGAGCTGACTGATCAGGGACCGGATACCGTTATGGCCTCCCGCCCCCCTGCCGACCATGAGTTTCACCCGCCCGACCGGCAGATCGAGGTCGTCATGGATGACAATAATCCGCTCCGGGGCGACTTTATAGTAAGCCGCAATCCGCCCCGCCGCCATGCCACTCCGGTTCATAAAGGTTTCCGGCTTGACCAGCACCAGCGACGCCCCCCACAGCTTGGCGGTTGCCACCTGGGCTTGCCACTTTGACCCGGAAAAGGACATGCGGTGCCGATCGGCGAGATAGTCGAGAAACAGAAAGCCGGCATTGTGCCGGGTGGCAGCATACTCAACACCGGGATTCCCAAGACCGACAACCATATACATAAGACTCTTTCCTCCCGCATCCCAACAAAGAACCTGTTACCATCGAATCTCAGCCTTTCTTACAACCGATGCCTTGCAGGAGCGGCATCTGGCCACGGGACAACGATTGCGAGTCCAGCGCTCGGCCGCGCGCATTCGCGGCCAGAGGCCGCCCCCGCGGGATACGTACAATGTGGCTGACGTTGCGTGGTAATCAGAAAAAAAAAGAGCCGGAAAGGACGACTATCCTTTCCGGCTCGCTGTCTTCAGGCAAAACAAGGTGGACGTACTTACTTTTCCTCGGCTGCAGCAGGTTGCTCGGAAACCGTGCCGGAGATGGAAACACAGAGCCGATCCGGAGCTGACTGCAGAGACACGCCGGCCGGAACGGCAAGATCCTTGAGGGCGATGCCGTCGCCAAGACCAAGGGGGGCGACATTCACCTCAATGACATCGGGAATATCCAGGGGCTTGCCGCGCAACTGTACCGAAGTGGCCAGGATGGTCATATCACCACCCAAATCGACGCCTTTCGCCTTGCCGGTGAAATGAAGCGGCACCGTCACGGTCATTTCCGCATCAAGGGAAATCTCCATAAAGTCAGCATGCACCAAGGTGTCATGGATGGGATCGGCCTGAATCTCCTTGATCATCACTGACCGAGTGGAGGTGGCGCCGTTATCGTCAACACTGAGATTGACCACGGCATTGCGGCGATTAATAAAGATCAACCGCTTGGTGAACTCTTTGGTGTTCAGTTCAAGGGCCAGCGGCTCGGTTTTCGGGCCATACACAATCGCCGGAGTCTGACCAGCGCGGCGGGTGGTCCGTGCAGCGCCCTTGCCAAAGCTATTGCGCTTCCGCGCGTTCATATCTACCTGTAACATCTATCTTTCCTCCCAATTATCAACTGTATCGAAATGGGCTCGCGTAGCGCGGATCGCCAGCGACTCCCGGTCGTATATATCCTTACACAAAAAGAGAACTCACCGAATCCTCGTTATGGATTCGGCCGATGGCATCCCCAAGAAGGTCGGCGACCGTCAGGACCTTGATCTTGGCGCATTCCTTGGCCGCCCCCCTGAGCGGAATGCTGTCGGTGACCACCAGGGTCTTGATCTGTGATTTTTCCAATCGCTCGATGGCCGGGCCGGACAGCACGCCGTGCGAACAACAGGCATGCACTTCAACCGCGCCAGCATTCATCAATACATCGGCACCGGAGCAGAGGGTGCCGGCGGTATCGACCATGTCATCAAGCAGGATGGCGATTTTGCCCTTGACGTCACCGATGACGTTCATGGCCTCACATTCGTTGGCGCGGGCGCGACGCTTGTCGATAATCGCCAGCTGGGCATTATTGAGACGCTTGGCAAAGGCCCTGGTCCGTTCGACACCGCCGGCATCGGGAGAAACCATGACCAGATTGTCCGGGAATTTGCTGCCGATATACTTCAACAACACCGGCGCGGCATAGAGGTTATCCACCGGAATATTGAAAAATCCTTGTATCTGGCCGGCATGGAGATCCATGGTCAGCACCCGGCGCACTCCAACCACCATCAGCATTTCAGCGACAACCTTGGCGGTGATCGGTACCCGCGGCCGCACCTTCCGATCCTGGCGGGCATAGCCGTAGTAGGGAAGCACCGCGGTGATCCGCCGGGCCGACGCCCTGCGCAGGGCATCAACCATGATCACCAGTTCCATCAGGTGGTCGTTGACCGGCGGGCAGGTCGGCTGAATGACAAAAACATCACTTCCCCGCACATTCTCCCCGATCTCGACAAAAATCTCACCGTCACTGAAGGTGCGCACCTCGGCCTTTGACAAAGGAATATTGAGGCGCTTGCAGATATCGAGGGCCAATTCGGGGTTTGCGTTACCCGAAAAAACTTGAATCCTGTTCGGCATTGTTCTGTCCGATAGAAGATATGAAAAAAAGGATCGAGCGGCAGGGGCCGACCGTTTGCGCATCACACTGTCGATTGGCAACGGCCAGCGGGCAACGCGGGAAGAATGGCTGGGCCGGGAGGATTCGAACCTCCGAATGCAAGAGTCAAAGTCTTGTGTCTTACCGCTTGACGACGGCCCAACTCGATCTGATTATATGGCCTATTGAGGTTTGGCGAGAAAGACGTCGTCTCCATACCGCCGGGAAAAAGAAGCACAACTAACGGTTGCCAGCTGTTCGTCGTCAAAGAGGCCGAACACCGTCGGGCCACTGCCCGACATAAGCGCACCCCGTGCTCCGTCGGCAAGCAATTGCGCTTTGATCTCGGAAAGTTCAGGGTATCGACCGATGGTAACCAGCTCCAGATCGTTCCACAACGCCACCTCATCAGCGACCAGACACGGTTCCGTCTTGATAGTACGATCTTTTTCGCGGCCTAAGATATAAGGATTGCCCCCCGTTGTCAACGCTAAATTGTCGGTTTCACCGAAAGCTACGGCCATTTGCGCCGGCGGCACCGGCCCGGATGGAACTCCCGCCGTGTCATCGCTCCGCCTCCGCGCCGCAAAGGCTTCGAACGCCCACTTAGTGGACACCGGAAACCCCGGGTTCACCAAAACAATCCAGCAGTCGGCAAGGGGAGCGGCACGCTGCAGGCGCTCACCCACGCCGGTGGCCCAGGCCGCGGCATGGTCACTCAGCAAAAAGGGGACATCGGCACCGATGGCCAAGGCCATGGCAAAGAGTTGCTCTGCCCCAAGTTTCCCGGGAAAGAGCTGACTCAAGCCGTTGAGAACGGCGGCGGCGTCACTGCTGCCCCCCCCCAGACCGGCGGCGACAGGGATGCGTTTTTCAAGCGCAATATCCACCCCCTCTCCGATCCCGGTGGCCCGCAAAAACGCCAGGGCCGCTCGAACCGCCAGGTTTCTCTCGTCAACGGGCAACTCCTTGGCGGCACAGGCCAGACGAACCCCGGGTTCCGACCCGACCCGCAACCGCAGGGTATCCCCCAGCTGCAACTTCTGCATGAAGGTGGCCAGGTCGTGGTACCCGTCGGCCCGTCGCCCCGTCACCGCCAAGTAAAGATTTATCTTGGCCGGGGCCTCGACGACCAACTCGCGAAGCGTTCTCTCGTGCATGACCTTTCTTGACTCCGGGATCACAATGAGGGATAAACAAAAAAACAGCCTGTTGTCCCGACTAATGGGTCGGCAACAGGCTGATCAGAGAGAATTTCATCGTCTTGGCGAAGAAAAACCGAGTCCGGTTCTTTTATCCTTTGGCCTTCACATAGCGAAGCCGTAAATCGTAAAGGATGTTCTCCAGTAACCCCTTCTCCTCTTCATCCAGATTCCCCACCGTTTTTTCCTGCAACATCTTCAGGGTGTCGATGGTATGCCGGGCCAAGGTAAGATCCTTGACCGTTTCACCGGAGTCCGGCGCAGGCAGTTCGCCCAGGTGATAGAGTGCCGCCGTGCTCAACGAAACGACAAAGGTGGAAAAGGTGACCTCGGGCATAACGCACTTGCCATCGCGCAACACCTTGCCTTCGGGGCATTTATTGCACTCTTTGTCATCCATGCCAGTCAGTCGCCTTTTTCAAGAGGGGAAGCGGTCAGCGCAAGGCGGCCATCGCCCCGGCTGTTTTTAATGAGGCAGATCCAGCACCATGGCATCATCGATATGCGGCAGATCCTTCACGGTCTGCAACAACTCCTTGCCGATGAGGGTATCGGTATTCAGCAAGATCACGTTGCGGCCCTGCTCGGCCTCGTTGCCCACCGTCATCCGCGAGATATTGACCCCACCGGTTCCGATTGTGGTACCGAGAGCACCGATCACCCCGGGGACATCCTTGTTGTAGACAAAAAGCATGGGTCCCAACGGCAGAGCTTCCAGACGGAAAGTATTGAGCCGAACCAGACGGGGCTCCTGCCGACCAAAAACAGTACCCGCCAGGACATTTTCACCATCAGTGGTCTTCACCCGCACGGAAAGCAGATTGGTGAAGTCATCGGAATGATTGGTCTTGGACTCGACTACCCTTATGCCACGCTCCTTGGCAATCATCGGTGCGTTGACATAGTTGACCGCGTCCTTGAGAATCGGTGTGAAAAGGCCCTTCAAAAAGGCAACGGTAACCGGGCTCGAATTCACCTCGGCCAAATCGCCAATGTACTCAATGTTAACCTCTTCGACACCGCCCTTGGCAATCTGCATGTGGAAAGCGCCGAGCATTTCGGCCAGAGTGATATAGGGCTTCACCTTGGAGAGGACCTCGGCACTCACCGACGGCACGTTAACGGCATTGGAGACAGTGCCGGTATTGAGGTAGTCGGCCATCTGCTCGGCAATGGCCACGGCCACGTTTTCCTGGGCCTCGGCGGTGGAAGCTCCCAGATGCGGGGTGCAGATGAAGTTGTCAAGCCCCAGCAGCGGGCAGTTTTCCTGGTTGGTGGGCTCCACCTCGAAGACATCCAGGGCGGCACCGGCGATCTCTCCGGCGGAAAGCGCTTCATAGAGGGCCTGCTCGTCAACCACACCGCCGCGGGCGCAATCGATGAACCGGGCATCCTTTTTCATCAACTTAAACTCGTTGGTGGAAAGAATGTGCTTGGTTTCCGCGGTGAGCGGCACATGCACAGAGATATAATCGGAACGCTTGCAGAGTTCTTCAAGGGAGACGAGTTCGATCCCCATCTTTTCGACAAGTTCCTTGGGCATGTGCGGATCAAAGGCGATGACCTTCATGTGCAGGCCGTGCGCCCGGTCGGCGACAATGCTGCCGATGCGGCCGATACCGACGATGCCGAGGGTTTTGCCGGTGACCTCGCGGCCCTGAAACTTCTTCTTCTCCCATTTGCCGGCCTTCATGGAGATGGTGGCCTGGGGAATGTTACGGGTGAGCGCCATCATCATGGAAATAGCGTGCTCGGCAGCGGTGGTGGCGTTGCCGTCCGGGGCGTTCATTACCACGATGCCACGCTTGCTGGCTGCGGCGATATCGACGTTATCAAGACCGATGCCGGCCCGGCCGACCACCTTAAGATTGTCGGCCGCTTCGATGATCTCGGCGGTTACCTTGGTGGCACTGCGAATCACCAGGCCGTCGTAGGCGGGAATAATCTTTTTGAGTTCTTCCGGCGCCAGGCCGGTATTGATGTCCACCTCAAGGCCGGCGTCCTGCAAGATCTTCGCACCAACCGGGGCGAGATTATCGCTGATTAAAACCTTCATCCTCTCTCCTTTTTTCAATATCCGCACAAAAAAACCACCGCAGAACGAGGCTTCATTGTGATTCAGTTCAAGATGATTACGTCCCAGACCAGAACGCAGGTATAAAAATGTGGAATATGCTGCTATCGATAGTGTTTGTCAAGATTAAATCATGGCCGTCAGCATGGCCTTCAGGTCTCCGCCCCACCCCGGCAACATCCAAACCGCCCCCCGGTTCACCGCGACGAGCCGGAACTCTCCAGACGATCTTTTTGATATGATGGATCAATCTCGGAAACAGTGGGAAAAATCAGCTGGTCCCTCGTCTTCGTCCGCATCGCCGGCCGGCGATACGACCTGCCTGGACAGCAGGCACTGCTGACGCAGTTCACTGTACTGGCGAGAAAAAAGCCGGTCTGGGAAAGCAGGATCGGCCAGATACGATCCGAGATTGCTTTCAACCTGCTCGATAAGTTCGCCGATGACCGACTCCCGCTCCGCGGCATCGATAAAATTCCTCTCCCTTACCAATTGCAGTACCACCGCCTCCCCCATGCACTCACGGACAGCGGCCAGCAACCCTTGATCTTCTTCGGCCACCCCCTGCCAAACCCGCTCGGGGAGAGCCATGGACAATTCGGCACGAACCTTGACAAACCAACGGTCCGCAGCCACCGGCCGCGAACAGTCATAAAAAGTCAGGGCCATACCGTTGGCAAGATTCTGCTGTTTGAGAATATGAGGAGCTTGTGGATCCATGAGGTGCTTCCTGTAAGGTAAATGGTTCCCCCCGGAGGCGAGGAAAACGGAACGTACGCCAGAGTTCCTTGAACATTTTTTCGGCAACCGCGCAACGCCTTCAGCAGGCCAAAGGACCGTTCCAGGACGAAAGCGAAAGAATGCGCACACATGACGCCAGCGCCTTGCCGTCACCCCAACAAAGGAGCTGCGGCCAAGAGGGACCAAACCGGTGCCCCCTTTTAGGGCGCAAGGAAATCGTTTTCCGGCCAGATCATCAGAGGTTGCCGTCATCGGCCGAAACGGGTATATAAGGTATCAACTTTTGCCTTAAATTCTCGCAAGAAGCATCAGGCTGCCTGGTGCTTCTTGCTTTTGCGACCCCTTTGCCGCCTGCTCCGTATACCATACTTGCCGCCCGCGGCCAAGTGGTTGCCGGCCCACAAAAAAATCGGCCAATCATGCTGGCAGGGCAATGGACCACCAGACCAGTTAACAAATACGCAAAATCAATGGATTAACAGGCAATGCGTTGACATTTTCCGGCTTTCCACCGTACCACGCCGTTCATGTGCCAGCAAAACCATCAACTTCTTGAACCCGCATAAGGGAGTCTTGAAAAGACAATTTTTCAAGACTCCCACAAGAACCAGCAGCGCCCCCCCCTGCC
>Ga0224496_10001339_pt1 | contig 15465 bp, 12 predicted proteins | sample SF_Jul11_sed_USG_2_FD_168127 | JGI IMG/M metagenome (GOLD analysis project Ga0224496, IMG submission 168127) | Sediment microbial communities from San Francisco Bay, California, United States - SF_Jul11_sed_USGS_8_1 | ecosystem: Environmental > Aquatic > Marine > Sediment | place: USA...
CTCCCGTCCACGCCAACTTCATCGCCAACACGGGAGGCGCCACCGCATCGGACGTGCTCGCACTGATCGGCGAGGCGCGCCGGCGCGTGCGCGAGCAGACCGGCGCACGCCTCGTGCCCGAGGTGCGCATCCTGGGAAGGAAGGATCGATGATGCAGCGACGCCGTTCGGACCGACTGGATCGCGATGCGCGCGCGCGCCGCGCGCGCGCGCAGGCCCACCTGGATCGCGTGCGCCAACGGCGCGCCGGTGCGGCGCACGGCGTGCTCTTCCGGCTCGTGCCGCGCGCGTCGCGCCTCCCGCTCGCGGGCGCGCTGCTCGCGGGCGCCGCGGCCGGCGCGCTGTGGGGAGACGCGCTGCTCGACGCGCTGGGCATCAGCGCGCAGCGCGTCGAGGTGATCGCGGTGCGCGGCGTGCAGCGCCTCTCCGCGGCGGACGTCGCGGGGGCCAGCGGCGTGCAGCCCGGCGCGGCGCTGCGCGACGTGGATCTGCGCGGCGTGGCGCGGCAGCTCGCAACGCACGATTGGATCGAGACGGCCGAGGCCGTTCGCGCGCCGGGCGGCGCGCTGGTCGTGGAGATCGTCGAGCGCATCGCGCTGGCCGCGATCGATCTCGGGGCACCGCCCGAGACCTACGCGGTGGACGCCTCGGGCGCACCCTTCACGGTGGCGGACGCCGAGACGCTGGCGGGGCTGCCGCGCCTGGCGGCCGCCGCGTCGGTCGAGGCGCGCCAGCCGAGCGCGCGCCTGGCCGAGGCGGTGCGGCTCGCCTACCGCCTGCCCGGGATGGGGATCGCCCTGCCCGAGGAGATCTCCATCGCGGCCGACGACGATCCCGAGGGCTTCGCGCTGCGCCTCCCGTCCCTGCCGCCGCGCTTCGTGCTCGGCCGCGAGGCGCTCGACGAACGCATCGAACAGCTCGCGCACGTACTCGCGCGGCGCGCCGACGCCGTGACGTCGGCGACGACGGTGGACCTTCGCTTTGCAGACCAGGTGGTGCTGCGAAACGAGCCGACTCCGAGAGGATCGGCTGCGGCGCTGGGCGGACGCCCCGCGCCCCATCAACGGAAGCCCGCCGGTTGATCCGACGGGCTCCAGTCTCAGGGGGGAGACGCAATGACCAGGAAGGATGAGCTCATCGTAGGGCTCGACATCGGAACCACGAAGATCTGCGTGATCGTGGCCGAACGGACGGAGAACGGGATCGACATCGTCGGCATCGGGACGCATCCGTCGCGCGGGCTGCGCAAGGGTGTCGTCGTGGACATCGACGCCACCGTGAGCTCGATCAAACACGCCGTCGAAGAGGCGGAGCTGATGGCCGACTGCGAGATCAGCTCGGTCTACGCGGGCATCGCCGGCAGCCACATCCGCGCCTTCAACTCGCACGGCGTGGTCGCGGTGAAGGACCGGGAGGTCTCGCCGGGAGACGTCAAGCGGGTGATCGACGCCGCGAAAGCGGTTTCGATTCCGATGGATCGCGAGGTCATCCACGTGATCCCCCAGGAGTTCATCATCGACGACCAGGACGGCATCCGGGAGCCGCTCGGCATGAGCGGCGTTCGCCTCGAGGCCAAGATCCACATCGTCACCGCCGCGGTCACCAGCGCCCAGAACATCGTGAAGTGCGCGAACAAGGCTGGGCTCAACGTGATCGACATCGTGCTCGAGCCCCTGGCGTCTGCGGAGGCCTCGCTGGCCGCGGACGAGCGCGATCTCGGCGTGTGCCTGATCGACATCGGCGGCGGCACCACGGACGTGGCGGTCTTCGGCGAGGGCTCCATCCAGCACACCGCGGTGCTCGCCCTGGGCGGCGCCCACATCTCCAATGACATCGCCGTCGGCCTGCGCACGCCCTTCGAGGAGGCGGAGCGCATCAAGAAGAAGTTCGGCGTGGCGGCCGCGCGCTACCTGGCGAGCGACGACGTGATCAGCGTGCCGAGCGTGGGCGGCCGCCGCCCGCGCGAGGTTTCGCGCAAGATCCTGTGCGACATCATCGAGCCGCGCGTGGACGAGATCCTGAACCTGGCGCGCCAGACGCTGGTCAGGGAAGGGCTGGAGAGGCGCATCCCGTCCGGCGTGGTGCTGACGGGCGGCTGCTCCGCGCTCGAGGGCATGCTCGACCTGGCGGAGGAGATCTTCGAGAGCCCCGTGCGGCTCGGCATGCCCACGCGCGTCGGCGGCCTGCAGGACGTGGTGCGGGGTCCGATGTACGCCACCGGCGTGGGCCTGGTGCTGTACGGAGCCGAGCAGGATCGCCAGACCACCCGCTTCCGCATCCGGGACGATTCCATCTTCGGCCGGGTCAAGCAGCGCATGCGGGACTGGTTCTATCAGTTCGAGTAGACAAGAGTGAACAAGAATGGTGTTTGTTTGTTACATTTCACGCGGTGTCGCCATCGCGTGAGGGGGGGGGTGAGATCATGGCGAAGCGTGCGTCCGATCGGTCGGACCGGGTGAATGACAACGGCGGGATTCAGGCCGACCGCGGCCGGGGGTCGGCCTGCGTGGATCGGGAGCTTCTCGAATTCGAGGAGACCTCCACACAAAAGGCCGTCATCAAGGTCATCGGTGTCGGGGGCGGCGGAGGCAACGCCCTCAACACGATGGTGGATTCCGGACTGGGCGGCGTGGAATTCATCGCCGCCAACACGGATGCCCAGGCGCTGCAACACAGCCTGGCGCCGCACAAGGTCCAGCTCGGCACGGAGGTGACGCGCGGCCTGGGGTGTGGCGCGGATCCGGAGCGCGGCCGCGCCTCGGCGCTCGAGGTGCGGGATCGGCTGCGCGATCTCTTCGAGGGAACGGACATGGTGTTCGTGACGGCGGGACTCGGCGGTGGCACGGGCACCGGTGCCGCTCCAATCGTGGCCGAGGTGGCGCGCGAGGTCGGAGCGCTCACCGTGGGCGTGGTCACCAAGCCCTTCGTCTTCGAAGGGCGCGTGCGCATGCGCCACGCGGAGCGCGGACTCGACGAGCTGCACCGCGTGGTGGACACGGTGATCACGATTCCGAACCAGCGCCTGCTGGTGCTGGCCGGCAAGCACACCGCGATGAAGGACGCCTTCAAGCTGGCTGACGAAGTGCTCTTCAACGCGGTGCGCGGCATCTCGGACCTGATCACCATCCACGGCCTGATCAACCTCGACTTCGCGGACGTGCGGACCATCATGAACGAGATGGGCGCAGCCCTGATGGGCACGGGCGTCGCGAATGGAGACGATCGGGCGGCGGAGGCGGCGCGCATGGCGATCTCGAGCCCGCTGCTCGAGGACCTCTCCATCGACGGCGCCCACGGCGTGCTCATCAACATCACGGGCGGCCCGGATCTGTCGCTGTTCGAGGTGAACGAGGCGTCGACGCTGATCCAGGAGGCCGCGCACGAAGACGCCAACATCATCTTCGGCGCGGTGATCGACGAGAGCATGCCGAAGGGCGAGATGCGGGTGACGGTCATCGCCACCGGCCTCGAGGACGATCGCGCCCGCCGCGGACGGGATCGCTACGTCCCGTTCGACGACCACAGCAACGTGACGCCCCTGCGGCGCGAGATCGCGCTGGCCGAGCGGACGCCGCTCGGCGTGGAGCGCCGCGAACCGGCGGCGCGGGGGGCACAGCCCGAGCAGACGTCGATGCTCGAGCCGCCCGTGAAGGACCCGCGGGCGCGCAGCGACGAATGGATGTCGCCCTTCGAGGACGAGCTCGACGTGCCCACCTTCATCCGGCGCGGCGGCGCGACGGACGAGGGCGAAGAGGACCGCGAGGAGCCCGCATTCCTGCGCCGATCGGCCGACTGATCGAGGCACGCCTCCAGCTGCGTGGGCCCGGGTGGTTGCGCCACCCGGGCCCACGTCGTCTGGACTCGCGATGCCTCGCGCGGCCCGCTAGGGCGCCGCGACGGGCACGGGACAGCTCGCCGCGTCCCCGACGCAATAGGGCCGCATCATCTCGTTGTCCTCGTGCTCGAGAATGTGGCAGTGCCACACGTACAGGCCCTGCCTGTCGAAGGTCGCGCGAATCCGCGTGATCTCACCGGGATAGGCGATCACCGTGTCCTTCCATCCGCTCTCCCAGGGCTCAGCCGGATAGGCCACCCCGTCCATGGGCTGACGCTCGACCACCTGGAACTGCACCAGGTGCAGGTGGATCGGATGTGCGTCGGCGGTGAAGTTGTGGATCTCCCACATCTCGGTGGCATTCAACGCCGGGTTCTCCGTGATGGCGTCGGACCACATGCGCGGCATGCCCGTGCCGTCCGGAGCGAGCGTGCCGAGCAGGGCCGCGGTCGGCCCGAAGACGAAGCCGCCGGCCGCCTCGCAGCGCTCCGCGAAGTCGGGTCCGGGCAGCACGTCGTCGAGCTGCTGCACGATGCCGTTGCTCAACTCGATCGCGCAGACCTGGAGCGACTCCTCCTCGTTGAGCGACACCACGCGCGTCGTCGTCGGCACGAGCGGTGACACCGGAGGCAGCGCGTTCGGAAGCGCGCTCCGGTCCGGGCCGTGCAGCGGCACCACCGTGAACTTCATCACCTGTCCCGTGGTGCCGGGGTCGGCCGGATCGAAATCGATTCCGGGCACGCCGCCGCCGTACGGCTCGTCCGGCCCCTCGTTGATCAGGTAGATCTCGCTGCCCGGCGCGAACGCCGAGAAGTCGACGATCACGTCGGCGCGCTCCGCGGGACCCATCAGCAGCTCGTCCAGCACCACCGGCTGCGGCAGCAGACCGCCATCCGAACCGATCTGATGGAAGGACGCAGCCACGCTCTCGACGGGCCGCTCCGCCAGCGGATCCACGGCCAGCTTCAGGATCAGGAAGCGCGAGTTGCAGCCGTTGAGCAGGCGCAGGCGGTATTTGCGCGGCTCCACCTCGAGACGGGGCCAGGTGCGTCCGTTCACCACCATCGTGTTGAAGAACGCCTCCGGGTTCCAGGTGGGCGCCACGTCGCTGTCGGGGCTGAAGTCGATCTTCAGCTGGCTCGCGCGCAGCCCTTCGAAGAAGGCGCGGTCCCTCGGATAGAACAGCGAGCCGTCCCGGTTGAAGGAGCGGTCCTGGATCACGATGGGAATCTCGTAGTAGCGACGATTCGGACCATCTCCCGCACTCGGCGCGGGGCCGGGCAGGTCGAGCGCAGCCTCCTCGTTTCCCCGCAGCAGCCAGAAACCGGCCGGCCCGGCGTACACGTTGAGCCGCGTCATGCCCAGCGTGTGATCGTGGTACCAGAGCGTGGCCGGGCGCTGGTCGTTCGGATACTGGAAGACCGCCGTGCCCGGCTGCGTGTTGCTGCGATCGAATTGATCGTACAGCGCGCCCTCGCTGGCGTAGCCGCCGGGAATGTTGTTCGCCGCGGGCAGCCACCAGGCCTCGGGGTAGCCGTCGCTCTCGGGTCCCACGTGCGCGCCGTGCACGTGCGTGACCATCGGGACGGGACCCGTGTAGAAGTTCTTGGAGACGCCGCGACACTCCGTTCGCACGCTGCCGTCCGCGCACTCCTGGGGCGGATTGGCCCAGTGCAGGGTCTGATCGACCGGCAACAAGTGAGGCAGAAAGCCACCCTGCGCGTCGACGAGATTGTTGATCCACTTGACGCGCGTCGGCTGATTGGCGTCGGCCTCGATCGTGAATGCCGGATAGTTGCGCGTCTCCGGATGACCGACTGCGGCATAGCTCCACACGGTGGTGCGCGGGAAGGCTCCGCGGCCGCGACGCCCCCAGCCCTTCCTGGGCAGGATCTGCTGCGAGAACTGGACGACCTCGATCTCGTAGTAGGGGATCTTCTTGCCGCCGGGCTCGTTGATCACGCCCGCGACCGGCATCTCCGGCGGTATGATCAGGGAATCCATGTACTTCGGGATCCGCATCGGATCGAGGCTGCCGCCCGGCAGGGGGGCGGCTCCTGCGGCTGCCGTCCATACGAGCGCCGCCAATCCGATCGACGCGGCGCGACCCGTCCACACGAGGCTTTCCAAGCGCATCAACACTTCCTCCGCTGCTCCGCCCCCAGCATCCGCGCACTTCAACGGACCCATCTTGAACGAGTGAATCCAGGATGACCAGAAGAATCCAGCCGCAACGGGACCGCAGGGCAACGGCGGACGCCACACGCGGAATTGCGTGAGTCCGCGAATCGGCGGGTGCGGGGGCTAGCCGAGCAGCCGGCGGACGATCTGGTTCACCTGCTTGCCGTCCGCGGCGGGACCCAGCCGCTCGAGCGACGGCTTCATCACGCGGCCGATGTCCTTGGGTCCGGCGGCGCCGACCTCGGCAATGACCTCGCGCACCACGCGCTCGATCTGCGCCGCATCCGGCGCCGCGGGCAGATAGCTCTCGAGCACGGCCAGCTCGTCGCGCTCCTTCTGCGCCAGATCGCTGCGGCCCGCCGCCTGGTACTGCTCGATGGCCTCGCCGCGCTGCTTCGCGAGCGTGCGGATCACGCGCACGATTCCCTCGTCGCCAAGCGGCTCGCCGAGCTCGATCTCCTTGTTGCGCACGGCGCCGCGGATGCCCCGGATCGTCTCGAGGCGCAGGGTCTCGCGTCCGCGCAGGGCCGCCTTCATGTCGGTCTCGAGTTGCTGCGTCAGGCTCATCACGCCTCCTCCGTCCACGCGGGTCGATCTGACGGCGCGGCGAGCCGCCGCCGATCCTCTTTTTTCGTGATGATTATCACTTTGCACGCGCTGCGGCTGTGCTATCGCTCAAGTGTTTCGTGAATCGTTCGAAAGAACACGGAGAAGGCCCGTCGCAGGAGAGGTCGGCGGGCCCGACGCGAAACCGATGAGATCGGTGAGATGATGGGGGAATGGTCGTGGCGCGAGCGCTGCGCAATCACAATGTCTGGCTGATCCTGACCTACGTGGGCCTCATCCTGTTGATGGCCCGAACGTACGCCTAGTCCGCCCGCGTCCGCGCCCACGCGCCAGCGAGGATGACCCCGCTGCGCGCCGACGCCGACCGCCCCCTCAGACCAGCGCTTCGACGGGTCCCAGGATCTCGGACGCGTTGAAGAAATAGGCGATCTCCACCCGGGCGGTCTGGTTGCCGTCCGAGCCGTGAGCCGCGTTGCGCTCGATGTCCGTGCCGAAGTCGCCGCGGATGCTGCCCGCCGGCGCCTCTTCCGAGTTGGTCGGGCCGAGCAGGTCGCGGTGCGCGGCCACGGCGTTCGGGCCCTCGAGCACGCTGACCACGACCGGGCCGGACGTCATGAACTTGACCAGATCCCCGTAGAACGGCCGCTCCCGGTGCACCGCGTAGAAGCCGCGCGCCTGCTGCTCGGTCAGCTGGATCTTCTTCATCGCGATGATCCGCAGGCCGGCCTTCTCGAAGCGGTGCAGGATCTCTCCGGTCACACCGGGCTTGGCGGTGGCGTCGGGCTTGATGATGGAAAGCGTGCGTTCGACGGCGGCCATCGGGGCATCTCCTGTGGTAGCGGCTCGGAGCGCGGGAGACTAGCCGCTCGCTCCCGGACTTCCAGCGCGCGCGGCGCAGGCAGCGCGCACAGGCCATCCGGGTGCCGTGGACTCAGCTGCCGGCCGTCTCGCGAAGCGCGCGCTCGATCAGCTGCCCGATGGCAACCGCCTCGGCTGCACCGAGATTCTGGAACGAGACGCCGAAGCCCGCCGGGCCGTCGAGATTCTCGATCTCCCGGAACCAGGTGACGACTGCGTCCACGTCGATGCAGGCGTCCGCGTCGTCGGGCTCGATCTGCAGGCGCAGCGGCGTGCCGATCGCCAGCGGCGCTTCGCTGCGCACGAAGACGCCGCCCTCGGACAGGTTGCTCAGCACGGCTTCCGCATGGCTCTCGCCGTAGCGCACCTTGAGGTGCGTGGGCACGCGCAGGGGTCGCTCCGTCTCGCCTCGGACCGGTGGCTTGTGCCCGAACTCGTAGGCCAGCAGATCGCGCAGCTCGCGCCAGCGCTCGAGCTCGAGCAGCGCGAGTGGCGGGTCTCCTGCGATGCGGCGCCGATTCAGCGGCACGAATTCCGCAACGAGCTGTGAGAGCCTGGAGTGGTTCACGGAAGCCCCCCGTGCTTGAGACTTCTCCAGGCGTCCGTATCGGAGCGCCGGGCACCCGACTGAACCGCGGCGCAGACGGATGCTCAGGCGACGCGCAGCACCAGCTTCCCGAAGTGCTCGCTGGCCTTCATCACGCGGTGGGCCTCCGCCACCTCGTCCAGGGGCAGGACGCGATCGATGACGGGGGCCAGCGCGCCGCGCTCCAGCGCGGTGCCGAAGCGCGCCTCGAAGGCCGCAACGAGCGCCGCCTTCTCGGCGGCGGAGCGCGAACGCAGCGTCGAGCCGATCACGTGCAGCCGCCGCGCGAGCAGCAGACCGAGGCCGATCTCTCCCTTGGCGCCGCCGAGCAGCCCGATCAGCACGAGGCGGCCGCCGACCGCCAGGGCGCGCAGATTGCGCTCGAAGTACGGGGCACCGATCGAATCCAGCACCACGTCCACGCCGGCGCCGCCGGTCGCCTCCCGGGCGACCGCCACGAAGTCCTCGCTGCGGTAGTTGACCGCCACGTCCGCACCGAGCTCGCGGCAGCGCTTGCACTTCTCCTCGGAGCCGGCGGTGACGACGATGCGCCCCCCCGCCTGCTTCACCAGCTGGATCGCCGCGGTGCCCACGCCGCTGCCACCGCCGTGCACCAGCGCGGTGCCGCTGGCGGCCAGCCCGCCCAGCTCGAAGAGATGCAGGAACGCGGTGAGAAACACCTCGCAGAACGCGCCCGCCTGCTCGAGCGAGAGCGCTTCGGGCACGTGGAGGGCGGATCCCGCCTCCACCACGACCTCCTCCGCGTAGCCTCCCCCCGAGAGCAGCGCCATGGCGCGGTCACCGGGGGACCAGCCGCTGACGCCGGGGGCGACCTCGAGCACCTCTCCGGCGCATTCGAGACCGAGAATCTCGGAGGCGCCCGGCGGCGGCGCATACAGGCCCTGCCGCTGGAGCAGGTCCGCGCGGTTCACGGAGGTGGCGGCCACCCGCAGGCGGATCGACCCGGCGCGGAGCGCCGGCGCGGGGGCCTCCCCCAGCCGCATCGCACTCTCGTCTCCAGGCGTATCGACCAGGACGGCTCGCATGCGGCCAGCGTAGCCGCCCGGACGCCGGGGGTCGCGCGCGGCTCGCCGACGCTCCCGCAGGCCCCGATCCGCGCAGGCGCTTCGAATTCTGTAGATTTGCGCGAGTCGGAGGTGGTCGGAGGATCGCCGGCGGGCGGCCCTGCCGCCCGCGGGAGGAAAGTCCGGGCTCCACAGGGCAGAGAGGTCGTTAACGGCGACCCGGGGCAACCCGAGGGAAAGCGCAACAGAAACCACACCGCCGATGGCTGGTGATCCGCAGTCCGCTGTGAGAGGCGGAGGGCGGGGAGGCACAGGCAAGGTTGAAATCGTGGGGTAAGAGCCCACGCGCGACAGCCGGGTGACCGGCGGCGGGGCAAGCCCCTCTCGGAGCAAGCTCGAATAGGCGCACCGCGAAGGACGGCCCGTCCGAGCAGCGTCACCCGCGTGGTGGCGTTCCGGTGCGCGGGTCGGAGCGCTCGAGCGGCGCAGCAATGCGCCGCCTAGATGAATGATCCTCGCCGGCTTCGGGGTGACCCGGGGTCGGAACAGAACCCGGCTTACAGACCATGTCGGAAGCTCGCTTCCGAACCCGGGGGAAGAAGCCTTGGCCACGCCCCCGGTGCTCCGACGGCTCTTCCCGCCGCCCCCCGCCCGCGCCGCGATGCTGCAGACGGGGGGCGGCGCGAGGGCGGCTAGGGGCGCGCCGCGGGCTGCAGATCGTGCAGCACGCAGGTCACCTGCTCGCGGCGCTGCGCGTCGTAGTTGCGCCACTTGGCGTCCGGGATCTGCTCGCGGGGAACGCGGCGGAAGCCCTGCCGCTCGAAGAAGCCCGCCACCTGCTCGCTGGTCGTGCAGGCGAAGATCGACGCGTACCCGAGGCCGCGCGCGCGCTCGACGAGCGCGGTGACGAGATGGCCGCCCACACCTTCGCCGAGGAACCGCGTCAGCGTGTAGAGCGACGCGACCTCGCCCATGTTCGACTCGGCGTGCGGAAGCAGCGCGCCGATGCCCGCCAGATGACAGCCCTCCACGAAGGCGCCCACGCCATTGGCGAACACGCGATCGATCTCGGCATCGCTGCGCGGCGCGAGGTAGCCCTCGGCCACACCCCGCGCGATCAGGTCGAAGGCGGCCGAGAAGTCGTCCAGCCCGAGATCGCGCACGTCGACGTAGCGCTCCCGCGTGAAGAGGGTTCCCGATCCGGCGTAGGTAAAGAGCTCGTCGGCCAGGCCCTGCGGCGTGCACAGGCTGACCGAGGCCAGCCCGCCGCGCAGCGCGGCCTCGATCTCGCGCAGCAGCGCGGCCCGCTCGGCGTACGCGTCCGAGCGCAGCAGAACGCCGAGCTCCTGCAGGTCCACGAACGAGCGGCGGCCGCCATCCGGGCGCAGCAGCCCGCCGCCGCTGTCGAGCCAGACGAGCTTGGCCACGCGCAGGCGCACAGCGATGTCGCGACACACGCTGGTGAAATCACGCGCGGCATCGATCCGCACCCCGATGCGGGGCGCGCGCTGCAGCGCGCGCCAGACGCTGCCCTCGAGCCGATCCTCCTCCACCGCACGGAGCGGCTCGGTGAGGAGTCGCGCCATGGCCTCGGAGTCGGCGGAGATCACCACCACGCCCGTGTGGTTGGCCTCGAGCTCCTTCAGCACGGACTCGCACGCGAGCGGATCCGCGAGCCCCTGGGATCGGGCGGCGAGGGCAAGCGTCCGACCGCGAAACTCCCCCAGATAGAATCCCTTCTCCGTGAAGGGAGCGCCCAGGCGATTCGCTGTCTCCGGCTGCATGGCGCGAACAGTTTGGCGGATGTTGGTGTATCGTGCCGCGCCGATGGAGTGGCAGGGCTGGTTCACGCTCGGCGTGGTGGTGCTGACCCTCGCGGGCATGGTGCGCGAGGTCGCCGGCCCCGACCTCGTGATGATGGCCGGGCTGTTCGCGCTGGCGGCGGCCGGCGTGCTGACGCCCGCGGAGACCTTCTCCGGCTTCGCCAACCCGGCGCTGGCGGCGGTCGGCGTGCTCTTCGTGGTCTCGGCGGGGCTGCGCGAAACGGGCGCCCTGGACCTCGTGGTGAGCCGCCTGTTCCGGGGTGCGCGCACCGAGTGGGGCGGCCTCGCCCGCATCTGTCCGCCCGTGGCCGCGATTTCCGCCTTCCTCAACAACGCGCCGATCGTCGCGATGATGACGCCGGTCGTGCTCGACTGGACGCGGCGCCGCGGCCTGTCGGCGAGTCGGCTGCTGATTCCCCTCAGCTACTCCGCAATGCTCGGCAGCATCACCACCGTGATCGGCACGAGCACGACGCTGACGGTGGCGGGCCTGGTCCTCAAGGCGGGCATGCCCGAGATCCGCTTCTTCGAGCTGTCGCCCGTGGGCATTCCGATCGCGCTGGTGGGTCTGCTCTACCTGCAGTTCGTCGCCCCCCGCCTGATCGTCGATCGCAAGGCGCCGACGGAGCAGCTCGGAGAGCGGCGGCGCGAGTACACGGCCGCGATGCACGTGGAGCCCGGCTGCGAGCTGATCGGACGCAGCATCGAGGATGCGGGCCTGCGGCACCTGCCGGGGCTGTTCCTGGTGGAGATCGAACGCGCGGGACGCGTGATCACTCCGGTGGGGCCCGACGAGATCGTGCAGGCGGGCGATCAGCTGGTGTTCGCGGGTGTCGTGTCCACGATCGTCGAGCTGCAGCGCATCCGCGGCCTGGTGCCCGTGTCCGACGGCGAGGAGCCCGCCCGACTCCGGCCCGAGCACCGCATGCTCGAGGCCGTGATCTCGCCGTCTTCGCCGCTCGTGGACCAGAGCATCCGCGACGCCAACTTCCGCACCGTCTACGACGCCGCCGTGATCGCCGTGCATCGCAACGGCCGACACGTGCCGGGCAAGATCGGAGAGATCGTGCTCGAGGCAGGGGACACGCTGCTGCTGCAGGGCGCGCCGGGCTTCCTGCGCGCGCACCGCAACAGCCCGGATTTCTATCTGGTGAGCGAGATCCCGGGGACGGAGGCGCCCCGCTACGAGCGGGCCTGGCTCGCCATCGCGATCCTGGCGGCCATGGTGATCACGGCGGCCAGCGGCCTGTATCCGATCTCGATCGCCGCGTTCCTGGCGGCCGGTGCACTGATCGCCACGCGCTGCATCAACGGGCGCATCGCGCGCCGCAGCGTGAATTGGTCGATTCTGGTGGTGATCGGCGCCGGCTTCGGCATCGCCGCAGCGATGGAGAAGACCGGCGCGGCGGCGGCGGTGGCCGGAACGATCGCCGCCGCCTCGAGCAGCCTCGGACCCATTGCGACGCTCGCCGGTGTCTACCTGATGACGCTGCTGCTGGCGGAGCTCCTGCACCACAACGCGGCGGTGGCCATCATGTTTCCCATCGCGGTGGCCACCGCGGCGCAGATCGGAGCCGATGCGCGGCCCTTCGTCATGGGCGTGGTGCTGGGCGGCTGCTGCGCGTTCGCCTCGCCGGTGGCCTACCAGACCCATCTGATCGTCTACGGCGCCGGCGGCTACCGTTTCACCGATTTCGTGCGCACCGGGGTGCCGCTGGACCTGCTGTGCGCGACGATCGCGCTGACGCTGATCCCCTGGATCTGGCCGCTATTCTGAGCCGGCGCAGCGCGCACCGGGCGCAAGGGCGGCATCGTCCACCACCAGCACGCGGCGCACCAACGTGTCCAGGGCGGCGCGCAGCGCGTCGGGCGTGGCGGCGTCGGGATCGAAGGTCGCCCAGTAGCAGAATCCGTTGAGCAGCGCGTCGATGCTCTGCCCCATCACTTCGGGCAAGACCTCGGCGCGAAAGACTCCCGCCTGCTGTCCGCGCCGGATGAGCTGCGCAACCTCGCGGTGCCGATCCGCGTGAAAGTCGCGCATGAAGGCGTCGAGCCGGGCCCGATACTCGGGCTGCTCCGCCACGATTGCCCAGCTCTCGTAGAAGACGCGCATCATCGACGCCGTGGTGGCCCCGAGCAGCTTCACCAGACCCTCGAGGATGCTGTCGAGCGCGCGCAGCGGATCCTGCGCTTCCGGACTGTGCTCGTACACGATGGACAGTCCTTCTTCGTAGCTGGCGATGATCGACGCGAGCAGCAACTCCTCCTTGCTCGCGAAGAAGCGGTACAGCGTGCCCTTCGACACCTGGGCGCGCGCCGCCACCTCCTCCATACGCGCACGCGAGACGCCGCGCTGCACGCACACCTCGAACGCCGCCTCGAGAATCCGGGCGCGCTTCGCTTCGTCACTGCGGCTGGCGTCTTTCGCGAGCAATCGGATCCGCCCCCGTCTCTCTCCTGAATTCGGGCCAGTTTCTCACAGCTCCGCTGCGAGGGGGCCCAGGATTCGGATCGGCCGAAGCGAGCCGTGGGGCGCTGCGCACCAGCAGCACCCGGCATTCCGGCGGCCCGGGATCGCGCTTGGGTTCGGGCATCGCGCGGCCGATACGAAATGAGGTTTTTTCACCATATCTCTAACCTTCACGCTTCCCCCCCCTGGGGATCAGAGAAGGCCAGCCGCAAGGTCGCGAAGAATACGAAGAAAACGCTGGCCTTTTCCCGGAGGATCATCCAACATATCAGGCCATCTGGTTGCCCCCCGAAACAGCCAGCGAGCCGACGTCGCACAGCCCAGCGCTCTCGATCCCAGCGTGGCACGGCGGTCCCGGCTTGAGCGGGCCCGCCCACCAGGCGCGCACTCTGCGGGGGGACTCCGGCCATGAACAAAACGAGTGAAACTAGATTGCCCCGGGCGGTTTCCGACTCACGTGCGCGCAGGTGCGCCGGGGAATCGAGGAAAGAAACGTGAAGGTGGAAGAAAGAAGCCAGACTACGCGGACGGAGAGCACGGTGCGCACCACGGGCGCGACGCGGGCCGTCCCCGCCGACGATCTCGATCCGGGCCGGGAACGGCGCCCGCTGGAGTCGTACTTCCAGGAGATCGGCGGCACGCGGACGCTGCGTCGCGAAGAAGAGGTGCTGCTCGCCAAGGAGCTCGAAGCGGCCACCCAGGAGCTGCGTGACGCGCTCTACGCGATCCCGCTGTGCGCGCGCCACGTGGTGCAGCGCTGGGACGACCTGCGTGCGTTGTCCCACACCGGTGCGAAGCTCTCGGAGTCCGTGGGCGACGAGGAGACGGGCGAGATCGCCGCGCGCGTCGAGCACGCCGTGAAGCGGCTGCGCACGCTGATGACTCAGCGGGACAAGGCGCGCGACGCAAAGAAGGATCGGGATCTCGAGCGGATCGACGTCAGGATCTCGCGCGAAATGAAGGCTGCGCAGCTGTCGTTGGTGGTGCTGGCAGAAATGCGCCAGAAGGTGCTGAAGCTGGCGCGCGACCTGCGCAAGGCACGGCGCGGCACCAAGCGCTATCAGGATCTCGAGACGCGCGCAGAGATGCCGCGCGCGGAGCTCCTCGAGCGGGTGTCTGCGGTCGAGTCCGCCCACGACCGGATGAGCCGCGAGAAGAACCGCTTCATCGAGCACAACCTCAAGCTCGTGGTGGCGATCGCCAAGGACTACCGCAACCTGGGCCTCTCCTTCCCCGATCTGATCCAGGAGGGGAACCTCGGGCTGATCCGCGCGGTGGAGAAGTTCGATCACCGGCGCGGATTCAAGTTCTCGACCTACGCCGTGTGGTGGATCCGACAGGCCCTGGTGCGCGCGATCCAGAATCACTCGCGCACCATCCGGCTGCCCTCGCACGTGCACGATCGGCTGCAGCGCAGCCAGCGCGTGCGCGCGGAGCTGACGGGCAAGCTCGGACGCGAGCCGAGCGCCGCGGAGCTCGCGCCGGAGCTGGGCACCGACACGGGAGCGCTCGAGGCGCTGGATCTGCTCTCGCGCGAGGCGATCTCACTCGAGTCCTCCGTCGCGGGAACGGAGAAGCGCCTCGAGGATTTCGTGGCCGATCCGGCCTCCGCCGCGCCCGACAACGGTCTCGACGGTGAACGCATGCGCTCGGGCGTGGGCTATCTGATCGGCGCGCTCACCGCGCGCGAGCAGCTCATCCTGCGCCTGCGCTACGGCCTCGGCGGAGAGGAAGAGCACACGCTCGAGCAGATCGGGCAGTCGCTCGGACTCTCGCGCGAGCGCGTGCGCCAGCTCGAGGCGCGAGCGCTCAAGAAGCTGCGCGAGACGCTGCCGGCGCAGAATCTCTATCCGATTCTCGAGCCCTGATCGGCGCTCGCGGGTGCTTTCAGACCGGGCGTCCGGCGCAGCCGGGCGCCCGGTTCTGCGTGCCGCTGCGGCTTCTCGGGCAGCGCCCCGAGGCGCGGGACATCAGCCGCCGCGCAGCGCCAGCCAGAGCAGGAAGATCGCGCCCGCCGCCCACGTGTAGTAGGCGAAGGCGTGGAAGATCTGCCGGCGCAGCAGGCGCACGAACAGCCAGATCGCCGCGACGCCTGACACCAGCGCCACGACGGCGCCGACG
>Ga0224496_10001341_pt1 | contig 15453 bp, 14 predicted proteins | sample SF_Jul11_sed_USG_2_FD_168127 | JGI IMG/M metagenome (GOLD analysis project Ga0224496, IMG submission 168127) | Sediment microbial communities from San Francisco Bay, California, United States - SF_Jul11_sed_USGS_8_1 | ecosystem: Environmental > Aquatic > Marine > Sediment | place: USA...
TGTCCTGACTGATTTTTACACCCGACTGGATATTCCACTGACTCCCGGTTTGCTTTAAATGACTCATGATTTCGGTTTCAGCGATGCCATTATCTGGATTAAAGCGGTAGATCCTCCCTTGATCGACCTTCTTAATGTATTTTTTTGGGTTTTTAAAATAAAATATTTGACCACGGTAAAACCGCCAGATGCTTTCCTCTGATTTACCTGAAACGATGTTCATTTTAGTGTCCGATCCCCACCAGGGCGCGAGATAGCTTTGGTTTACATAAGTGAAACCGCAAATAACCACCGCAAAAAGCAAAACCGGTTTTAACAGCTGAACGTGACTGACGCCGGCGGAAATCATCGCCGTGATTTCGGAGCTTTTGCTTAAAAGAACGAAAGTAATCACCGTTCCCAGCAGGACCGAGATCGGGATAATAATCTCAATGATCAGGGGAACGCTCTGTAGGATATTATCAATAAAAAGCAGGAGTCCGTCATCCCTGTTTAGTGTTCCCAGCTCAGCCAGGATAAAAAAGGTGACGGCAATGCTCAGAATCGACAAAAAACAGGCCATAAAATAGGTGATGAAGTCCATCAGGATGTAGCGGTTTAGTAATCTCATTTTATTGCGCTCAAGTCCGTTTAAATGGTTTTTCGCTGAAAGCCTATCTTGGGGTCGCGTCAGGCAAACCCCCATCAACCGGAAGGGTCGCTCCGGTCGTCGGCGTCTGTCTGGTAGCGAAGAACAACACCGCACGCCCGACATCCAGCGCAGTTACTTTGCTTTTAAGAAGGTTCCTCTCCCGGTAATACGCCTCCAAACCCTCCTCATCAAGCCCTCTGGCCTTCATCCTTCCGGGTCCCACTTCCTTCCAGAGTCCCGATTTGATCTCCCCATCCGAGAAGACCGCGTCGGGCGATACCATATTGACCCGAACCCCGATGGGCGCGAACTCCAGGCTGGCGACCCGGGTTAGCTGATGACTGGCGGCCTTGGTCGCGCTGTAGGCGCCGAAACTTGCGCCCGGAGAAAAGACGTTCTTCGTCGAGATCAGGATGATATCCCCGCCCATACCCTGATGGCGGAAATAACCTCCAAAGCGTTTCAGCAAAATCAGGGTCCCTTCGACATTCACCTTTTCAAGACGCCTGAAATCCTCCAACTCCATCTCCTCCAGACTCGACACGTGGGCCAATCCGGCATTGATCACCAAAATATCGATCCCTCCCCAAAGAGCGGTCACCTGACCGATCACCTGCCTGACCGATTCATCCTCACTCACATCCATCACCGATGTCTGTAATTGTTCCTGATCTTCGGGCCCGGTTTGATCCCTCATTCTCTCTAGCGCAAGCGGATCAAGATCGGTGGCGGCTACAAGGCAGCCCTCAGATAACAGACGGTTACAGATTCCCGAGCCGATAGCCCCTGCCGCGCCTGTAACAAGCGCCACCTTCCCGCTAAGACTTCCCGCACGGGACTGGCGTTTATTAATTTGGCTTTTTCGAAATTCCATGTCGAAAAGGCTTGGCTCTTTCAGCCCCTCAAAAACGCCCCCCATCGTGGCAATCTTCATCTTGGCCTTTAGACTCTGCTCCAAGATATCCCGGGCGATCTCAGCGTCCCTTAACCTCACCCCCAGTCCAATCCCGCCGATCCCTGAAATCAAGATATTTTTCGGCAGGGGATCTATAAACACCTCGCCCTGAGCCAGTCTATTCTTGTTTCGCCCGAAATAGGTCTGATAGTCTCTAATAAAAAGATCGATCGCGTCTGACAGACGTTTTTTAAGCTTATCCTTGTCCGAAAAGTCAAGTTTATCCAGATAAAGGGGCTTGGCCTTAATACGGATGAGATGATCGGGCGTTAAAGGAGAGCCCGTTAAAATCTCCCTGGCGCGGCCGTGATTTAAAAACCCCATGATCTCGCTTGTGATCAAGGGTCTTAAGATGACTCCGCTCTGCTTAATCCCAAGCTCGGCCGCCCTGCCGCTCAAGATCCCCCGTATCATGGGGGCGATGATCTGATAATCCCGCAGAGCCCCGCTGAGGTCTTTCTCCAATGCGGCGTTATTTTTTCCCTTTGATCTCTCCTTAATGAAGCCCTCGGCTTTCGAGACCAGTTCGATCATGCTGTCATAGGACACCCTGGCGGTCTCACCCCAGGTGATGACACCGTGCTTCATCAGAATCATCCCCTTGGCGTCCGGATTTTCACCAAAAGCCTCCAGGACCGTTTTAGCCAGTTCGAATCCGGCCGGAACATAATCCAGAAGGATCACCTCGCCGCCATAAAGCTCTCTCAGAATCCGGCCGCCGTTTTTCTGATTGCTCAGGACCAAAACCGAATCAGCGTGGGTATGATCGACAAATTTCCGCGGGATAAAGGCATGCGCCAGCGTTTCGATGGAAGGGTCGGGCGATCCGGTGTCGATAAGATGCCGTCTCAGTTCATTGAGCATGGACCCATCGTTCATCTGAGCCAGCCCGTCCATGGCAAGAAGCGGCTTAAGCTCAAGTCCCACCAGCCCCTCGGGCTTTAGCTTCCCTAGATCGTGACCCGCCGCCTTGACATAGATACAGTCGGTCTCCTTTCCATATAAGTTCCGGGTGACACTTTTCAAAGAAGTATTGCCACCCCCATGAAGAACCAGCTCTTTTTGACGGCCTAACAGTCTCGATGTATAGATTCTCAGGGCAATATCCTCGGCTAATGAGTCCTTGAGTTCCAAAACGCATTCCTCGGCTTCCCGATCCAACCACCGGTTCTCTATCATAGTTTTTCAAACCTGAATTAGTAAAACGCACTCTTGATCATAAAAAAACCAACCCCCGAAATAAACCGTCAGTCAAAACCTACTTCCCCTGATTTTTGATCTCCAGGTACAATTCATGCGCCTGAGCCGGCCTCATCAGGTTGTGCACGACTTGGGATACCGCTTGGATCATACCGACCGGAGAGTCAGATTGAAAGATGTTTCTGCCCATATCCACACCGCAGGCTCCCTGATCGACGGCCTTATAAGCCATTTCCAGCGCCTCCATCTCGGGCAGTTTCTTTCCCCCGGCGATCACGATGGGAACGGGGCAACCCGCCGTGACCTTTTCGAAATCCTTTTCCACAAAGTAACTCTTGATATAACTGGCACCCAATTCGGCGGCGATTCTGGTAGCCAGACCGAAATATCTCGCGTCCCTAACCATTTCCTTGCCCACTCCTGTCACCGCGAGGGTCGGGATTCCGTACCTGTTTCCAGCGTCGATCAGTTGCGCCAGATTTCTGATCGACTGATGCTCATGCTTACTGCCGATATAGATCTGAGTGGCCATAGCCGAGACGTTCAGCCGAATCGCCTCATCGATATCGACCGACACCAGTTCGTTGGAGAGTTCCGTCAAGATACTCTGCCCGCCGCTACAGCGAAGAGCAATGGCCTTTCCCGTATCGGGCGGGACCACGCTGCGCAAAATTCCACGGGTACACATCAGAACGTCGGCATAAGGGATCAGGGGATTGATCGTCAGGTCGATCCTCTCCAGGCCGGTGGTCGGTCCCTGAAAATAGCCGTGATCAAAAGCCAGCATGACGGTCCTGCCCGACTTGGGATTGAATATCTGGGAAAGTCGGTTTTTCATACCCCAGTCCAACTCGTTACTGCCTTTTAAGAAAAAAGGACGTTTTTCTACCGGTATGCCGACCCCAAAGTCCTTGCCGTCCGTCAATCCATCCAAATCAGCCATGCCGCGCTCCTTAGTTTAAATATAATGATTAAAGGGTTGATCGACTATCTTATAATCGATATTAATCAATTAACAAATCCCAATCCTGGTTTCAATTCGTTTATCTTCATTAAGCTGTTTATTAAGTCTTTATTTGCTTAAAACCCGCGCTCGCAAAAGCTGACCGCCCCAAATGGGTCATCTGTTTTCTCACTTTAGTCACCAACTGTATATTTACGAATTGATAGATTCAACAACAAATGGTAGATTAAAAAATTAAAAGGCGGTTTTTTATAGCATATCGACCTCCTTTATTCCTTACCTTTTTTGATTTTTTAAGGCTATGGCAAATTTATCATACCGGATTCTGATCCTGAATTACGACAGCGAATCCCGTGATATCCTCTTTAAGGCATTCGAGAATGAGGATTATGAATTCGACGCCTTTAGCAGCGCCGAGGTCGGCTATCAAAAGATTCTCAAGCAGCATTACGACCTGATCGTCAGTGAGGTGCTCTTTAAAGAGGGACAGATGACCGGTCTGGATCTTCTTCAAAAAATCCGCGGAAACAACATCTCGATTCCTTTTATCGTCATCTCTGATCAAAACTCGGTGGAAAGTTCCCTCAAGGCGATTAATTTCGGAGTCTCAGGTTATCTGGTAAAACCCCTGGAAATTAAAGAGGCCAAGGAAACGATCAAAAGGGCCATCGCCCACCACAAAAGCCGCTTCGTGAAAATCAAGTCCGTCAATTACCAGATGGAAAACGAGTTTCATGCCCAGATCACCAGTAGCGAACAGTCGATCCTGAAAATCCTCGATACCGTGGATAACCTGATCGAGTTCGTCTACCCCAAAGAATACGGCAGTTTCCCCGATCTAAAAATGGCGATTTATGAAGGACTGAGCAACGCGAAAGAACATGGCAATAAAAATGACGCCAATAAAAACATCTTTTTCAGGCTGCTGCTGAAGATGGATAAGATCACGGTCCACATCAAGGACGAAGGAGAGGGTTTTAATACCAACCAGCAGACAAACCACTCCATGAACAATAAGAGCGTCAACCGGGGACTGAATCTGATCCGCCATCTGATGGATGAAATAACTTTTAATATCAAAGGCAACGAGATAAACTTCTTGAAGATATTGTAGGGATTTGAACCGGAAGCAAAAAAAAACCGGTGAAAAAGATTTCCACCGGTCTGCGGTTTTTTAACGCTTGGAGAATTGGAAGCGCGCTCTGGCTCCTTTTTGTCCGTATTTCTTTCGCTCGACCTCTCGGGCGTCCCGGGTTAAAAAGCCTTGTTTTCTCAAAACCCCTCTCAGCTCCTCGTTATACTCCAGTAAGGCTCTGGAAAGACCATGCAGCAAGGCTCCTGCCTGTCCAGTCGTGCCGCCGCCTTTAACCGTCGCGTAAACATCGAATTTCTCTTGAAGATTGGTCACCTCCAAAGGCAATTTGACTTGAACCTTGTATAATTCGCGGCCAAAATACTCGCTTAAATCACGTTTATTGACCATGTAGACACCCTTACCGGGCTTAATAAAAACTCTTGCTACGGAAGCTTTCCTTCTTCCGGTACCGTAAAATTGTTTCATCTTAGACTTATATATCCAATGGTTGTGGCTTATTTGCCTGATGGGGATGTTCCGGTCCCGCGTAAACCTTCAGTTTGCGGAATCCGTCCCTGTTGAGCTGATTCTTCGGCATCATCCGCTTAACCGCGTTAATGATCAGAAGCTCCGGATTTTTTTCTAATAGATCTCCGGCTTTTGCGGATTTCAACCCACCGGGATAACCGGTGTGATGATAATAAAATTTGCTGTCGAGTTTATCACCCGTCATCTTGATCTTCTCGGCGTTCACAACGACCACGAAATCGCCGGTGTCGGTGTTGGGCGTATAGATGGGCTTGTGCTTGCCCTGGAGAATCTTGGCGATCTGGCTTGAGAGTCTTCCCAGAGTCTTGCCGTCCGCGTCAACCTGGTACCATTGCTTCTGGTATTCCTTGTTGTTACCGAATTGAGTCGCGTTAATAAATTTTGTGGTTTTCATTGTTTCTTTTTGTTCGGTCTTTTCAAGATTGCGTGTAAATTACTATTTTTAATTCAAAGCATATAAACTGTCAATCTTTATATTCAACTCTCTCTTGATCAAATCCCAGGATTTCAAATAATGCGTCTAAACCGGGTTATCCAGCTCGACGAACTGAACGGGGATCCGCCATTTCTCTTGTATTTTCTCGCCCAAAGCCAGGATACCGAAACGTTCGGTAGCGTAGTGGCCGGCGCTGATGAAATGCATCCGGTTTTCCTGGCTGAAGCCGTAATTATGCTCACTGACCTCCCCTGTGACAAAGACATCCGCCCCGCTCATCAGCGCGTCCTCGAAATAGCCCTGCGCCCCTCCGGTGATAATCGCGATCGTTTGAATCTCCTTTTTGCCGAATTCAAACAGCAACGGCTTTCTTTTGAGTTTTTCTTCGATGAAACCGCAAAAGCCCCTGATATCGCTGATAGCCGTTTTCCCTGTAACCCCCTTGATGTTTCGGGTTTTCGAGGAAAAAATCCTTTGGTCGCTCAACTCAAGGTGATGGGCCAGTTGAACGTTATTGCCGATTTCATGATGAAAATCCAACGGCAGATGATAAGCCGCCAGAGCGATGTCGTTTTCAAGAAGCAGTTTTATCTTCCGCCGCATGGCCCCGGTGATGGTCCGGGGAGTTTTCTCCCAGAACAGACCGTGGTGAGTGACGATCAGATCCGCCTTTAGCTCAACGGCCTTTAGGATCAACTCCTCCGAGGCCGATACCGCCGTAACGATTTTGTTGATGGGCTTTGACCCTGACTGGACCTGAAGCCCATTGGGGCAATAATCCTCGATCCCGCCGACATCGAGATATTCATTAAAATATTCAAAGATTTCATCTGCATTCATGTCACTTCGCCTGAGTCATATCTTTTTGCGACCCGATCCTGACCGGGCGGTCTTTATCCTTCGCGCAACGAAAACCGACGTAGGAAGATCTTAGCGAGGCCGCGCTTTTTGACCTGTGGCCGTTTTGGAGCTGTTCGTCCTTTGAGCCGTAGGATCCCCCTTTGATCACCATCTCCACCTCCATGTCATCTAAGGGCTGTTCCTTCCCCTTGAAAACCAGGCTCTCTCCGTTTGAATAGACCGTACTGGTCCACTCCCAGACATTCCCCGCGAGATCATAAACCCCTTCAGGCGTACTGCCCCCGGGATAACTTCCCACCGGTGCCATGCGTTTGAAGTGATCATCGTTATTAAAATTAGCCCAGGGAGCCGTACAGTTAACATCGCAGTGATTGGCGCGCTTCCCGTCGATGTGATCATTACCCCAGGGAAATTTCCGGCCTTCACCGCCCGCGGCCAATAACCACTCCGTCTCGGTCGGAAGCCTCTTGCCTTTCCATTGACAGTACCTGGCCGCCTCAAACCAGTGAACCCTGTTTGCTCCTTTTTCCAGATCCTGCTTTCTGGGTTTCCGGTAGCCTTTATAGCCCTTGTAGTTTGTCTGCTGGATAAATTCGGTGAATTGACGGATACTCACCTCAAAACTGTCGATATAAAAAGGTTTTAGCTTCTCGAAACGCTGTTTGGGCGTGGCCTTGATCTGTCCGGGATCGATCAAAACCATCCTCTCCCCGGCCATTGCCGGAGCGATATCAACTAAGAGAATCAGACAAAACAACAGGCTCAGCCCTTTCATAATCGTTATCTCACCCACTTTTGCGTTTGAGGGGCGGTCATTGGGCGATGATGGCTAAAACCGCTGATCCATTTCATCCAAAAAGATTCGTTAAACGTCAAGGGGCGCTTAAACTTCCTCAAAACACGCATGTCAGGATTGATTCTCAAGGATCCCTTTCTTGATGATTTCAAAGCATTTAATCGACGCGCCGCACTGGGCCTCGACATATTTTCGGGACTTCTCTCCCAGTTGCTTGAACTTCTTGGGGTCGTCTAAAAATTGTGACAGGACGCCCTTGAACTCCTGGGAATCGTTAACGGGAAATGCCCAATTTTCCCGCACCAGCTTGATCGCTTCGGGAGAATTGTAATGCTTGGGACCGAAACTGACCACAAGACCAAACGCGGCTGGCTCCATCACGTTATGAACTCCGGTGGTAAAACCACCCCCGATAAAGGCCATTTGCCCGTACCGGTACAGGGATGACAAAACCCCGACGTAATCGACCATCAAGACCCGGCTCCTCAAGTCCCTGTTTTGCTCCAACGCCTTAAGTCTTACGGGTGAGAATTCCACAAACTCTTCCTCTATCAAGACCAGATAATCCTCGCAAGGTTCATGCGGTGCCAAAACGACCATAAAATCGGGATCGTTCTTTAGAGCCTCCTTGATGCCGGGAAAGACGCAAGTCTCATCCGGCGGCCAACCGCTGCCCACGATCAACACCTTCTTTTTACTGAAAAAAGGCTCGATGTCCAAAACCTCTATGCGGTCCCGCCGGTTAATGACGCTGTCATAGCGGGTATCGCCCACCATCTTGAGATTGGGGAGCTGTTCGTTGGTCTCCAGAAACCGGGTCTTGTCTTCCACCGTCACCGTCAAGATCCCCTTGAAACGGGAATAGAGATCCGAGTAGAGCGACCTGCCGAGCAGGGTGGTGAATCTGGCGGTCCTGGGGTGAAGCGTGGCGGAGATCAGGTAGATCGGGATGCCGCTTTGATGGGTTTCCCAAATCAGGTTGGGCCAGAGATCGTACTTGACGAAGACCAGAGCGCGCGGTTTGACCAGGCGTATCCAGCGGCGGATATAGACCACGAAATCATAAGGCAGGTAGTCGATCAATATCGGTTGACGTTTAGCCATGATCTGGCTCTTTCTCGTCCATTTCTCGCCCGATACCGAATTAAAGGTCACAGCGCAATCGAAGTCGTGATTTAAAAACAACTCCATCACCGGCTGAGCCTGTAGAAACTCACCTGCGCTCGCGACATGAAACCAGACCAGGGGATCATTGGGGTCTCGGTCCTTGAGCTTTTCCTTCAGCCTGTTCCAGATGCCCCTTTTGCCCTGGATACTCAGCTTGAGCTTCTCGTTTTTAAGACCCGCGAGATGGGCCGAGGCGTACATCGCGGGCATAACAAACAAATTATAGACGGAAAACCACATACTCTGCCTTGAATGCTTATAAGACGGTTAAAGAGCTTAACGTACGGATAAGTCTTTTACGGCCTGAACCATCACCCTTAAATGATCCGGGTTTACTTCCTTGTCGATTCCATGACCCAGGTTAAAGATATGCCCGCTTTGGGGACCGAATTTATCCAGGATTTCCTTGACCTTGGCTTTGATCACCTCAGGCTCGCAAAAAAGAACGTTCGGATCAAGATTGCCCTGCAAGGCGACCTGATCGCCGATGAGTCTCTTTGTCTCGCCCAGATCTGGTCTCCAGTCCAGACCTACCACGTCAGCGCCGCTTTGGGCCGCCAGTTTCAGGAGATGGTGACCCCCATTGATGTAATAAACCCGGGGGACCTTGCCCTGATCGTTCAGGCCCGCGAAAATCTCCTGAATCGAGGGGAAGATAAATTCCCTGAAATCATCCACAGAGAAGATCCCAGCCCAGGTATCGAAGAGCTGAACCATCTGGGCTCCGTTTTCGATCTGGTAGTTGAGATAATCGATGGTCATGCGGGTGAGCTTCTTCATCAGCTTCCGCGCCAGATCGGGCCGGTTGAAAAACAGGGTTTTGACGACCTGAAAGAGTTTGGAGGATCCCCCCTCGACCATATAGCTGGCCAGGGTAAAGGGCGCGCCGGCAAAACCGATCACCGGAGCCCGGTCCTTGATCTCGGAGCGCAGCAACCTAAGTATCGAGCCGACATAAGGCGTGGACTCATCGGGATCAGGAAGCTTCAGCGCATCGATATCGGCTTCGTTTCTGACCGGATTATTAAATTTCGGACCATTATCGAAATTCAGATCCATCCCCATTCCGATCAAAGGCGTCAAAATGTCAGAGAACATGATCACTGCGTCCACGCCGATCAGATCCAGGGGCTGAATGGAGACCTCAGCCGCCATCTCGGTGTGCATGCAAAGATTCAAAAAACTCCCGGCCTTTTCTCTGACTTCGCGGTATTCCTTAAGGTATCTTCCCGCTTGCCGCATCACCCAGACAGGGGTTCTTTCGATCTCTTGTTTAAAGGCGGCTCTTACCAGTAAATGCTCTCGTTGACTCATAAAAACTTATTTGTTTAAAGGTTCGCTATTCTGAAAAATGATCGACCTGATAAACCGACAGACCGACCTCGTGGTATTCCCAATAATCCTTATCAAGCCCTGCCTTTCGGCACAGTTCGCCGATGAATTCGTCGATCGTTTTTACCGACTCCCAAACCTGGGGTAAAAAAGTCGATTCCCGTCCTCCGGCAGACAAGATCACGCCGTCAACCTGCGGTCTGATCCTGGCCATCTTCTCGAAATTCGTCCTGCCCTTGACCTTTTTTGGCTCACTTAGGATCGAAATCTCTATTTTAACCTGCTTTAGCTCAGAGGCCTCAAGGGCCTCAAACCTGGGATCATCGAAAGCCGCGGCCTGAGCCAGATAGATCACGTTGTTATAAATCGAGTCCTTCGCCTCGATTCTTCCGATACAGCCTCTAAGCTTCTTCTTTTTGCTCAAGGTGACGAAAATGCCTCTTTTGGCTTTAAATTCAGGCAGATTATATTTTTCAAGGTTTTTTGACAAGCCCAACAAGCGATTTTCAAGAACCTCCCTCGCCAATCTCAAAAGGTTTTCCTGTTGGGTCCGGTTCATTTATCAGTACCTGATCTTTTGTCCCTCGAAGTTAATCGTCAACTGGTTTTCTCCTCTGTCGCTTTTTTGACACTCTCCGATGATTCTCGCCTCAATCCCCGAATCCTGTGCCAGTTTAACCGCCTCTCCCGCAATATCCTTCTCCATAAAGGCCTCAAGCCTGTGACCCATGTTATAAACCGGAAAAAGATCCCTTAAGGCATGGTTTTTCGTATCCCTGATGTAGGAGAAAATCGGCGGCAGATCAAAAAGATTGTTCTTGATGTAGTGGATTTGACGGCCGAATTTCAGGCATTTGGTCTGCCCGCCCCCCGTGCAGTGAACATAGCCGTGAATCCTTCCTGCGAACTCGGTCTGAAGCCTTTTAATCAGAGGCGTATAGGTCCTGGTGGGTGAGAGCAGAGCCTGACCTAGATTCAGGGGCGTGCCTTTTAGGGGATCATCCAGCTTACCGGGACCGCAATAAACCAGTTCCCCTGGGATCTCCGGGGAGAAGCTCTCGGGGTATTTTCCGGCGTAGACCTGACTCAGGCAGTCATGCCTGGCCGCGGTCAGCCCGTTGCTGCCGATGCCGCTATTGTATTTTTCCTCCCATTTCGCCTGACCGAAACTGGCAAATCCCACGATCTGGTCTCCCGGCCTGACGTTATCGAGATCGATGATCTCCTTCCTCTTGACTCTGGCGATCAGGGTGCTGTCCAGAATGATCGTCCGTACCAGGTCGCCGACATCCGCGGTTTCGCCTCCGCAAAGCTTCATATGGATACCGAGGGATTCCAGAAGCTCGATGGCCTCGTCGAATCCGTCGATGATTTCCTTGATGATCTCACCTGAAATGTAGAACTTGTTTCTGCCGATGCTGTTGGTCAGGAGAAATCGATCCAAAGCCCCCACACAAGCCAGATCGTCCAGATTCATGATCAGCGAATCGACCGCGATGCCTTTGAAAACCGACAAGTCCCCGGTCTCTCTCCAGTAGAGATACGCCAGAGAGGACTTGGTTCCGGCGCCGTCTGAATGCATCAGGAGGCAGCTATTGGAATCCATCGAGAGGCTGTCGGGCAACACCTTGCAGAAGGCTCCGGGGAAAAGGCCCGGGTCGGCGTTGGCAATGGCCTCGTGGATTTCGGTTTTCTGGGAGGAGACCCCCCTTTTCTCGTACAGACTCGATTCTGCCTTGTTTGCCATTTTCTAAACCAGGGATAACGCGCAGTGGGTTAGCTCATGTTCTGACTTGCATTCCATCAGAACCGAGCGAAAGGCCTTAGCGTTCTGAAAACCTGAAATATAACCGGAGATATGCTTTCTAAATTCGATCAAGGCCAAAGGCTCCGGCTTTAGACTCCTGAGTCGCTTAAAATGCAGGATCATGATCTCGATTTTTTCCTTAAGAGTGACCGCTTTTCTTTTCTCCTCGCTCCAAAAGCACCAGGGATTGCCGACGGCCGCCCTGCCGATCATGTAACCATCCAGATTCTCAAGCCTGCTTAGGCCGTCGTCACTGTTTTTTATGTCCCCGTTGCAAATCACCGGAATCGAAACCTCTTTTTTAAGCTCATAGATCGGCTGGAAATCGGCCTCACCCCGAAAAGCCTGCTTATAAGTTCTGCCGTGGATGGTGACCATGCCGACTCCGGCCGATTCAAGTTTCTTAACAAAAGGAATCAGCTCATCGGCCTGATTAAATCCCAGCCTGGTCTTAACCGAAACAGGGGACGAAGTCGCCTTGACGCAGGACTCCACAATGCGGCAGGCCAAATCCGGCTGACTCATCAAATAGGCGCCTGACTCGGAGCGGATTATTTTCTTCGCGGGACAGCCCATGTTGATGTCAAATCCGCTGGCTCCCTTCCCGTCCAACTCCTGAACGATCCGCTGAAAAGACTCGGGATTGTTGCCAAAAAGCTGGATGACATAAGGCAGCTCGACTTGATGGAAATCCAGCCTGGATTTAACCTTCTCGCTGTACTGGATGCCCGAGGTGCTCGTAAACTCGCTGAACAGGATAACTTCCGGGTTTAATTTTCTGACGATCTGGCGATAGGCGATATCGGTGAAGCCGTCCATGGGAGCCAGACAGGCCAATGGTTTGCTTGAATCTAGATATTTCATTGATTTGATCTTATAATATTACAGCTTAGATTCTGGGTTGGGATAAATGATAAAAAAACTTTTAAACTCAGGTAATAAATCCACTTGATTCATCGAAATAAAAACCTAGGGTTGCTCTTTGGGGTCCTGTCCAAGGCGTCCCTGAAGATAATCCTCCCACTCCACCGGCAGCAGATACTTCTTCTGGTTGTTACACTCCTTGCAACAGGCGACGATATTTCCTTTGGTCGAAAAACCACCCCGGCTCAAAGGAATAACATGGTCCATCGTCAGGCTCTTGGCCGCGAAACGTTCCTTGCAGTAATAACAGACCCCCCTGCCCCTCAGGTTCTTCCACCACTGGGTATCTCTCAGCTCGCGCGCGACGGCCTTCTGGCGTTTGATATGCTCTTCATCCGCCGGATAATGTTCGAGTTGTAAACTCATTGGTTTGTCTTTTTGTGATAACGGGCATCCCAGGTTTCAAGTATCAGATGCTTCCAAACACCCCTTTCCCAAAAGGGGAAACACAGGATTCAGCTTTGCCGATCAGCTGTTTTAAATGTTATATTTTAACTGCAAGCCGATTCTAACCAATCAGGCTCATCTATTGATAATTATGGGCCGTCCTACCTGCAATCCCCGGTCGAATCCTTTTTACAGATACGCCCGTCAAACCAGACCGCGTGATCGAAAACCGCGCCCTCCCTGTAGGCGCTTAAAAGATTTCGCGCCATATTGAAATTCGCGTTTTCAAAATTGCCCTTCCTTAGATTCGCCCGGTGAAAGTTCGACATCCTGAAATCGACACTCTGTGACTTGGACGACTCCAGGTTCGCGCCTATCAGGTTACTGGATTTGAAGTTTGCCCACCTGAGGTCGGCTCCAACCAGATTGGCTCCTTCCAGATTAGCCGAACCGGCGTTGATAAACCGCATGTCGGCATCCTTGAAGTTTGTTCCGTCGCCGGTAGAAAAGCTGATGTTCGCCCAACTCAGGTTCGCCTTTTCCAGTAGCGCCCGAGATAAATTAGCGCTGGACAAAAAAGACCAACTCAAATCCGCATTGTAAAGCATAGCTCTTTCCAGACTGGCGTTCTCAAGCTGGGCATCCTTAATGACCGCGTCGTCCAACTGGCATTTATCGCAGCTCTTCGTCCGAATGAGTTTTTGGACATCTTCCGGATAAAAGGCGCTTAAATTGGTCCAAAAAAGCAACACGCCCATAATCAACAGGGCCATAATCAAGATCAATTTTGAAAACCGATTCATGTTCGTTCCGGCAATTAATATTCAAGGAATATCGCGTCCATCTCGCGGCTTTTACACTTGGTTTCGGCTTAAATCGCCTAGTCAGCAAAGCTCTTTACGCTCATATCTCAGCTTAAATCAACCCTGACGCTATGTCAAAATCCGTCCGGTTCCCTCACCCTCCACAAAGCATTAACCCTTAGGGCTGTTCATTTAATAAGGTTTGCGTTTCATTCGCTTGATGTATGAGTATTTATAAAAGACTTGGTTGATTGAAGACCACTGAAGCCAAAAAGGCTCGCGCGATAATAAGGATCAATAAAGCTCATGCTCTCGATTATGGAACAGGTAACGTCAGGTGGTTAAAAATCCGATATGCTCTTTGTTTTTCACATCCAGCTTCACGGTGGACGCTGATTTTTCCATATTTTCAGCCTCGGGAGTCTTCTCTCCTTTATTGGATTGATCCGACGGAGGATTCGTCTTGTCAGTTTTCGAGTTCGGTTTGAAATCAATACCGGTCAGATTGGCCTTGGACGGTTTGAGCTCATTTCGCGCCAGCAGGTCCGCGGTTCCGGTCAGAAGATCGCTGTGCTTGATCTTTAACTGCTCCATTTCCGAGCACAGATCACTTAGGATGGAAACGCTGTCCTTGTCTGAGGATTCGCTAACGGAAATATAGCCACCCGCGACAAGAGAATTGAGTTGTTTCGCGATATTCTTCTGAAAGTTCATCACCGCCTGTTTGGGTATATCTGAGCCCTTTTGAAGCCTGATCACTTCCATGACGTATTTCACCAGGATTTCTCTCTTGACGATATCGATCGAAAGATAATCCAGAAAACGCTTGAAATCCTTGATCAGCCGATCGGACATGAGCATCTTCAGATTAACGGGATTACCGGCTTCTATCGCGACCAGCTCCAAAAAAACCTTCGTTTCATCCAGGTTTTGAAGCTTGGCGACATAACGGTACACCGAGAGCAGAAACTGGTTCAGGCTGGTCAGAATATCAAAGGTGACGACGGTTCCGGCGGGGAGAAAGTACTGAATGGTGGCGGGGGAGAAACCTTCTTTCTTCTTTTCGATTTCCGTCATCTTCAAAAGACTGGACATGGAGCCGTGCTTTAAAAGATAAGTCTCCCAGGAATCGTTTATTTTATTGATATTGAGTAAAAAGGCGACCAACACCCGATTGTTGACCACCGATTTTTCGTATTTGTAGAACTCCCAATGGGTTTGAAGAAGCTCATAAATGGAGTCGCTGATCTTCTTTAAGCCATTAAGGTCGTTGACGACGGGCAATCCCTTTTCCTGGGACCGCAAAGATTCTTCAAGACGAATATTTTCCGCCAGAAACCGTTTTTTAATGCTTTCGATCGTCTCGCAGTAGTCCGGATTAAATAGCCTGGACCTGATTTCGTTCTGCAAAAAACCGTTTAAATTGTTCGTTTCGATCAGGTTGGGCAGGTTCAGGATGAAGTCGTTATACAAGTTGCCGTAAAAGCCGAATTGCTTCTGCATCAACTGAATGAATCCTTCGCAACCCGGGATAGCGTCGTTGAACTGTTTTTTTAGATCGTTGAG
>Ga0224496_10001343_pt1 | contig 15450 bp, 13 predicted proteins | sample SF_Jul11_sed_USG_2_FD_168127 | JGI IMG/M metagenome (GOLD analysis project Ga0224496, IMG submission 168127) | Sediment microbial communities from San Francisco Bay, California, United States - SF_Jul11_sed_USGS_8_1 | ecosystem: Environmental > Aquatic > Marine > Sediment | place: USA...
CATTATTAACAATTTTTTTTTGCGTCGCTTGGGAATAACTATTCATCAATAATCTGAGTTTTAGTAAAACTCCAGCTGGCAAGGGGCATGAAAAAGTAACAATTCAGGTTAGGCTAAATTTTAATCCGAATAAGCTTGAGTATGTTTGACATTTTCTTGTCATGCGCCGGTAAATTGGACTGGGTCTTTTTTTTCGGCATTTTCTTTTTATGAGTATGTCGTCTTTTTCGTCTTTTCTTTGCGTAATGGTTGTGTGGATATCCGGTATGTTTGCAGTGAACGTAGAAGCACTGTTTTTACTTTAAAGAGGAAATGGATCGATGAAACGAATATACCTGCTGATTTTGTTTGTATGCGCCATTGCTATATCAGGTTGCCAAGAAAAGCCGACAGATACTATTAAACAAGAGGTGGCTGTTGCGTCGTCTGTGACACAACAGGCAATTGTTCCGCAGCCTATTCCAGCCGGTTTTGATTTTCCTGCTGATCGTGCAGCATTACAAGCGTTCGCTGATGCAAATGATGTGGTCGCAATGCGCAAACATTCATGGAATTTATGGGCTGGTTTAACTGTTGATTCTAAGTCTGTTTATAGTGGCCAAACGCTGCCAATCTGGGAAACCTGGCTTTCGACAGCACAAGTTTTCAAAAATCCGCCTATTGAAAATAGCGCAAATGCAATGGATGCAAATAGAAAAATTCCAGCGCGAGAATTCAAAGACCCCGACCAGTTTTTTCACGTAAAAGTGACCGACATTGTAGAAGAGGTGAGTGAAGCTGATTCGGGCATAGTCGGATTTAACAAATATGACCCAACGATGGTGCAATACCTATGGGTCGGACATCCGGCACCCAAAGCACCCGATAATGATTACTTCTATACGAGCAGCATTAGCTTGAAAGCGCTTAATGATACATGGGGTGATACGCCAATTATCGATCGGAAGGTTGTCGATGCACCTAACACAGCGTTGGAACTCAAGCCAGTGCTGATGTGGGTAAAAGCTGAAGGTTTGACAGCAATACCATTCTGGCAAGGCCCGAATAACAGCACAGATAAAAACTGCACCGATGTTTCAGTTGAAGCGCTGCGCCACCCTAAACCGGGTCAACCTGCAACAAAATGCCATCCTGATCCGTCCACATGGACACACTGTGTTCTGATTGATCCTAATAATTCTACCGCTGGTTTGCAACCAGCGACTGAAGCGCAATTTGCCGGTGCAGATTTTACTGAGGCTAAAGGTTGCACCGACGCGGCTAATGCGCAATACGGTGGTATTAATATGCTGTATAACTTTAAGCTCTCTGCGGATGAAGCCGCCGCATTCAATAAGGCGCAACATCCCGGCGAACCGGCAAAATCGGGTGATTTTATGGTTTTTCTGGCGATGCATGTTAACACCAAAGAAATAATAGACTGGACATGGCAAACCTACTGGTGGCAAGGTGGGCAAGAGACGCCGGATGAGTACCCGGGAAGTGGTGCGGACAGAACGGCTAATATTATTGCGCCGTGGACTAACTACAACATGTGTACCGCTTACGCACAGACGACGCAGCCTGATAACAAAGGCGATATGAATGTTTGTTTCAATCCCTATCTGGAAACCAGTTCAGGGATACCAGATGGCTTACGTTCCAATTGCGTAACTTGTCATGGAACAGCTACCGTTGGTACGCCAAAAACTGGTGGTTATCCTGCGACCTATGATCAGCCAGTTGACTTTGGTGACCCAATATACTTTGGAGGTGCAACCAAAACAGATTTCTCCTGGGCTGTTCCTTCCAATGCGCAGCCGCAAAAGAACTAGCAATACAGTTATGTGGCGCCCCAATTGCTGGGGCGATACAGGCCTTCTCGGATCAGGGAAGGCCGTTTCTGGAATTCCGGGAAAAGCAATTTAATTAGACAGGCTCATATTTAATTTTTCACAGTCAATAAATTTCTGGAATAAACGTCTGGTCACTGAGGGGTGGCCTCACATAACCCTGTTCTTTTTGTCTTGGCGGCAACTTGATCGGTGTGGGAGACAGGTCTTCGTAATCAATCAAGCTTAGCATATGGGTGATGACATTTAATCGTGCGCGTTTTTTGTCATCACCGTTTACTACATACCACGGCGCCTGCTTTATATCCGTATGGATAAACATTTCATCCTTGGCTCTGGAATATTCTACCCATTTGGAGCGTGACTTCAGGTCCATCGGACTTAACTTCCAGTGTTTGGTGGGATGATAAATACGAGCCTGAAAACGACGTTCCTGTTCTTCATCGCTCACTGAAAACCAGTACTTAATGAGTAGTATTCCTGAGCGCACCAACATACGTTCAAACTCGGGACAGGAACGTAGGAACTCATGGTACTCCTCATCGGTACAGAAACCCATGACATGTTCTACACCTGCACGGTTATACCAGCTTCGATCCAATAGCACCATTTCTCCGGCTGCCGGCAGGTGCTGAACATAGCGTTGAAAGTACCACTGACTCTTTTCTCTCTCGGTAGGTGCTGGCAAGGCAACCACGCGACATATGCGGGGACTTAAGCTCTGCGTTATACGCTTGATGGCGCCTCCTTTGCCCGCCGCGTCACGTCCTTCAAATATTATGGTCACCTTCAACTTCTTGTGCTTGATCCATTCTTGCAGCTTGACCAGTTCGATTTGTAACCTTGCTAGTTCTTTCTCATACAGCTTGTTTGGTATTTTCTTTGTTTTGTTGCTATCAGATTCTGAACGGATGTTGTTCGGTGAACCATTTCCGGTCGACTTGCTTTGTGGTTCTTTGAGGGGCTGACTTTTTTTGGCCACGGTTTTCTTCTCCTTTCTTCTTGCAACGTTGTTACTATTCTGAATGATTGTATTAGTTTAATGTATATGAAAAAGCAAGTGTCTGTGATTGCATGTTGAATTCTGGCTCTTTGTCTTTTTTGGTTAACGGATCATTCCAATATTTCTATACGCTGACGCGTAGTGCCGTGCTCTCCCAAGCGAATAATCTTGATGATTAATGAAATTGTAAAGTGGGGGTGAGAGATAACTTTTGAGAATAATGCGATCATTTCATCTTTGTTAATAATTTCTTGCTGGCGTTGTTCTTTAGATAGCGGTGATAGTGTTTCTGCAAATGACCAGGCTGCATCACGGGCTTTTTCCATGCTGAAATTAATAATGACCTTTTCGACGCTGCCCAGATACCGATTTAACAATCCCAGTAGCGGCCATATGTCAGCCAATTCTTTTTGTATATCACCCACAAGGCTTGCCAATACCTGATTGATTTTGTCAAAATCACCCTTTAGATTGGGTAATTCCTCGGACGGCACTGTTTCTGCAGCAGCAATTCCCAGGTCCAGATTAATATGTGCATTCATGCCCATTAAAAGGTGCTGCAGTACGATCGGCCACCAGCGTTCGGTTTCATCAAATGCACGCACCCAGGATTGGGTCGGTGTTTGTCCTGTCTGATGCTGGTAACATGCGCGAATATAACGATTGGCAAAAATAACATCCAGGCGTTCCATACGCGAGCCGTCATCAAAGAAATCATCTTTAATGCCTTTCTTAACTTGTATCGTGACCTTGCGGTATAACGCGGCAAAATAACCCATGCGTGAATTATTTTGTTTGGACCAATCAACAATGGCGTTTAATTGATTAATCACATCATCAATCGTGGTTGCAGGTGTTGCAATTGAAGTAGGAAAATTTGTATCAGACATGCCCTTTCCTTTGGATGTGGTAACTTCCGAATCATACCCAAAACAAACGACTGTGAAAACAAATGCTAAAGAGCCTGTCTATTTAAGTAAGAAGCCTTAACATAACACTGTACCTTTATTAGCCTTGCTTAAATTCCATGGTGCATTGAGATATGCCACTATTTTGCTAATCATAGCCGTTCCGTGCTGGCGTAAAAGGGGAATGATGCTTTGCTTATCTTTCCTGTCGGGTTGTCGGTGTTTCAATATTCTACCGGTAACGGATCCAGGCTTCGCCATAGATACCAGGTGGCCACGGAACGCCAGGGTTGCCATATTGCAGCGATTGCGTACATAGCACTTTTGTCTATTGGTTGGTTAGCGTTGTAGTGTATGCGGATTGCCCGCTGTAAGCCAATATCATCCAGTGGTAGTATATCTGGACGCAGCATGTGAAAAATTAGAAACATTTCTGCGCTCCAGCGTCCAATCCCTTTGACGCGTGTTAATTGAGCAATGATTGATTCGTCACTCATTCCATTCCATGAAGCTTCATTCAAAGTGTCGTTAATAAAGTGTTGTGACAAGTCCTGTAAATAGCTTATTTTTCTGAATGATAGACCGCAGGTGCGCAGCAAGTTTTCATCGCTGCTGAGAATTGTATGGGGAGTGGTTTCTGGAACTGCCGCGACAACCTTTTGCCATACTTTTTCAGCTGCTTTTACGGAAATTTGCTGGCCGACAATTGAGCGCGCCAGTGTGGTGAAAGCGTCGCCCCGTGAGTCTAATGTGACATTATCAAAACGCTGCGTGAGTTGGCGCATAACGTTATCATTTGTTGCTAATTCCTGGGTTGCTCGCTTCCAGTAGGATGGGGTCATATGCCGGGGGTGTTAATCGTTGGTCAATGCAAATCCTTGAGCGCATTTTTGATCATTTGGTGCAAAATTCTATTTATGCTTTGACAAATGTATCGCATAATTCGATAAAACGCATTCAATTTTTCACCTATCTCTTTTATTTATTGAATGATATTTTTTCTGAGGTAAGGTTATGTGTAATTTTAACGTAAGATTATCCCTTATATTAACGTAATACTATCCCTGATTTTGACTTTAAGCCTTTGTCAAATAAATAAAAAAATCAATATTTTTACTTGACCTCCTACTATTTTTTTATTAAAGTGGGGGGCAGTGGATCATTGTGGTGAAAAGTGGGGTGAAGTTAAAAATAACTTTGCCCATTTTGACAAGGGGGCGGCAGCTTGTTTCGTGGCATCACGCAACTCAGTCTGGATAGCAAAGGGCGGCTTGCGATACCGGCAAAGTATCGGGATGGCCTGGTGTCCTTATGCGCCGGGCGTTTAATTGTTACTGCAGATCCTTCCAAATGCCTGTTAATTTATCCTCAGCCAGCGTGGGAACCCATCGAACAAAAACTCATTAGTCTTTCTAGTTTTGATAAAAAAACGCGAAGCTTGCAACGATTGCTTGTCGGTAATGCCAGTGATGTAGAGATGGATAATGCTGGCCGTGTTTTGGTGTCGTCGCCATTGCGCAAGTTTGCTGGACTGACTAAAAATGTCGTACTGGTGGGGCAAGGAGCGAAGTTTGAGTTGTGGGGCGAGGAACAATGGGATCTGCAAATAGAGGATGCGCTTGATTTTAAAGATGGTGATATGCCCACTGAACTTGAAGGGTTTTCGCTATGATCTGGCGGTAGTGATACACCATGCATATTACAGTTTTGTTGCGCGAGGCAGTCGATGCGCTGGCTGTGAAATCGGATGGGATATATGTAGATGGCACTTTTGGTCGTGGCGGGCATAGCCGCTTAATACTTTCCAGGTTAGGGGAGAATGGCAGGTTAATCGCCTTTGATAAGGATCAGGCCGCGGTGGCCGCGGGAAAACAAATTGATGACAAGCGGTTTTGTGTTAAGCATAGCGATTTTTCTCAAATGTGTTGGACGCTTCAGGAGTTGGGAGTTGATCTCGTTGATGGTGTGTTGTTGGATTTGGGTGTGTCCTCGCCGCAATTGGAAGAAGCGTCGCGTGGATTTAGTTTTCGGTCAGATGGGCCGCTCGACATGCGTATGAACACTAACCAGGGTCAAACAGCCGCGCAGTGGCTTGCTTCTGTATCGGAATCCTGCTTGGCTGAAGTGATCAGAGACTATGGCGAAGAACGATTCGCTAGGCGGGTTGCAAAAGCAGTTGTTATGGAAAGAGCGCGGCAGCCTATTGTAACCACGCATCAGCTTGCTGAAATCGTTGCGGCAGTGGTGCGCTCGCGTAAGCATCAACGGGGAGTTAAGCAGCATCCGGCCACGCGTACTTTTCAGGCGATACGGATATATATCAATCAGGAGCTTGAAGCATTGTCGTTGATACTGCCGCAATGTGTGAAACTTTTAAAGCCCGGTGGGCGATTAGTGGTTATTAGTTTTCATTCGCTGGAAGATCGCATCGTGAAACGTTTTATGCGTTCCGCAGCAAATCCAGTCAAATTGCCGCGAGGATTGCCATTGCGGGATCGGGATGTGCAGCAATTAAGTCGTCAGACATTAAGGTTGGTTGGTAAGGCAATACGGCCTGGTGAAAAAGAAGTAGCGGTTAATACGCGCGCCAGAAGTGCTGTTATGCGCGTGGCTGAGCGAGTCTGAGTGAGAAGTGACGGTATGGCTAAGTTAAACATTGTATTGGCGTTAATTCTAATTGCTAGTGCTTTAAGTGTTGTTACTTCTCAGCACAAGGCGCGTAGTTTATTTGTGGCGCTGGAGAATGAACAGGAAATGGCGCGTCAGCTGGAAGTGAAATGGGGGCAGTTGCAGCTTGAGCAGAGTACTTTGGCTATGCATGGAAGAATTGAAAAAATCGCGAGAATAAAGTTAGATATGAAGGTACCGACTGCATCACGCGTGCAAATTGTGACATCCAAGCATCCCGCTGATGGGATTGATTCTGATAGCGTGAGTAAGCCATGACGCCCCGTTCTGCATCGAATATTACTTTGTCAGCCTGGCGCTCACGTGTTTTGCTCGGTTTGTTGTTGCTGGGTTTCTTTGGGCTGGTTGGTCGCGCTGCGTATTTGCAAGGAATGAAAAATGATTTTTTGCAGCAAGAAGGTGCGTCGCGTTATAGCCGTATCGTTGAGACGAATGAGCGTCGTGGAATGATCACAGACCGACGTGGAGAAGTTCTTGCGATTAGTACGCCGGTTGCATCCGTATGTGCGGATCCACGGAAAATGGAAGCATCGAAGGAGCAATTAGAGAATTTGGCTATCTTGTTGAAAATGGATATCACAGAAATTCAAGCGCGGATTGCTGATAAGCGTAGAGGATTTGTTTATTTGAAGCGACGCGTGTTGCCAGAGGCAGCAGAAAGCGTTGCAAAAATGCGTGTGCCGGGTGTGTTCTTGAGGAATGAATTCCAGCGCTTTTATCCAACAAAAGAGATGGCTGCACACGTACTTGGCCTAACTGACATTGATGACCGGGGGCAGGAAGGCGTCGAACGTGAATGGCAGGAAAAGCTCGCGAGTGAGCTTGGTAAGCGTCGTGTTATTCGGGATCGTAAGGGACGAATTGTTGAGGATGTGGAGAAAATCCGAGCAGCTCGGCAGGGGCAGGATTTGGTTTTGTCTTTGGACAGTGGAATCCAGTACTTGGCGCACAGTGGATTAAAAGAGGCAGTTGAGAAAAACCAGGCCAAAGCAGGTAGTATTGTGGTATTGGACGCACAGACCGGTGAGGTGCTGGGGTTGTCGAATTTGCCTGTTTATAATCCCAATCGAAGAACGACTATCAATAACGCCAATATCCGCAACCGGGCTTTAATTGACACCTTTGAACCGGGTTCAACCTTGAAGCCATTTGCCGTTGCAGTTGCGATGGAAGTAGGTCAGGTTAATCCGGATACCGTGGTGCAAACTGCGCCAGGTACATTCAGGGTTGGCAGGGCGACAATTCGTGATGTGCAGGACAAAGGTGAGTTAACGGTAGCCCAGATAATTCAGGAATCGAGCAATGTTGGCACGGCAAAAATAGCTTTATCACTACCGGCGCAAACATTATGGGAAATGTTAAGCCGCTCGGGTTTTGGTATGCCTGCTGGCATCGGTTTTCCCGGTGAGGCGAGAGGTGAATTGCGACCCTACAATACCTGGCGACCAATTGAACAGGCGACGATGTCATATGGCCATGGTATTTCAGCGAGTTTGTTGCAGCTGGCGCGAGGGTACACACTTTTTACAACGGGCGGTGAATTAAAGCCAGTTTCATTATTGAAACAAAATTCACCGACGATGGGTCAGCAAGTCATTTCCAGAGCTACTGCGCTAGCCATGAGTAATATGCTTGAGCTAGCAACCCAACCTGGAGGAACCGCGCCATTGGCGCAGGTGAATGGTTATCGCGTTGCAGGTAAAACAGGAACAGCGCATAAACTAATCAATGGTAGCTATGCCAGTGACCGCTATATATCCTCATTTATTGGCTATGCGCCAGCATCAAATCCACGGTTAATCATTGCTGTAATGCTGGATGAACCCTCTGCGGGGCAATACTTTGGTGGGGCTGTAGCAGCGCCCGTATTTAGCAAAGTTATGACAGGTGCCTTACGCATGTTGAATGTGCCGCATGATGCGCCGGCTAATAATATTGCGCCATTTTCAGCGATTCCTGAAGTTAAGATTGAGGGATCAATGCTATGACAACAGAAAATCCAAAAAAGCCATTTGATTTACAGTCGCTGGATAATCTGGGTGTTTCAATCAGGCATCTTGTTTCCGACAGCCGTCAGGTGAAACCGGGTGATACCTTTCTTGCTTATTCAGGAAAAAGGTTTGATGCACGTAATTTTATTCCTCAGGCTATTGCAGCGGGCGCAAATGCAGTGTTATGGGAGCGGCGTAATTTTACCTGGAATCCTACATGGCAATTGCCCAACTTGCCGGTAGTGGATCTGCGCGATAAAGCAGGGATTATTGCCAGCCATGTCTATGGCTATCCTTCTCAGAAATTATGGTTAGTAGGTATTACTGGTACCAATGGTAAAACTTCGTGTAGTCACTGGTTTGCCCAAGCGATGGCCGCATTGTATAAAAAGACGGCTGTTATTGGCACATTGGGTGATGGTTTTCTCGACAGCCTGGCACCCATCGAAAATACGACGCCCGATGCAACTTTATTGCAGTATGAGCTGGCCGAATTTTTGCAGCAAGGCGCTAAAAGTGTGGCAATGGAAGTGTCATCTCATGGTTTGGCGCAAGCGCGTTTGAATGGCGCCACGGTCTCAGTGGCAGTGTTAACCAACTTGTCACGTGATCATCTGGATTATCACGGTAGCATGGATGAATATGCTGCCGCCAAAGCAAAACTTTTCTTTTGGCCAGGCCTAAAAAATGCAGTGCTTAATCTCGACGATGTGTTGGGTGTGGAATTATCACGACAGCTAGCGAATAAGGGCACGCAAATTATTGGTTATGGGTTTAGGCAGCCGGAGATGCTTTGCCAGTATCCGGATAACCTAAGAATTTTGCATGGTTTTAATCTGTGTGCAAATACTCGAGGCCTGATGTTTGATGTTGAATTTGAAAAGGATCGTGCGCGAATCAACGTGGATTTGTTGGGGCGGTTTAACGCGTCAAATTTATTGGCTGTATTGGCAGCTTTATTGGCTAGTGGCTTCAGGTTTTCAGATGCAGTGTGGGCTTTGCAACAGGTAAAGCCAATTCCAGGTAGGATGGAGAAACTGGATGGGGGAGATCGGTCAATCGTTATCCTGGATTATGCGCATACGCCAGACGCTATGGAGAAAGTGTTGTTAACCCTTCGTGAGATCTTGGTTGAAAATGCAAGAGTGATTTGTGTTTTTGGTTGCGGCGGTGAACGTGATCGAGGTAAACGTGGACTATTAGGCGAGGTTGCTGCTCGACTTGCAGATGAAGTTATTGTTACCAGTGACAATCCACGATGTGAAGATCCCCGTGCAATAATTGATGATATTGTGGCGGGCGCAAAAACAACCGTCAATATTGAGGAAGACCGGGTATCTGCAATTTATCAGGCAATTTACAGTGCACGCAAAGGGGATATCGTGCTTATTGCGGGCAAGGGACATGAAGACTATCAGGAGATTTATGGGCAAAAAATTCCTTTCAGCGATGGCAAGGTTGCGCAACAGGTGTTACAGGAGTTGTCGGCCAAGGTGGCGGTATCAGGATGATGGCGGTAAGGGAAGCGGCTCAGGTCATTGACGCTGATTGGAATGGCCTGGATGCGTATTTTACAGGTGTTAGTACGGATAGCCGTACAGTGAGGGCGGGTGATTTGTTTGTCGCGTTATCCGGGGAGAAATTTGATGGACACAAATTTGTTGCCGGTGCATTAGAAAAGGGTGCGGTTGCGGCAATGGTAAAAGGGCAAGCAGGCTATGGTGACTTGATACCGAGCAAGCCTTTGATAAGAGTGGCGGATACGCGGTTGGGTTTGGGTCAGTTGGCGGAATCGTGGCGTAAACGTTTTGCTGTACCGCTGGTCGCGGTTACCGGTAGTAATGGCAAGACTACGGTTAAAGAAATGATTGCCTCGATTCTACGCCAGGAGATTGAGAAAAAACAGTTCAGTGGTCATGATGCTGCAGAATATGTATTGGCCACAGAAGGTAATTTCAATAATGATATTGGTGTGCCATTGATGTTGTTACGGTTGCGTGCGCAGCATGTTTTTGCAGTGATTGAGATGGGAATGAATCATATTGGTGAAATAGCATATCTAACGCAACTGGTAAAACCGAATGTGGCAGTAATTACTAATGCTGGCGCGGCACATATTGAAGGGCTGGGAACGATAGAGGCAGTCGCCCACGCCAAAGGTGAAATTTTCATTGGATTAGATCAGCAGGGTGTTGCGATTATTAATGCGGACGATCACTATGCGCCATTATGGCACAGGCTTGCGGATGGTAGGCGAGTAGTGGATTTTGGCTTGAATGAAAATGCGCAGGTAAGCGCGAGTTTTCAATCTGATTCACTCAATAATAATCTTACATTGAAACTTCCTGATGGTGTTGAGGAGGTGATTTTGCATGCACCAGGCGAGCATAATGTTCGAAACGCGCTTGCTGCAGCGGCTGTAGCAGTGGGTTTGGGGATCAGCAAGACGGTAATAGCCGCGGGATTGCAGAAATTTGGTGGTGTGAACGGGCGAATGCAAAAGAAAAATGGAGTTCATCGTGCTACATTGCTCGATGACAGTTATAACGCCAATCCAGAGTCGGTTCGTGCTGCATTGGCGGTATTGGCAGCAACATCAGGTAAAAAAATTTTAGTGTTAGGTGATATGGGTGAACTGGGAAAATCTGCGGCGGATTTTCATCGGTGCATTGGTAAAGAGGCGCGAAGTGCTGGGCTGGATAGATTGCTTACTTTGGGTGAATTAAGCGCGTATGCAACTGAAGAATTTGGCAATGGCGCACAACATTTCGAAAATATTGATGAATTGTTGAAAGTGACCGAGAAATTACTTGCAGCAGATGTCACATTATTAGTCAAAGGATCACGCTTTATGCAAATGGAGCGTGTGGTTCAGCGATTAGAAATTGATGCTTGATAAATCGGAACGCTTGAATTGGTGCTACGAGGGATGGTGAATCTTCGAAATAAAAGGCTATTTGGGGAGTATTTATGCTGTTAGAGCTTTCCCAATGGTTGGCTTTGGATATCCGTGCTTTTAATGTATTCAGTTATATTACATTACGCACCATGTTGGCCGCACTGACTGCGCTGGCAATTTCGTTTGTCATTGGCCCATTCATGATACGTAAACTAACCGCTTATAAAATAGGGCAGTCTGTGCGTGATGATGGCCCGCAAACGCATCTTGTTAAAGCAGGTACGCCAACTATGGGTGGCGCGCTAATATTGGTGGCTATTGTCATCACGACTTTGTTATGGGCAGATTTGAGTAATCGCTACATTTGGGTGGTGCTTTTAACGACATTGGGCTTTGGCGTTATTGGTTGGATCGATGATTATCGTAAAGTAGTACATCGAAATCCGAAAGGGCTTTCGGCTGCAGCAAAGTTCTTTTGGCAATCAGTTATTGCGATTTCGGTTGCACTTTATCTAGCATTAACCGCTGAATTACCCGTGCAAACGGATATGATCGTGCCTTTTTTTAAAGAGGTGGCCATCCCGTTGGGTGTGGTTGGTTTTGTCGTTGTGACCTATTTTGTCATTGTAGGAACTAGTAATGCGGTAAATCTGACTGACGGACTGGATGGTCTGGCTATCATGCCAACAGTGATGATTAGCGCTGCATTGGCAGTTTTTGCTTATGTCGCCGGCCATGTAATTTTTGCAAATTATTTGGCAATACCTTATATCCCGCATGCTGGTGAGCTGGCTGTGTTTTGTGGTGCACTGGCTGGCGCGGGATTGGCGTTTTTGTGGTTTAACACTTATCCCGCAGAAGTGTTCATGGGCGATGTTGGCGCACTTGCACTTGGTGCTGCGTTAGGTGTAGTGACGGTTGTCGTTCGTCAGGAAATTGTGCTGATTATTATGGGCGGTGTGTTTGTCATCGAGACGTTATCAGTCATGTTGCAGGTGACATCCTACAAACTTGTTGGTAAACGGATTTTTCGTATGGCGCCTTTGCATCATCATTTTGAATTAAAAGGGTGGAAGGAAAACCAGGTGGTGGTGCGGTTTTGGATTATTACCTTCATATTGGTTTTGGTGGGGTTATCTACATTGAAATTACGATGAATTTGCGAGGGAAAACGGTGCTGGTTTTAGGAATGGGTGAAACTGGACTATCTATGACCAAGTGGTTGTCACGACAGGAAGCGATTGTGCGCGTGGCGGATAGTCGTGTGACGCCGCCATGTTTGGATGCGTTGAGGAAGATTATTCCTGTAGCACAAATATGTCCGGGAAAATTCGATATGAAATTATTGGATGATGTTGCACTGATTGCGATTAGCCCGGGTGTTCCGCTTTCCGATCCGTTGGTTCAACAAGCGAAGAATCATGGTGTTCCAGTACTGGGTGATATCGCTTTTTTTATCAACGCGCTTAATCAAAACAGTATGCAAAAACCGACAATCCTAGCTATCACAGGTTCCAATGGAAAAACAACGGTTACCGCAATGGTTGGCGCCATGCTAAAAAAATCAGGATGGGATGTAGAAGTTGCAGGGAATATTGGCCCCGCGGTACTGGATGCATTAATGCAGCGTATTGACACCGATAAAATGCCACAGGCATGGGTACTGGAAATGTCCAGTTTTCAACTTGAGGCAATGCAAAATCTTAATGCGGATGTTGCTGCGGTATTAAATCTTAGTGAAGATCATTTGGATCGTTATGCTGGCATGCAAGAATATGCGGCTGCCAAGGCGAGGATATTTCAGCATGATATTGATGGGGATGCGGTCCAGATTCTAAACCGGGATGATCCTGGTGTATGCGCGATGGCGTTGCCAGACAGGAGACAGATTTTTTTTGGTTCAGGTGAGCCAGTTTCTGAAATGGATTTTGGTTTGCTGCATGATGGGCATGATATTTGGTTGGTGCATGGAAAGGCATGCCTGATGAAGACCAGTGAGCTTGTTGTTGCTGGACTGCATAATGTTATTAATGCATTGGCTGCATTGGCAATATGCCGCGCTATGGCATTGTCGCTTGAGCCACTGTTACAGGCGCTGCGAGAATTTCGTGGTCTGCCGCATCGAATGGAGAAAGTTGCTGCATTTAATGGTGTGACATTCTTTGATGATTCAAAAAGCACCAATGTGGGAGCAACAGTAGCGGCGCTGAATGGAATGAAACAAAAGATTGTATTAATTGCGGGGGGAGATGGCAAAAATCAGGATTTTTCTCCATTGCGTGATCCGGTTGCTAATTCCGCAAATGCTGTAATTTTAATTGGACGGGACGCAAAAAAAATTGCGGTTGCGATTCAAGATTGTGGCGTTTCGGTGCATTTTGCAAAAACCATGCAGGAAGCGATGCAAATTAGCTTCTTATTAGCGCAACCCGGTGATGTCGTGTTGTTGTCGCCAGGTTGTGCCAGCTTTGATATGTTCAGAAGTTACATCCACCGGGCCGAGGTATTTATTGCGGCAGTAAAAGATATCGAGGCAAAATTTTTTAATTTTAGCCAGGAAAAACACTAACGGATGATTCAACAAGCTAATAATCAAAAAATTGCAGTAGATTTAGACCAGGGTTTAATTTGGGCGGTCGTATTTTTGCTTGGCCTGGGGTTGGTCATGGTTTATTCGGCTTCAATTGCGATTGCTGAGGCCGGACGTGGTGCCGGTGGCGCTGGTTATTATCTGGTCCGGCATGCGGCTTATCTAGCCGTTGGGTTATTTTTGGGATTGTTGGCGTTTTTTGTGCCAATGCGGGTATGGCAGAAATATGCCGTTCATCTGCTTGCTTTTGGCACATTATTGCTTGTATTGGTATTAATTCCGGGCATTGGCCATGAGGTGAATGGGAGTAGGCGTTGGATGTCGTTGTTTGTCGTTAATTTTCAGCCTTCAGAACTCATGAAATTCTTTGTGGTGATCTATGCTGCCGGCTATGTTGTACGTAAAGCAAACTGTCTTGATAGTTTTCGTGAAGGATTTCTGCCAATGTTGCTCATTATGTCAATAGTGGGAACACTTTTGTTGCTGGAGCCTGATTTTGGTGCATTTGTTGTTGTTACTGTGTTGATAATGGTCATTTTGTTTCTGGGTGGTATGAGCCTGAAACTGTATGCAGGATTAATTTGTTTTTTGTTGATTGGTCTAGGTTTATTGATCTTGGATGAACCTTACCGCATGGATCGGATTATTGCTTTCATGGATCCGTGGGCTGATCCTGGCGGGAAAGGGTATCAACTAAGTCATGCACTGATAGCATTTGGACGAGGTGAATGGTTGGGCGTTGGCCTTGGCGCTAGTGTTGAGAAGCTGTTTTATTTGCCAGAAGCGCATACGGATTTTTTGTTCGCGGTGCTAGCTGAAGAGCTGGGCTTTGTTGGTGTGGTGGCAGTGATTCTGTTGTTCGCATGGCTAATAATACGCGCATTTGCTATCGGGCGTCAGGCCAACAAACTGGATTGTCATTATTCTGCATTAGTGGCACAAGGTATTGGCGTTTGGATAGGATTGCAGGCATTTATCAACATGGGTGTGAATATGGGCGTGCTGCCAACTAAGGGGTTAACACTCCCGCTAATGAGTTTTGGGGGCAGCAGCATTACTGTTATTTGTATCGCTTTAGCTGTGCTGTTGCGAGTGGATTGGGAAAATCAACGACGTCTTAGGGGCTTTGTTGAATGAATCGAACAATATGCGATAGGTTTGAGATTGGAGTGGAATGGCTGCGCGAACGATATTAATCATGGCTGGTGGAACAGGTGGACATGTGTTCCCGGGGTTGGCAGTTGCCAGTTATCTAAAGGCGGCAGGATGGCGCATTGTTTGGCTGGGCACCAAGTCCGGAATGGAAACGGTGCTGGTGCCACAGCATGGATATGATATGGAAGCTATTAATTTTTCTGGGTTGCGCGGAAAAAAAGCGGTAACCTGGCTAACGTTACCGCTGCGGCTATTGCTTGCATTTTGGCAAAGCGCGAAGGTGATGTTCAGGGTACGTCCGGACGTGGTGCTGGGTATGGGTGGTTATCCAGCTTTCCCTGGTGGCATGATGGCTGTACTGTTAAATAAGCCATTAGTAATTCA
>Ga0224496_10001344_pt1 | contig 15447 bp, 12 predicted proteins | sample SF_Jul11_sed_USG_2_FD_168127 | JGI IMG/M metagenome (GOLD analysis project Ga0224496, IMG submission 168127) | Sediment microbial communities from San Francisco Bay, California, United States - SF_Jul11_sed_USGS_8_1 | ecosystem: Environmental > Aquatic > Marine > Sediment | place: USA...
CGCCGTCAAGGGCGGTAATGAAGATCACCGGAATCCCGGCGGTGGCCGGGTCGGCCTTGAGCCGGCGGCACACCTCATAGCCGTCCATCTTCGGCATCATCACGTCCAGCAAAATCAGGTCAGGCCGAGGTTCTTTACCGGCCAACTGCAGGGCCTTTGCCCCATCCTTGGCCGCGATCACGGCATAATCACCGCCAAGCACACTCATCAGAATTTCAATATTTTCAACCACATCATCGGCGATCAGAATTTTCGATTTCATAAATCTGCTCCTTGATATCTATAACTCTACCTCTATCAACGAAGCAAGGCGATGCACCAATTCCGCCGCCTTGTCCGTATCATATTCGGCCAGGCAATGGCCGAGCCTCTCCGCCTCGGCCTGTAACGGGGTGTTGACCAGCAGGGCGGCAACCGCCTGATAACATTTTTGCGCTTCAACAAGATCATGATCGAGCAAGGCCAGCAGTTCAACAAGCAGAGGCGCCACCGCCGCCCTATCCACCGCCAGTTGTTCCTCTTTTTCCTCCGGGAGGACAGCTGCTTTGTCCGCCTCTTCCGCAAGCAGCGGCTGCAGACCGGCCAATACCTCGGCCAACCGTTCACTGACCGGCAACAAGGCCTGAACTGCCCCACTATCCTGGGCGGTAAGCAGCTTCTCCAGTGCTGCGGCGGCCTCAAATAAATCAACAGCGCCAAGGTTACCGGCCACCCCCTTCAAGGAATGGGTCAAATGGCGGGCTTCATGCCACTGCCCAGCCTCAAGGGCGGCTCTGATCTGAGCGGCCATCCCGACATTACCCCGGGCAAAACGAACCAGCAGATCCCGGTACAGCAAACCGTTGCCGGCAAGCCGCCGCAAGCCGATAGCCTTATCAATCCCGGGCAGCTCACCGGACAACGCCACCTGATTATCGCTTACCTTACCGCCGATCACCGGGCCTGCCGGCAGCTGTTTTCTGGGCTTTATCCAGCGAACCAAAGCCCGGTGCAGCTCTTCTACATCAATGGGCTTGGCCAGATGATCATTCATGCCCGCCTTCAGGCAGCGTTCCCGATCCCCGCTCATCGCATGGGCGGTCATGGCCACAATGGGCAGCTCGTCCCACTCATTCCGCTGTCGAATCCGCTGACTGGCCTCATAGCCATCCATTTCCGGCATCTGCAAATCCATGAGCACCAGATCAAACCGCCCGGTTGCCAGAAGCTCAAGAGCGATAACCCCGTTATCGGCCACCATCACTTCAAGGCCGACCCCGCTGAGCAGCTCCACCCCGATTTCCTGATTGATTTCGTTATCCTCGACCAGCAAGACATGGGCGCCGCGAATTTTTTCCAGAGCCGCCACCACCTCCGGCTGGTCTCCACCCAAGGTATGGAGCGGTCGCTCCGCCCCATGGCCGATCAGATAATCGAAAAGATGGGAAGGGGTAACCGGTTTTTCCATGATTGAGGCAAAACCCCGCTCCAGAGCCCGGGCCTTGATCTCTTCGCTGCCATGGGCGGAAATCAATACCAGTTCCGGCTTGGGCGTAATCTTTGGCGCGGCCATGATCCTTGCGCCCAGCTCAAGGCCATCGACTTCCGGCATCTGCCAGTCGATAAAAATTATGGTAAAAGCACGCTTTTCAATGACGGCCTGCTCCATCTGCGCCAAGGCATCCAGACTGGAACCGGCAACCTCTACCTTGATTCCGAACGAATAGAGCATCTTCTTCATGATCTGCCGGGCCACCGCATTATCGTCAACCACTAAAATCCGCTGCTGATTAAACTCACTCGGAACCGGCGACAATTTATCAAGATCAGCGCCCAGTTGAAACTCAAGAACAAAGCTGAAGGTGCTGCCCTTGCCGGGAGTGCTTGTCAACACGATACTCCCTCCCATTAATTCCAGAAGCTGCCGGGAGATGGCCAGGCCCAGACCGGTGCCGCCGTATTTACGGGTTATGGAACCGTCCGCCTGCTGAAAAGGCTTAAATAGGCGGCGCTGCTGCTCGGCGGTCATACCGATGCCGCTATCCGCCACCGCAAACTCCAGGGAGACACTATCCGCCGTTCTGGCCAGCTCCTTGACCGTCAGCACCACCTCGCCGCTTTCGGTAAACTTTACCGCATTATTGCAGAGATTATTGAGCACCTGCCCCAAACGCATGGCATCACCCACCAAATCAAGGGGCAGAGACGCCGGAATGTTGATGAGAAATTCAACCTCCTTGGCAACAACCAGGGGGGAGATCACCCCGGCCAGATCATCAAGCACTTCATTAAGGGAAAAGGGGACGGATTCAATGGTAAGTTTGCCCGCTTCTATTTTGGAAAAATCGAGGATATCATTGATGATATACAAAAGCTGGCGGCCGGCTCGCAACGCCTTCTGGAGAAAATCGCGCTGTTTTGCCTGAAGCTCGGTTTGCAGCACCAGCCGGGTGAGGTTGATCACCGCGTTCATGGGGGTGCGGAGCTCATGACTCATGTTGGCCAGAAACTCGGACTTGAGCCGCGCCGCCGCCTCGGCATGCTCCGTGGCCTCTCGAAGATTCCGCTCCATCTCCTTGCGTTCGGTGATATTCTTGACATAGCCGAAATGGCAAAGCCGTCCCTTGTATCTAGTAAGATTCAATGACAACTCCACCGGCACCAATTCGCCGCCCTTGACCCGATGCTGGGTTTCGATGAGCATGGCCTGCCCCTCATGGTCCCGCAATGCTTCAAGATGGGCGGGCAGATCCTCCTCTTTAAAATTCGGGTCCCAATCCGGAATACGCCAGGTGAGAAGCTCCCGGCGCGAGGCGCCATAATGACGAACCGCCGCCTCGTTGACATAGGCCAACCGAAAATTATCCTCGATATCTATAAGAAAAACAGGATCCGAGGTTTTTTCGATCATCATCCGATAAAGTTCCAGATCCTCCCTGGTTTTGACCAGCTCGGTGACATCCAGAAGCGTGCCGACCATCCGCACCGGCATCCCGGCCTGATTCCGGAGTACCCGGCCGCTTTGCCGAACGATCCGCTCGCTGCCATCCTCCCGCGCCAGCCGATGCTCAACCTCGTATTCCGCCACGGGATTAGTCAGAACATTGTCCAGCGCCGCCTGAACCATCTCCAAATCCTGGGGATGAATCACTGCCATAAACCGATGGTAATCAGCAACAAAACTCTGCGGTTCCCAGCCCAAGATGCGATAAATCTCATCGGACCACCGCATGCTGTTATTATTGATATCCCACTCCCAGTTCCCGAGATGGGCGATCTCCTGGGCCTGCGAGAACCTTGCATGACTGGCTTTCAACTCCCGGTTGATAACCGCCAGCTGTTCCAACAACTCGCCTTTTTCATGATCAGCCTTTTCCAGAACCTTGATACTCCGCCGATTACGGCGATAAAAACCGGTGGTGAACAAAAGAATGGCGGCCAGGGCCATGAGACTGCTCACCGCCAACCCGTAAAGAGCAAATTGCTGCCACCGCAAACGGGTGATCAACATTACCGAAAGCCGCCCTTCTATGGCGTTGTACAACCCCTGGCTGAGCTCGATAATGCGAGTGCCCTCCCCAAACATCTCGCCGCCATCTTTAAAGGGGAGAATATCATCGGCCCCATTCTTTGCCGGCTCAAGCCTGGCCACCAACGCAGTCGACTCCCTGACCGTCTCGGCAAAGAGCTCCTTGAGATACATCTCGTCCGGCGGCTGTAATTCCATGGCCAAAAACCAAGCCCGCTCCAGCTCATGAAGCCGTTCTTCGACGCTATCAAGCTGAAAGGACAGCCACTGCCGTTGCTCGGCCGAGAGTTTTTCTTGATCGGCCAGGCCCGAGGCTACCCCGCGCACCCTGCCCAAGGCCTCGGTCAACACCGGAATCCGATTAACAATAATGTCGATCAGGGCATAGCTGTCGACCTTTGAATCAAGGGCCAGTCCCGAGTAATTGGCGACCCGGAGAGTGATCTCCTGGAGTTCCGAGATCCGATGGCTGTACCAATCAAAACGGTCAACTGCATCCCTGGCCGAAAAGGATTCGCTAAAACGGAGGGCAAGCGCTTGAATCAAGTTATGCAAATGCTGATTCACCTGAAAAAATTCGCTGTGTGCATCAACCTCCCGCGCGTGCAATTCATGGTCCAATCTCCGGTTGAGTTCGGCAATACGCGCCAGCTGCCCCCCGGCTTCCTGCGCCGAAATCTGGTCGAGGCCGCGAATTTGCTGCAGCAACAACACCGAACCATAAAGACTCTTGACATCCTCAAGCCCGGCCAGCTCCTGCCTGGTAAAGGCAAGATTATGGTAAAGGGTGTTGATCATAAAAGAAAAAGAGGCAATGAGCAGCAACGATGGAATCAGGGTGGCGGCCAGATAGCGGCCCAGGGAAACGGAAACATTTTTACGCCCGAAACAAGAGGGAGCAGCGGAGATATCATCAGGTGGCATGGCAGTGGTCATTACGGTTGATTAATCCTCGTGGGGCGAACAGCATTCGCTTTAATCCGGTAAAAAAACCTCTCCCCCATCTCACTTATTCATTATAGGCTAACATCATTTTATTTTTCAGCAAATAAGGAGATAAAAACGATGCGCCACCGCGTTTAATCTCTCCTACCGCAACAAAACCTCGGAGAATTCTTCGCTCACCTCGCCATCCTCCCCAAAACGGCAGGCCAGGGTCCGGGGCTCATGGTAGAAAAGAAACCAGATCTTTCGGGCAAAGGCGCCGGGCAGGATGGCCTCCTTGGCCGCCACCGAATCCAGCGGGAAGTTATCATAGGCGGTGACCCACAGAGGATTGCTGTAAGCAGCAGTCGGCAGCAGATCGCCGAGATGGAGAGCCGTCTCGCCTTGGGAGCAGAGCCGCACCCCCTGATGGCCCCGGGTATGGCCGCCGGTTTTAAAGACCTCCACCCCGGCCGCCACCTGATAATCGCCATCAGCCAGCTGGAGATTGGCCCCCGGCACCAGCCCCTCGAAGTTGATCGGCCAGTAGGAGCTGGCCGCCCGGCTGTTGGGCGCGCAGACATCCTCCCACTCATCCCTCTGCATGTGGTGGAGGGCATTGGGAAAGGTCAGTTCGAGCCGCTCCTGCCCATCGAGCATGGTGATGCCGCCAGCATGGTCGAAATCGCAATGGGTAAGGATAACGTGGTCGATCTGCTGCCGGGAGAGCCCCAACCGCTCAAGCTCGGCCGGAATATCCCATTCCCGGCGCAGCCGGAATATCTGTTGCTGCTTGGCGGTGAGCTTGTTGCCCAAGCCGGTTTCGATAAGGATATTGGCGGCCGGGGTTTTCAGCAGCATGGCAAAGTCGGCCACGGTCACGTAATTATCCGGGGTGGCCGCACATTTTTTCTCCCAGAGCACCTTGGGCACCACCCCGAACATGGAGCCCCCGTCGATCTCAAAAAGCCCGCCCTCCAGCCAATAAATTTCAACGTCGCCTAGAATAAATGGTTGCCGCATTGCCTGATCCTTAAAAATATTTGCCCTGAAAAGCCGTTAACGTTTTAAGACGTATATTATTTTTTACTTTATTTTGTCGCTGATTATGAGGAAAATAAAAAAAAGTAAATTTTCCGCCCCCATCTTGATCTCAAGTTGGCAACCAATGGTTTGACCTCTCCGGAGAAAATATGAACCAGCTCTTACCGACAGATCAGATCTCCGGCAACAAATTCGTCAAACCCTTTATCCTGCTTCTAATCCTGGCCGGTTTGTATCTGACCAGCCTCTACAATTATCTGCTCTTCCACAGCCTTGTCGAATTCTTCAGCATTTTCGTGGCCTTTACCCTGTTCATGCTCGCTTGGCACGCCAGACAGTACATCCAGAACCCTTACATCTCCTTCATCGGCATCGCCTACCTCTTCATCGGTTTCATTGATCTACTCCACACCCTGTCCTATACGGGGATGAGCATCTTCATTGATTACGACTATTACGGCAACCAGCTGTGGATCGCCGCCCGTTACCTGGAAAGCCTGTCGCTGCTGACGGCCTTTGCCTTTCTGGCCGACCGCAACCTGATTATCCGCCCCGGCAGGATATTGGCCGGCTTTACCCTGATTACCGCCCTGCTGGTCGCCTCTATTTTTTACTGGAAAATCTTTCCCATCTGTTTTGTCGAGGGCCAAGGACTCACCGCCTTTAAAACGGTAAGCGAATATATCATCTGCTGTATTCTGGTTTTCAGTCTGGTCCTGCTCGCCAACTACAAGAAAAAATTCACGGTTGATGTGTACAGACTGTTAACCTGGGCCATCATACTCACCATTGTCTCGGAACTCACCTTCACCCTTTACGTCAGCAACTACGGCTTTGCCAATCTGGTGGGCCATTATTTCAAAATTTTCTCCTTCTTCTGCATCTACCAGGCCATTGTCGTAACCAGCATTGAAAAACCCTATGAACTGATTTTTCAAGATCTGACCAAGGCCAATAATAAACTCGCCCAGGAGGTGGAAACCCGCAAGAGCGCCGAATCGGAACTGAGAAAGGCCCTGGCCGACATAAAGACCTTGAGCGGCCTTTTGCCGATCTGCTCGGTGTGCAACAAAATACGTGACGATCAAGGCTACTGGGAAAAAATTGAAGCCTACCTTGCCACCCACACCAATGCCAGCTTCAGCCACGGTTATTGCCCGGAATGTTTTAAAAAAGCCCGCCAAGAACTAAAGGATTACAAAAAAGCCAATACCCCGGCCAAAAGCTGACCCCATCGCATCCTTTAGCGCCATCGAGTTCGCGCCACCAGCCGGCAAGAAAACGCCCCTGTTCTTTTGTAAAATATTTGACTTTCCCAACCCATACAGGCACAATTTACCAAGTACTAACAAACAGTATGCCCAGCATTAACTACTTACTTTTTCCGTTTTTTTTATGAAGGGCAACGCAAGCAGCCCTTAGGGAGACCAGCCGTTATGCAGGAAGAAAGAGGTAACAACAACGGCCTCAACCGGCGCAGGTTTCTGCAGATCTTTGCCGTGGCCGGCGCCGCGGGCGCCCTAGGTTTTCTGCCCTTTACCCCTGAAAAGTCAGGGTTACAGGTAATCAGAAAAAGTCGGCCGATGATGGGCACCTTCCTCAACCTCATTGTCTATGCCAGGGATAAGGAGCAGGCCGCGGCCGCGGTTGCGGCCACCTTTAAGCGGATGGAGGAGCTGGAAAGCAAACTCAGTCGCCATCAAGCCGCCAGCGAGGTCTCCCGCCTCAACCAAAGCGGCTTTTTAGATAACCCCGGCCCGGAGCTGCAGGCGGTGCTTGAGCTGGCCCAAGCCATCAGCCGCAAAACCTCCGGCGCCTTTGATATCACCATTCTTCCCCTGCTGACCCTTTATCAGCAACAGGGCCAGGCATTGCTGGCCCAACAATCCCTGATCGATGGCGCGGTCAAGGCGGTGGGCCAGGCGGGACTTGCGGTCAGCCACCAGCGGCTTGAACTGAAAAAATCAGGGATGGGGATAACCCTGGACGGCATCGGCAAGGGTTATATTGTCGATCAGGGGGTGGCGACCCTGGGCCAATTCGGCTTTGACCAGGTCTATGTGGAGGCGGGCGGCGACCTGCTGGTCAAGGGCGGCAAACCCCGGGGCAACCCTTGGCTAATCGGCATCCGGAACCCGCGGCCCGAGATGGCCCGGCAGCTGGTAACCATCGAGGCCGAAACCATGGCAGTGGCCACCTCCGGCGACTACTACCAACCCTTCAGCCCGGACCTGCTCCATCATCACATCATCAATCCCCATACCGGCTTTTCGCCGCCGGAACTGGCGAGCTGCACCATTACCGCACCCGATGCCGCCCTGGCCGACGCCCTGGCCACCGGCTGCATGGTGCTGGGCGCCGCGGACAGTATCGACCTTTTGGCCGGCCTGCCGGATTGTGAAGGCTATTTTATCCACAAGGATCTCACCACCCGTAAAACAGAAGGCTTTGCCGCGCGGACATGAACTTCACCATTAAAAAAGGGCTCGATATCCCGATCAGCGGCGAGCCGGTGCAGACAATTCAACCAGGCAACCCCGTCACCGAGATCGGGTTGCTGGGTTTTGACTATGTCGGGCTCAAACCATCCATGGCGGTAAAGGTTGGCGAGCAGGTGACCGCGGGCCAACTCCTGTTTACCGATAAAAAAAATCCAGGGGTGAAATTCACCGCCCCGATTGGCGGCACTATTTCCGCCATTAACCGAGGCCCCAGGCGCCGCTTTGAATCAATAGTCATCAGGGTCGCCGGCAATGAGCGCCTTTCATTTCAAACCACAGAGCTGACCCCTGTAGCGATCAAGGCCACCCTGATTGAATCCGGCCAGTGGACCGCACTGAGAACCAGACCCTACGGCAAGGTGCCGACCCTGGAGTCCTCTCCCTCCTCGCTCTTTATCACCGCCATGGACACGCAGCCCCTGGCCGCCGACCCGGCCGTGGTTATAAACCAATACCTCGATGATTTTATCCTGGGGGTAAAAATTTTACAAAACCTTGCCCCCAAGACCTTTCTCTGCACTAAAGCCGGCCAAAAGATCCCCACCGACGATCTGCCGGGCATCATCGTCGCCCGCTTTGCCGGGCCCCATCCCGCGGGGTTGGCCTCAACCCATATCCATTTTCTTGATCCGGTGCGGCCCGGCAAGGAGGTCTGGCAGATCGACTACCAAGAGGTGATCGCCATCGGCCATCTCTTTGGCACCGGCTATCTGCAGAGCGAAAGGGTTGTTGCCCTGACCGGCCCGGCCATGAAAAAGCCCAGGCTGATCAAAACCCTGGCCGGCGCCTCCATCACCGAACTGGCCGCCAACGAAATAAATGACCCGGGCTGTCGCCTGCTGGCCGGCTCGGTGCTCTCCGGCCATCGACTTGGAGAAGGCGGGGTCCATGGTTTCCTGGGCCGCCATCAACATCAGGTCTGCGCCCTGACCGAGGGTGACGGCAGCGGTTTTCTCAACTGGCTGCGGCCGGGGGGGGAGCGTTTTTCGACCTTGCCCCTTTTTATTTCGACCCTCCTTAAAAAATCCGGGGCCAAAATGGCGATGAACACCGCGGCCTGGGGGGGCAAACGGGCGATCTTCCCCCTGGGCACCTACGAAAAGGTGATGCCCCTTAACCTCATCGCCACCTCGCTGCTCAAAAGCATTGCCACCGGCAACACCGAAAAGGCGGCGGCGCTCGGCTGCCTGGAGCTGGTGGAAGAGGACCTGGCCCTGTGCAGTTTTGTCTGCCCGGGCAAAAACAATTTCGGGCCGATGCTCCGCGAGGTTTTAACCAGAATCGAGGAAGACGGATAACTTTTTGCCATGAAAATACTTGATAAATATCTCAAACAAGCAGCGCCGCTTTTTGCCAAGGATGGCCGTTTGGCCCGCTGGTATCCGCTGTTTGAAGCCACCGATTCCTTCCTGATGGGCAGCCGGCTGACCACCCGGACCGCCCCCCATGTCCGGGACGCCCTGGACCTGAAACGGGTGATGATCATGGTGGTCATCTCCCTGCTGCCCTGTGTGGGGATGGCGATCTGGAACACCGGCTACCAGGCCAACCTGGCCCTGCAAGCCTTAGGCATCGCCGGGCCGAGCGGCTGGCGCGGGGCAATAATGGCCGCGATCCCCTGCAACCCGGACAGCCTGGCCGCCAATCTGCTGCACGGCGCCCTTTACTTTCTGCCGATCTATCTGGTTTCGGTAACAGTGGGCGGCATCTGGGAATGCGTCTTCAATATTGTCCGCGGCCATGAGATGTCCGAGGCCTTTCTGGTCACCAGCCTCCTCTTTCCCCTGACCCTGCCCGCCACCATTCCGCTGTGGCAGGTGGCGGTGGGGATCAGCTTCGGGGTGATCTTTGCCAAGGAGGCCTTCGGCGGGGTGGGCCGCAACTTCATGAACCCGGCCCTGGTGGCCAGGGCCTTTATCTTTTTCGCCTACCCGATTCGGATGAGCGGCAACCAGATCTGGGTCGGGGTGGACGGCTTCAGCAGCGCCACCGCCTTGGCCGAGTTGGCCGAGGCGCCGGTGGCCGCACCGATCACCGCCCTTAATTTTTCCTGGAACGATGCCTTTCTCGGCACCATTCCCGGCTCCATGGGCGAAACCTCCACCCTGGCCTGCCTGCTGGGCGCCGCCCTGCTTCTGGCCTGCGGCATTGCCTCCTGGCGGGTGATGGCCGCCATGCTCCTGGGCGGACTGGGAATTAGCCTGCTCTGCTGGCTGGTCACTTCGCCGGGCAACCCTCTGTGCAATATTCCGCCGCACTGGCATCTGGTACTGGGCGGCTTCGCCTTCGGCCTGGTATTCATGGCCACCGATCCGGTCACCGCCCCCCATACCGACGCGGGCAAATGGGGTTACGGCCTCTTTATCGGGGCGCTGTCGATAACGATCAGGATTTTCAATCCGGCCTATCCCGAAGGGGTGATGCTGGCGATCCTGTTGGGCAATGTTTTTGCGCCGCTCTTTGATTATGTGGTGATCCAGGCCAACATCAGACAGAGGATGCTCAGTCATGGCTAAGGAATCTCCAGCCAAACCCTTTTATTCGGTCCTGATCCTGGCCCTGGTCTGCTCAATGCTGGTGGCCGGCGCGGCCGTGGGCTTAAGGCCGCGCCAGGAGACCAACCGCAAATTTGACCAGAAAAAGAATATCCTGCGGGCCGCCGGCCTTTACCATGGGCAAGGCGGGCAAGCGGAGGTGGAAAAACTGTTTCAGGCGGTTGAAACCAAAATCATCCGCCTCAGCGACGGCTCTGTGGTCAAACCTGCAGAAATCGAGCCGGCCACCTTTAATCAGCTCAAGGCCGCCTTTAATCCGGAAACCGGCCGGGCCCTGACCAAGGAAGAAGATCAGGCCGGCCTCGGCCGCCGGGAAAATTACTCCCTGGTTTACCTGGTCAAGAAAAACGACCGGCTGGACAAGGTAATTCTCCCGGTCCGGGGCAAGGGCTTGTGGTCGACCATGTATGGCTACGTGGCCCTTGCCAATGATCTGGCCACCATCAACGGCATCACCTTTTATCAACACGGCGAAACCCCGGGCCTGGGCGGCGAGATCGAAAACGAGACCTGGCAGGCGGGCTGGGCCGGGAAAAAAATTCACAACCTCCAGGGGGAACCGGTGCTGCGGGTGGTCAAGGGCAAGAGCAGCGGCGAAGAAAGCCGGTACCAGATCGACGGCATTTCCGGGGCGACCCTGACCATGAACGGGGTGAGCAATATGATGAGTTTCTGGTTCGGCGACCATGGCTTCAAGCCCTTTTTGGAGAGATACAAGAACAGAGGCGACCTCGATGGCTGAAAGCAAAAAAGAACTGCTCACCAGAGCGATCTTTCAACGCAATCCCATTGCCCTGCTGGTGCTGGGGATCTGCTCGGCCCTGGCGGTCACCGGCTCCATGTCCACCGCCCTGGTCATGTCGGTCTGCCTGACCCTGGTGGTGGCCTGCTCCAGTCTGACCATCAGCCTGGTCAGAAACCAGATCCCCACCACGGTCCGGATCGGCATCCAGATCACGGTGATCGCCACCCTGGTTATCCTGGTCGACCAGATCCTCAAGGCCTTTTTCTATGACCTGGCCAAACAGCTCTCCATCTACGTGGGGCTGATCATCACCAACTGTATCGTCATGGGCCGGGCCGAGGGCTTCGCCATGAGCAACCCGCCCGGCAAAGCCTTTGTCGACGGGATCGGCAACGGCCTGGGCTATGGCTTTATCATGCTGACCGTGGCTTTTTTCCGGGAACTGCTGGGCAGCGGCTCCCTGTTCGGCCACCGGCTGCTGAACCTTACCGCCAACGGAGGCTGGTATGAGGCCAACGGCTTGATGCTGCTGCCGGCCAGCGCCTTTTTCATCATCGCCCTGATCATCTGGCTGCTGAGAACCCTGCAGCCGGCCCAGCAGGAGAAAGATTAATGATCCATTATCTTGAAATAATCTTTACCGCGCTCTTCATCGAAAATCTGGTCCTCTCCTTCTTTTTGGGGATGTGCACCTTTCTCGCCATCTCCAAGCAGGTAAAAACCGCCATGGGTCTGGGGCTGGCCGTATTGATCATCCAGATCATCACGGTGCCGATCAACAACCTGATTTATAACCACCTGCTCAAGGCCGATGCCCTGGCCTGGGCCGGCCAGCCCGGCCTGGATCTCACCTTCCTCGGTCTGCTGATCTACATCGGGGTAATCGCCGCGGTGGTCCAGATCCTGGAGATGTTTCTCGACCGCTTTATGCCGGCCCTCTACAACTCCCTTGGCATCTATCTGCCCCTGCTCACCGTCAACTGCGCGATCCTGGGAGCCAGCCTGTTCATGGTGGAACGGGATTACAACTTTGGCGAAAGCGTGGCCTACGGCATCGGCGCAGGCGCAGGGTTTATGCTGGCGGTGGTGGCCCTGGCCGGCATCCGGGAAAAGCTGGAATACGCCAACCCGCCCAAGGGGCTCAAGGGGCTGGGGCTGACCTTTGTCGCCGCCGGCCTGATGGCCCTGGCCTTCATGGGGGTTGCCGGATTTGCCTTTTAGGAACAGAAAAAAATGAATGAAATCTTAACCGCCATAAGCTGTTTTCTCGCCATCCAGCTGATCCTGGTCACCCTCATCGTGCTGGCCAAGAAAACCCTGCGGCCGGGGGGCGAGGTCAAGATCCTGATCAACAACGAAAAAGAGCTGAAGGTCGAGCCGGGGGGCAAGCTGCTGACCACCCTGGCCGACCAGGCCATCTTCATCTCCTCGGCCTGCGGCGGCGGCGGCAGCTGCGGCCAATGCCGGGTGGGGGTCAACAAGGGCGGCGGCAGTATCCTGCCCACCGAACTTTCTTACATCAATAAGAAGGAGGCCAAACAGGGCCTCCGTCTGGCCTGCCAGGTCCAGGTCAAGCATGATCTGGAGATCACCATCCCCCGGGAGATGCTGGAGACCAAAAAATGGCAGTGCACGGTGGCATCCAACCAGAACATCGCCACCTTTATCAAGGAGCTGGTTCTCAAGCTGCCCGAGGGCGAGGAGGTGGACTTCAAGCCCGGGGGCTATATCCAGATCGAGATCCCGCCCCACGCCTTGAGTTTTGCCACCTTTGACATCGGCAAAAGATTCATGGCCGACTGGTCAAAGTTCCGGCTCTTTCAGTATAAATCCAATGTCCACATCCCGGTGACCAGGGCCTATTCCATGGCCAATTATCCCGGGGAAAAAGGGGTGCTGAAACTAAACGTCAAGATCGCCTGCCCGCCGGAGGGCTGCCAGTTTCCCCTGCCGCCGGGCAAGGCTTCCTCCTATATCTTCAATCTCAAACCCGGCGATGAGGTAACCATCTCCGGGCCCTATGGCGACTTCTTTATCAAGGAAGGCGATACCGAGATGATCTATGTCGGGGCCGGGGCAGGAATGGCTCCCTTGCGCAGCCAGATCTTTGAGCTGTTCAAGGGCCGCCACACCAAACGCAAGGTTTCATACTGGTATGGAGGCCGCAGCTTGCTTGAGGTTCCCTACCTAAAAGATTTTACCGAACTGGCCGCCGAGTTCCCCAATTTCTCCTTCCACCTCTGTCTCTCCAGACCAAGAGAGGAAGACAACTGGACCGGCCATATCGGCCATGTCCACAAGGTCCTCTACGACAACTATATCAAGGACCATGAGGCGCCGGAGGATGTCCAGTACTATACCTGCGGACCGCCGGTGATGACGAGATCGCTGATCGAGATGCTGACCGAGCTCGGGGTGGAACCGGAAAATATCGCCATGGACGATTTCGGGGGCTGATGAAAATTTTTCTGATCACTCTTTTGTTTACCGCTATTGTCCTGGTCGGTTGCGGCCTGCTGGTAAACTTCTGCAAAAAACGCCTCAACAAAACCCCCCACGGCCTCAGCGGCATGTGCCAGAAAAGCGGGGGCGAGGTCTGCACCTCCTGCGCCGAGCAACTCCACAACAAAAAATCATAGCCACTAATTGACCGCCATGGGAATTGGGGTACAATAAGCCCATGACCAGCCCAATCAAAATCGGCATCAGCGCCTGCCTCATCGGTCAGCCGGTACGCTACGACGGCGAGGATCAGCGCAACGCCATGATCCTCGACACCCTGGGCCGCCATGCCCAACTGGTGCCGGTCTGCCCGGAGACGGAGTGCGGGCTCGGGGTTCCCAGAGAAACCATGCACTTGGTAGAAGAGCAGGGCGTTATTCGGCTGCTGACCACTGAAAGCGGCCTGGAGCACACCGAAAAATTGCTGGCCTGGAGCCGGGACAAGATTAGCGAATTAAAAAAAAAGAACCTCGCCGGCTTCATCCTCAAAAGCCGCTCACCGAGCTGCGGGGTGAGAAGCACCAAGATTTTTGATGATAAGGGCGGCCAGACGGCAACCGGCCCGGGGCTGTTTGCCCGATGCCTGCAGCAGGCCTTTCCCGAGCTGCCCCTGGCCGAAGAAGAGGAGCTGCGCGACCATACTTTTTACACCAACTTTCTAAACAAGCTGGGCATCCGGACAACCGCAGAATAAGAGGGCAACCATGATCATCGGCGTACCGAAAGAGATCAAGGAAAAGGAATACCGGGTCGGCATGGTTCCGGCCGGGGTCAAGGCCTTGGCCGGCAAGGGCCACTCGATAATTATAGAAAAAAACGCCGGGGCGGGCAGCGGCATCAGCGATCAGGAGTTTATCGCCGCCGGGGCCACCCTTGTTGCCACGGCCAAGGAGGTCTGGGAGCGGGCCGAGATGGTGATCAAGGTCAAGGAGCCCCTGGCCCCGGAATATCCTTTCCTGCGGCCCGGCCTGATCCTCTTCACCTACCTGCACCTGGCGCCGCTGCCGGAATTGACCGGTGAATTGCTTGAGAAAAAGGTGATCGGCGTCGCCTATGAGACGGTGCAGCTCGATAACGGCTTTTTGCCGCTGCTCGCCCCCATGAGCCAGGTGGCAGGGAGAATGGCCATTCAGGAAGGCGCCAGATTTTTAGAAAAAGAGGCGGGCGGCCGCGGGGTATTGCTCGGCGGCATTCCCGGGGTGCGACCGGGCCAGGTTACCATTCTGGGCAGCGGTACCGTGGGCAGCCATGCCGCCCAGATGGCCGTCGGCCTGGGGGCTTCGGTGACGATCCTCGGCATAAACCTCAGACGGCTGGCCGAGTTGACCGACCAGTTTGGCGGCCGGATCACCACCCTGGCCAGCAACCAGCACAATATCGAAGAAGAACTTAAAAAAGCAGACCTGGTGGTGGGCGCGGTCCTGGTACCCGGCGGCAACGCCCCAAAGTTGATCAGCCGAGAGATGCTTGCCATCATGCAGCCGGGCGCGGTGATTGTCGATGTGGCCATCGACCAGGGCGGCTGCGCCGAAACCTCCAGGCCCACCTATCACTCCGACCCGGTCTTTGCGGTGGACGGGATCATCCATTACTGCGTGGCCAATATGCCGGGCGCCGTGCCCCGCACCTCCACCTTCGGCCTGACCAACGCCACCTTGCCCTATGCCG
>Ga0224496_10001345_pt1 | contig 15444 bp, 12 predicted proteins | sample SF_Jul11_sed_USG_2_FD_168127 | JGI IMG/M metagenome (GOLD analysis project Ga0224496, IMG submission 168127) | Sediment microbial communities from San Francisco Bay, California, United States - SF_Jul11_sed_USGS_8_1 | ecosystem: Environmental > Aquatic > Marine > Sediment | place: USA...
TCGTCGGCTCCAATGGTTGACGTTCACCGAAGACTTTAAACTCCTTGCGTAATTCTTCTCCGAAAGCGGGGATTCCGGTTTCAGGAATCTGAATCAAACTAAAGCTCCGCCGAAGACTTTGGAGCCCTTCCAAGACGTCCGCATCTTGTGCATCACGACGGTCTTGGAAATGCCGGAAGGTCAACGCTTCAAACACATAAAAGATCTCCGTTGCGCGTTCTCCCCCCAAATCCAAGAGCGTTCGGTAAAAGGTTCGTCGCTCTACTTCAAATTGACCACCTGTTCGCTTCTGCTGGTAGTCATCATTGACTTCCAGAAACACGCAGGATGTTGGACAACTGATATTGGTGATCCGATGCCCGCCACAACATTGGCTGCAGATCATTCCATTCAGGGCTGGACACGACCGCTTCCCTTTACGTTGATGGCAATATTCACACTTACTCATTCGGCGCATCTTTCTTGAAAAAATCTAACCCGTAATCAGAAAAGGTTCGTTTCTTTTTTTGGGGATTATCATTGGAGGGGCGCTCCAAGCCGTTAATCTCAGCGGCTTGGGCGTAGAGATACGGGACAAGAATCACATGATTGACTCGATCCACACCGATGCCTGAAGGAGACAGCAAAAACTCAGCAATGGCCTCTTTTTTGAGATCTGCACGAATGCGCCATACTTTTCCTGCCGTAAGGTCAGAGACGTACATAATGCCATATTGGTCAAAATCAATACCATCTAAGTTATGAAATCCACCAGAAAAAAACGTGCTTACAAACAGCTCGTGGATAATGCCCTTTTCATCTATTTCAAACACTTTCCCGTCGTCCCACCCCACACCGATCAAGTGCCCATTGCGCGGATGAACGGCTAACCCATGAGGATGCGACAAACTTGCACTTTGGACAAACTGTGTAATGGCATGGTCTTGAGTGGAATCAATCCGAAAAATGGTATTGGTATTGGCATCCGAAACATACAAGAATCCATGAGCGTCAGCCGTGAGGCCAGTCAGGGATTCTGCATGAAATAGAGAAAAGGGTATCGTGAACAGGGGGTGCCCAGTTTGTTTATCAAACCCACGGACCACATCCAGGTCAGCAACATAGAGGGTGGATCCGATAATCGCCATTTCTTTGGGTGAGTGGAGGGTTACGGATTTTTGGCCGCCGTGAATAAAATGGAGTTCCGTGATTTTTCCCTCTTGATCGGCCTTACTGATAAATCCTTTGTTCTCCCGGGTGCCAGGATCACCGTTCGCGTTGGCAATATAGTAAATCTGACCGTCGTCCGCGATGATGTTTTGTGGAAACTGGAGGTTCGAAATTTCATACGCGAGGACGTGGTGTATCCCTAAGAGTAATAGGCTGGCAACGACTGCCAGGGATAACGTTATCGTGGAGCGAGAAGTCATCACAAGTATTGGAGGGAGCCAAGCGCAAGTAGGTTGATAAGAAGGTTACGAAGCATATTGGTCTAGCAGCCTATCCGGTTCGGGTATGTTCGAATGCCGACAAATTGTCTCCGGTCAATGTGTATGCTTTACCAAACCCCATCACAAACTGCCCAGTCCTCGGTTGGAGCTGAAAAAGGACAAAGTCCGGTAACTGCCGTAACAAACCGGCCATCTTACCGTGCCGTTGCTGATAGTCGTCCATCACCAATGAGTAATCGGGATTATCGTGTGGGATTTGTTTGGCATCACACAGGTAACTGACTCTCGTTCTGGCAAAAATCTGTGACGTCGATTGTTCATCGGCGATGATCATGATCGCGACAGTCCCGTTTACCAGCAGATGACGAGTATGTGTGGCCAACTGACTCACAAAGATATAAAAACTGTTAGGAGCTTGGTGCAGGTAAGGCGTATATCCGCAGTGGGGAATGCCGTCCGGCCCTACTGTGGCTAGCTGAAGGCTGCGCATGTCTGCTATGAGACTGGCGCATACGCTATCTGGCTGTACATCGGTCATTGCGTTTCTTTCACGGGATACCATGGGGTTGATGACACCACCTGACCGCTATGCGGCACCTTTCTTGAGAAACGATCCATGGCCACCATTAAGAATGTGAGTTCGCCCTCCTCCGTTGCCCCTAAATGGAAGGTTGATGTCGAAACGGGTACCTGTTGGGTCGAAAGTGGATGTTCAGGGACGCATGGGTGTGTGACGTAACTGCTGCATGGCATGGTAAGTGAGGGTTTCTCAGGGTGTCAAGGAATCTGAATACCTGCCTTGCGTTGACGAAGTTTTTGAGTGCCTGATATCGTGATTTTCGAAAAATGATGCTCGTGTTGGGTTATTGAACATAATTGCAACCTTGTCACAAAGGAAAATTCGTGTCTGCACACATTATTGATGGAAAATCGCTGGCGCTGAGTCTTCGTGAAGATATTGCGCACGCGGTGAGTATTCTCGGAAAAGAGGCTGGAGTAAGACCAGGCCTGGCAGCGATCTTAGTGGGGGATGATCCGGCCTCGGCGGTGTATGTCAGAAATAAGAAACTTGCCTGCGAAAAAGCCGGGCTCTATCCGCAAGAGCATGTTTTGCCAGCCTCTACGACGCAGGAAGCCTTATTGGCACTTATTCAGCAGTTGAATGCGGATCCAAAAATCCATGGGATTCTGGTCCAGTTGCCCCTGCCTGCTCATATTGAAAGTAAGGCGATCTTGCAGGCCGTTTCGGCGGATAAAGATGTCGACGGTTTTCACCCGATTAACGTAGGGCGCTTAGTCGAAGGCGATCCGGTCTTTGTGCCCTGTACGCCCAAGGGCGTCATCCATATGATTGATTCTACGGGGCTCGACATTGCCGGGAAACGAGCCGTCGTGATCGGTCGCAGTAATATCGTGGGGAAACCGGTGGCCATGCTGCTTCTTCATCGGCATGCCACCGTGACGATCTGTCATTCGCGCACGAAGGATCTGCCCTCGGTCGTTCGTGAGGCAGATATTGTCATTGCGGCCATTGGCAAACCACGATTTGTCACACCGGATATGGTCAAAGAAGGAGCAGTTGTGATTGATGTGGGCATTAATCGATTGCCGGATGGCAAGTTAGTTGGTGATGTGGATTTTGATCGCGTCAAAGAACGGGCTGGTTGGATCACTCCTGTTCCGGGCGGAGTTGGCCCGATGACCATTGCCATGCTCCTTCAGAACACCTTGGAGTCAGCCAAACGGATGGCCAAACACTAGCAGGCGACTCAAAAGGAAACACCCATGGCCCATCTGACCATTCCAGAATTTCAGCAGCACAAGCAACAGGGCAAGAAACTCACTGTGGTTACAGCCTATGATGCGCTGTTTACCAGAATTGTGGAGCAAGCCGGGTTGGAAGTTATTCTGGTGGGAGATTCCCTGGGCATGGTCGTGCAAGGTAAGCCCAACACGCTTTCCGTGACGATGGAGGATATGCTTTATCACACACGAATGGTCGCTCAAACAGCGCAACGGTCCTTAGTGATTAGTGACATGCCCTTTCTGTCCTATCAGGTCAGTGTGGAGGAGGCAGTGAGAAACGCAGGGCAATTCCTTCAAGCCGGCGCAGCCGCCGTCAAGCTTGAGGGCGGCCTTCCGGTGGTTGATCGTGTGGAGGCCATGACCCGTTTCGGCATTCCCGTCATGGGTCATTTAGGCATGACCCCACAATCGGTGAATCAATCTGGAGGGTACCGGGTTCAAGGGAAAAGCCAGAAGGATGCAGGAAGAATCTTGCATGAAGCCAAAGCCCTTGAAGCTGCCGGGGTATTCGCCTTAGTGCTGGAATGTGTGACGAGTTCGCTCGCCACGACGATTACCAAGGAACTTACCATTCCAACTATTGGAATTGGTGCCGGCCAGGCCTGTGATGGGCAAGTGCTCGTGCTCTACGATGCCTTGGGGTTGTTTGACGATTTTGTCCCGAAATTTGTGAAACCCTATGCCCATTTAAAGGCTGATGCGTTGCAAGCGCTCACACGATATAAAGAAGAAGTGGAATGTGGGAAATTTCCTTCCGACGCGGAAAGCTATCAATGAATAAAGCCGTTAGGTCGGTGTATGGGGGAAAAAGGGTAACAAGGGTAACAAGGTCAAGTATGATTCACGCCTAACGCTTCATGATTCTTCGAATTACAGTTCTTCCAAAATTTTCTGCCGTTTGCCTTGATACTCCTTCTCTGTCAGTAAGTTCTCCTCCCAAAGTTCTTCTAATCTCTGGAGTCGTTGTTTCACGGAGTCGCTCGAATTGAATGTTGGGGTGGATGGTGGTCCCTGTTGATTGTCGGAGGGCAGATGAACATTGGCCAATTCACTCAGGGCGAAGACAAAGTGAGGGGTCTGAGGTGACCAAAGTTCAATGGCCAAGCTTTGTGTGAGCTGCCTGGCAGGATTGGTGGCACTCAATGTATGAAGCGCCTCTCCTATTGGTAACAGCGGCTGTTTTTTGGAGAATTCAGGTGGATTCTTGGCTGGTAACGTCTGCCGATAGTTGGGCAAAACTATGTGAAGATCATTCTCTTGTAGATATAGACCGCCGGATGTGAGTTCCCAAATGCCGTTTCCTCGAGGGGTTGCCCAATAAAAGGTCACGGTTTCCAGTGGGGTGGCTTCCTTGAGAGCCCTGGAAAGATGATCGGCCAAGAAACTTCGTTGGCCTTCGGAGAAGGCGACCTGGTTCGTAGAGGATCCCCCCGCTATGCGGTCAAGGAGGGACGAGGGCTGGACTTCGATATGTTGCAGAATTTTTCCCAGTAGCTCTGGAGTGAGTGCTGCGGGGTGTGAGTATTCAGGAGATCCTTCCCGATAGGTTACCTCCATGCCCACGGCCCGATCGGGTTGATCCACAAGGAACCGTGTTGTTGATGGAAATGACGTGCACCTAGTCGTCAATAATCCGATCCCCATTATGAAGATAAGTACTGGCAGAATTCTCAGGAAACCCTGGGGGCAACTCATGAAACAACTCTTTCCTTCTGTATATTTAATTACATAAGGCTTAAGGAATGTAACACTAATTTCCGATAAGGGGGTAGAAATACGATGGTGTAAGAAAAATCTGTCCTTTTTTCATTACAGAGGCCGGGGGGACACACATTACCAAGAGGGATAGGCGAATGAAGTGTAGCTTAAGGTGTCATGGTTCTCGCATCAGCACCCTGTGGGCCCTTGGGGTCGTTTTGTTTATCACCTCATTGCCAGGATGGATTCCGGATGCCGAAGCCATTCCGGCTTTTGCCAGGAAATATCAAGTTAATTGTAACGTCTGCCACGTCAGGTGGCCGCGTTTGAATCCATTTGGAGAACAGTTTTTAGAGAACGGGTATCAAATGCCAGGGACTCACGATGGCGGAATGGTTGAAAAAATCCGCCTGGGTGATGTGACCTTGGATGATATCTCCAATTATATTGGATTCTTATTTGACGTAGAACCTGTCACCAATTCCGCGTTGAGAAGAGATGTGACGGGGGCTGAGGATCAGACAGAATTGGCCAATGTTGCGCTCTTGAGAATGTTTACAGCCGGGACCCTTACAGAGGATGTGGGATTCCTCATGGATATGACCACCCTGTTTAGTCAATCGAGTGATGTTGAATTGGGAAGGGCTTTTGTGTCCTTCAATAATATTGGAGGGATGAATTGGGGGCATGTGCGAATAGGCCGCATAGACCCCTCGGCCTATTTCTCTGTTGCAACGGATCGCCCGCAATTTTTCCCACTCAGTCCAAAAATAGGTCCTCCGTTTGGGCCGTTTGGCCCATCCATCCAACGCTGGAGCCAAACATTTGGTAGTGCGGCTGCGTCGAAATTTTATGGAATTTTTGATCGGAATATGGCTCCAATTTTTCCTTTTGCTCCGACGTTATACAATTCAACGGTCGAGGCGGGGATTGATCTTCATGGACGGCCCTTTGGGGATTGGTTCCTCTATCAAATTGGGATTCTCAATGGCGCAGAAGAGCGTTGGGGAGACACAAATAACTCCAAAGACTGGTATGTGATGACCCGGTTCGATTACGCCCAATCGGATAATTTTTCAGCCAACCTTTCGGGTTTTGCCTATTTCGGCAATCATAATACCAAGGTCTTGGGGGGAGCGGATGTGAGTCGTAGTCGGTATGGGGTCGGTGCTCGCATCCGATATCGGTGGTTAGATCTGTATGGGGACTACACTATTGATCGTATTACTGATTTACCCAGTGGAATGTCGGCGACGTTTGATGACACCGCGACAGGAGTGACTGTAGAAGCCCATGCCATCGTCACTGATCGTTTATTACTGGGTGTTGGATATAATCATTTGGATGCTGGTGGAGTCTTAAGTCAACGAAAAAGTGCAAGTTTCTTGAGTCTTCAGGCTCGTTATTACCTCCGTTCCAATATTGCCCTGCAAGTTCGGGATGAGGTGAATTTGCGGGATGCAGAAGGGGGAACCAGCCCAGCACGGAATCTTCGCAACCAGTTTATCACCAATGTTTCGATTGCCTTTTAGAGGGAAGCCATGATGAAGGTTCTCTGTCGAATTGTGTTTACCCTAGTGGGGGGGCTGTGGGTATTTTGGTCTTCGGGAACAGTGGAGGCTACTTCTCAGCCTGACAAGGATGTTTCGGCAGGAGCCATTATTTATGAACGTTCCTGCTCGGTGTGTCATGGGATATCCGGGAAAGGGGATGGACCTGCGGCCTTTTATAATTCCGCGTATTCGGCCTCACGGGCGAGAGATTTTACGGTCGGCAATTATAAGTTTCGGTCTACCCCTTCAGGAAGTCTGCCGCGTGATGAAGATCTCTTTCGTACAATTACCAATGGGGTACCTGGCTTTATGCCATCCTTTAGTGGGCTAGCTGTCGAGCAACGCTGGCAGGTGATCACGTATATTAAAACCTTCTACCCAGGATTTCAGGAAGAGACCCCGGAGGCTATCCAATTCGATGGAAATGGCTCCACGATTCCAGCAACCACGGAGAGCGTGCAACGTGGGAAAGCCTTATTTCAGGTCATGGATTGTCATAGCTGCCATGGGGCACAAGCTCGTGGAGCTGGACCGGTGGCTGTAGCTGAAGAATTGACTGATAGCTCGGGATTGCCGATTTCCCCGAATGACCTGACCAATCCCACAGGTTGGAAAAATGGCACCACAGCAAGGGATATCGTCCGGACCCTGTTGACAGGGTTGGATGGGACCCCGATGCCCTCGTATGAAAGTCAATTGGCTGGCCATGAAGACGATGCCTGGCATTTGGCCAACTATCTTCTGTCCTTATCCAGGCAGCACTAGCATGGGTGCAAACAGGCGTCTCGCCTAGGATTCGTCAATGGCTGGTCGCACTGTCCGCCGTTCTGATGAGGCATGCGTTTTCCACAATCCAAGAGAGATTTCCGATGACACATCTTGGGAGTGTTGAATTGTAATAATTCCCAAGGGCGTAGAGGCCCACAGGTACGTTGCCTATCCACAGCCCTATCTTTCCTATGAGGAGGCTGCGAAATTCCTCGTTTTTCCCATTGAATGGATGTGCTGCTCATGCTGAGTCAAACAGTTCGACCACTCAAACGAGGCCTGTTGATGAGTGCCTGTTTTATTCTTCTCGGTTCGGGGCTACCGGGCCTGGAAGAAGGGGAGATAACCTTTGCAGGCACTCTTGAAGGAACGGTCCATTACTTAGGCGTCCTGCCGGCTCCAAAGGTAATGCCAGTCACTAAAGATCAAGATCGGTGCGGGACCGAAGCGATCATCCAAACCATTCAGATTCATGAAGCCCATGGGGCGTTACGTGATGCAGTGGTGAGTGTGGAAGGTCTGTCAGAGAGAGACGAGGTGGTTCCCATCGAGACGACCGAACGTTCGGTGCTGAATATGCGGTGCGCGTTTTCTCCCAGAATTGGGACGGCGAGGAAGGGACAGGACGTCGAAATACGCAATCAAGATCCAATTCTTCACAATACCCATATTAAATATGGGAAACGGACCTTCCTGAATGTAGCCCAAGTTCCAGGCGGGAAACCCATCGTGAAGCGATTGAAGCGGGCAGGGTTGCATGATATTCGGTGTGACAAGCACGTGTTTATGGAGGGCTATCTCCATGTTTTTTCTCATCCCTTTTATGACCTCACCACTCAAGCCGGGATGTTTCGAATAACCGGGATTCCTGCGGGAAAGCATCCGATCCATGTTTGGCACGAAACGTTGGGTGCCTTGGATCAAGTGGTCACGATCCCTGAAAACGGAACGGTCCGTGTCGACTTTGCCTTTCCCTAAGTCGGTCTAGTGTTCTTCCTCTCAGTGTTGTGCCCTTTTCCTCACCCCTTCAGTAGGCTGACAAAGCACTGAAATCCTTCAGTATTGTGGGCCAAAAACCGAAATTCTTTAGAAACGTGTTTGTCTTCCCTCGGCTGGTTATTGGCTGTCGGGGGAGATGTGTGTAGTGGGATGAGCATGTGGTTGACATGATGTTCGAAGGTCGCGTGGAACACAATGGGACGTAAGGCCAAACGATTCACATTGGGCTGGTTTGTGCAGAGGTGGCGAGGCAGTGTCGTGTTTCGCATATCCACTGGTCTTACCCTTGCGATTGGACTCCTGGTCTTTGTGGGTGCGTTATTAATTGGGTATGGACAGCGGGAACTGCTTCAAGGTGCGTTTCAAGAGCGAGGCGTGGCGGTTGCCAGAACATTTTCCACGATTGGCGCGGGCGCGGTTTTGGATAATTTATTCCGAATTCAGGAAGCGATGGAGCAATATGCCCAAGATCCCGACCTGCTCGTTTTAGAAGTTGTTGATGACGATTTGATGGTGATGGCATCGATGCAGCCGTTGACGATTGGTACGACGAGGGACACTGATCATTTTCGAGAAGCCCAGGAGCTGCAAGCCGAGTTTCTTACGTTTGTGGACCTTCCAACCGGAGAATCCATGTTTTTGGTGATTGAACCCTTGTGGAACCAAGGGGAGGTGATTGCCTGGGTGCGGGTGGGATTTTCAATGAGCCAGATTGAGCGGCAGGAGCGTGAAGTCTGGTTCGGGCTGTTTGTGATGGCTGGACTCTTTATCGGCCTGACGATATTTGCGGTGAGGAAGGGTCTTGACCAAATCGTGCCTATTCTTCAATCGATGATTGATACCCTTCAGGGAGTGGCTCGAGTCACTGAGATGGCCGCGACTCCAGGTGCGCAGATAGAAGGGGTGCCTTTACCCCTCGACTCACCAGGGAACCAATTGAAGGGAGAATTAGAGCAGTTAGCAGGCGTCGCGGCTAAGACGGCGATCTTATTGCAAGATCACACCACATCTCTTCAACGCCTCATGCAGGCACAGGAGATCAAAAACCAAGAGCTGACTCGGTTGGCATCTTTTCCGGAGATTGATCCGAATCCGGTAATTGAACTCGATTTTCATAAGCAGGTGACCTATATCAATCCTGCAGGAGAACAGGTGTTTCTGGAGTTACCTCAAGACAATGTGTATCAGCCTTTCATGGAGCAGGTGGTTGATGCGTTAGAATGTGTCCTTTCGAGAGAAAAAAGAACCGTCAATCAAGAAGTGTCCCTGTCCCATCGAATTTTTGAAGCGCAAATTACGTTGGTGCAATTTAGTCAGGTGTTGCGGATCTACCTCCATGACATTACCCAGCGCAAAATCGTAGAAGAGCAGGTGCGGACAATCGCACGGGAGTTAGAAAGCTATAATCAGGAATTGGCTCAATCACGTGATGCGGCCCTGGAAGCGGCACGGGCCAAAGCGGAATTTTTGGCCACAATGAGTCATGAAATCCGGACCCCGATGAATGGCGTGATTGGGATGACGGGGTTACTGCTTGAAACAAGCCTCACCCCTGAACAACGGAAAATGACAGAGACGGTTCGCGTGTCCGGTGAAGCCCTGCTTACCATTATTAACGATATCCTGGATTTCTCAAAGATTGAATCCGGGAAGCTTGAATTGGAGGATATACCTTTTGATCCTCAGTTGTGTGTGGAAGAAGTCTTGGATCTTCTCGCGGAGAGGGCGGCCAGCAAACATTTAGAACTGACCAGTTGGATTTTCCCCAACGTGCCTCCGACTTTGCAAGGAGATCCTGGACGATTCCGCCAGGTCCTGATGAATCTTGTTGGTAACGCGATTAAATTTACGGAATCGGGCGAAGTATCGGTACAGGTGGTGTTGGAGAGTGAAACGGCGGATGAGGTGGTGTTACAAGTGCAGGTCATTGATACAGGTATCGGGCTCACTCCTCAACAACAACAGAAACTCTTCCAGCCCTTTATGCAGGCTGATGGCTCCACGACGAGAAAATATGGTGGGACCGGATTAGGCCTCGCGATTTCCAAGCAATTGGTGGAGGCGATGAATGGCACGATCACGGTGATGAGTGAAGCGGGGCAAGGCAGTTGTTTTTCGGTACAGATTCGCCTTCATCGAGCCGCCGACCATCCACCGTCCCCGACGATTTCTCAACCGCTGCAGGGCTTAAAAATGTGTTGTGTGGATGACAATGAGACGAATCGAATGGTGCTGTATCATTATGCCCATGCTTGGGGGATGGAGGCTGTGTTAGCTGAAGATGGCCTGCAAGCCTTAACCCTTTTGCGTGAACAGGCTCAGCTAGGTTCACCATGTGACTTGGCGATTCTCGACATGAATATGCCGCACATGAATGGGATGGAGCTGGCACAAGCAATTAAAGCAGATCCGGAATTATTCAACCTGCCCCTTGTGCTGCTCACATCCAGTGCCCTTCGCGGTGATTCGGCTCGATCTCGGGAAGTTGAGTTTGATGCCTATCTGAGTAAGCCCGTGCGAAAAGCGGACTTTCAGGCCTGCTTGGAGATGGTGATGGGAAGGCCCACGCACGACATTGGTGCCTTACCATCCCAGGGTGAATCTGAGGTGGAATGGGTGTCCAGCCCGAGTGTTTCGGGACACATTCTGGTTGTAGATGATCACGTGGTTAATCAGCAATTAGCTCAGATGATGTTAGAACGGATGGGGCATAGGATTGATGTCGTGAGTAATGGGTTAGAGGCCATCGAAGCGGTGACACGGATTCCCTACGATCTCGTCTTTATGGATTGTCAAATGCCGGAAATGGATGGATACGAAGCCACGAAAAACATTCGTGAGATGGAAAGCAAAAAGAGTAAAGCGAAAAGTAAGGGGTTGGGCGTAAGGCGTGAAGAGCAGGAAAAGGATGTTTCTGAGACTCCTGACTCCTCACTATTCACTCCTCACTGTTCCCATATTCCCATTGTGGCTATGACGGCCAATGCTATGAAGGGAGACCGAGAGAAATGCCTTGCCGCCGGCATGGATGATTACGTTAGCAAGCCGATCAAACATGAAGAACTGGCGCTTTTAGTTTCGAAATGGTTGACGGATAAAAACGGTACCGCCGACGTGCTTGAGAAGGAAAACGCGAACGTGGGTCCACCTCATCGCGAAGACCTAAAAAAACCTGTGACATCAGAGAGTGAGGATATTATGCCAGAGAAGGCCCAAGTGAAGGCAGCGGAACACATCCTTTCCCCTCAATTGGTTGCCGATTGGCGCGGGGCTGGGGGTAGTGCGTTTGTGATGAAATTAGTGAACCAATTTGTTCTCGATGCCACGACCTGTGTGGAAGAAATCCAACGAGCGGTAGAAGGGCAATGTGCCGGCGATTTACGTGAAGCTGCCCATGGCTTGAAAGGTATGGCCGCGAATATGGGCCTTGCGTCGTTAACGAAGTTGTCTCATCAACTAGAAACCCTTGGACGAGAACAGAATCTTCAGGAAAGTGCCGCCCTCTTTGAATCGATGCAGCAAGAATTTGTTCGGATTCAAGCCGGGTTGCAGCAACTGTTGGAACAAGAACAGCCTCTCTCCAGGTAAGGAAATTTTCCCTTTTCAGTGTCTTTTTCCAATCCGTAAAGCGTGAAACGTGAGGCGTAAGGGGTGAAAAGTAAAAAGGGAAAGGTTAGATGTCATGCCTAAGAGAAAAGAGATAAAATGCGGATTTTCTCTCCTTCGTATTCATTCAATTTCCTTAATCCCTACGCGGTAACTTCCTGCATCCTACGTTTTACCTTTCACTTTCCTCTTTTGACTTTTCCTTTTCACGCCTGACGTTTCTTCAGCGGGTTGGAAATTCAATGGTCAGGTTGGCGGTGTTGGTTTGAGAAATGGTGATGGTCTGGTGGATGGTCCCTAAGGTCTCGTGCCAGATGGAGAGGCGGTGGGTGCCGGGTGGAAGGTTTGGAATCGTAAAGGCTCCTTGGGAGTCGGTGATGGCAAAATAGGGGTGATCAAAGACCTGGATGTATCCCATCATGAAGGGGTGTTTATTGCAGGAAATGGTCATGAGACCAGGGTTTTTCATGACTTTCTTGATACCTTTTGCTTGCGGTAATAACACCACATTGAAAAATGCCCGGGTTTCTCTGCGAATATGGGTGTTATGCAATATGGCATCGAAATTTTCGACTTCCAGGGGTTGCCTGACTGAGCCAACAGCGACATGGGGCCGAAATTGGCAGCGCTCATTGCTGATGCTCACGGGGGCCTGTTTCGAACTGAGGGGAGTCCCGCTGACTCCTTCCACACTGACCACAGCCTGGACCAATCCACCATCGTCACTGATGGTTATGGGGCGTGTTTGGAGAGTGGCTCCACATGTCTCGACGTCTTGCGTAATGATATGTTGCTCTGGAGGGGGAATCAGGCCACGATAGAGAATTCTTCCCTGGAGTGTTGCGGGCTGGAGATTGTCCGCCTGAGCCGGACTCAGTCCACCTGCAAGGATTAGAATCCCGGTATACACAAAGGTTTTTATCTTGTGCTGGAGACGGGAGTTAGTCATGATTGCTGTGACCCTATAAAGCGGGGTATGGGAAACATCGGTGTAAAGTATGGGGCTGTAGTCTTTATCGGTTCGTATTTGCGTGAACCAAAGTCGTCTGTGTTGTTGGTCCCTTAGGTGGAGGAAGAAGAGGCCAGGCCTGCTTGCCTTCCCAGCAAGTTAAGGTGATCGTGATAAGGATAAGAGGTAATTAACAAGGTGCCAGATGTCTTCAGGATGGGGTGAGAGAGCTTCCTCAAAAGGAGCCATGGGTGTTCCATCCAGGCCCGTCAGAATGCTTTGGGCGATATCTTGTGGACGATGCCCGTTCTTGAAAGAAGACGGATGGCTGAGGTCGGGAGGAAGGAGAGGTAATCCCCTGCGATCTCGCAATTCTCCCTGGGCATACAATCCCCCTGGTTGCATGGATTGTGGGCCATGGCATTTTGCACAATCTAGCATGTCATATAACTTGCGACCGCGGTTCACACTCTCTGCGGTTGTCGGGAGTGGGCCTGGTGGTAAGACAATCGGAGGGATTTCGGCCTCCTGGTACATGGAGGAAAAATTTTTCATATACACGACGATGTCCCATCGGGCGGTCTCGGACAATCCTCGAAAAGAGGGCATATAGCCGGGGATGCCTCTGGTGATAGTCTCAAAAAGATCGGCATCCGTCGGTAGTTGGCCTGAAGGAGTTGACCGGAATTTGAATTCTGCTTCCGTAAAATTCCGTGGGCGTGGCGCAGAATAGGCGCCAAGATAAAAAGCGTCTGGACCATCGCCTTGCCCCGTCTTTCCATGACAGAGAAGACAGGATTGTTCATAGAGACGTTTGCCTCGAACCACAGAATCTGAAAGGTCAGTTGGGGGCTCAGCTCCAGACAAAGGAGTCAGGCTGAGGGTGAGACACACTACTATGCCTCTTAACAGGTTTGGGGCTTTAAAGCCACGAGGTCGGTTAAAATGCCACATCGGCGCCCACGAAAAAGGCATTGCGAAAATTCCTTTCAGGAGCACGTCTTCCCTGTGCGTGACGTAGATTGATGTCGTCGCGGAGAAACAACGCCATATTCGATCGTACATAATACTTGGCGATTACCCCCAATAAGGAGCTGCTGGTTCGTTGGGTACGGAGACCGCCGGCATCCAGATGATCAAAGCGGATTCCAAACAAGATACGATCGGTGGCGAGCACATTGGCTTCTACGGTCAGCCCGGTGGCCGTCTCATCAAACGTATTTTTGAAGGAATTAGGAAGATTGGCAACATGATCGACCACAAAGGCTGCATAGAAATCCACCATATAATACCGGACGTTGGTGGCGAATCCGTATCGGCTCCAATTCACATCGGCCATCGTGGAGACTTTGGCGTTATTGCTGCCGAAGTACGCAAAGCCGGAAAAATTCGCCGACAAATAGTCGCTTTGTGCAAAATCGAAGCGGGTCATGACATACCAATCTTTGGGATTGTTGGAGTCGCCAAAGGGTTCATTGGCTCCGTTGAGGATGCCGACTTGGTATAAAAACCAATCCCCAAAGGGCCGCCCATGAATGTCGAGGCCCATCTCCGCGACGGCATGAAACAGAGACGGGGCCGTCGGTAGGATGGTGGTGCCACTTTGATCGAACAATCCATGAAATTTACTCGCAAAGGCTGCCGGGGTGAGCCCAATTCGGTTGATGGTCGGAAGCATAAATGATCCATTATCTACGGAATTGTCTCCGACGAGCTCAAACTGTTGTCGAAGGGTGGCATACGAGGAATAGGCGGAAGGGTCGAATTTTCCTATTCGGAGATGTGCCCAATCATGTTGCCCGATATTGTTGAAGGTCAGGAAGGCGCGTTCAACTCCGGTTTCATCTTCCTCTAAATTTGATTCGACTTCAGCAAAAAATCCGACATTATTGGTGACTGTGCCGGCGGTGAACAGGCTAAACACTTCTGGAAAACCGAATTCGGTCCGGTCTTCGGGAATGCCATCAATGTTGGTGCCGGGGGCATGGCGGGCATAGTCCACCGTTCGAAGGACATTCCCTCGTAGGCGGAAGCCCAGATAGTTCGTGACATCGTCTAAGGTCAGGTCTCCCAATCGAAACTTTTTGGTGGTTCCGCCATCTTCGGTTCCGGGGAGTTGGTAGCCATTTTCTAAGAATCGTTCGCCCGTTCGATTGAGTCGAGGGACGCGCGTATGACAGACCGTGCAGTTCACATCATATTTTCTGGCAAAGGCGGGAATCGCTTGGACGTCGGTTGTCGTGAACAGTTGACTGACTAGGATGACCCAGAAGAGGAGAAGAACTTTCTCGACAAGGCTAGTACTAGGCCAATTCATCGAAATTCCAGGGTGAGAGAGGGGAGAAGCACGTTTTTCAGATGACCCCAAGATGAAATATGCAAGTGGTTGCGAATTATGTCAAGAAAAATGCGAGAAATTCCTTTTGATAGGCATTGAAGAAGGAACAAAATATATAATGTGGAATGATTGTCAACTTCTTTAACGACGTTGCCTCATTTCGGGGATGTAAAATCAGGAAGGATTCCAAGACGTGAATTTCGAGAATGTCACCATTGATTGAGTAGGCTGGTTAGCTTGCCACAGCAGAGCATTCCTAGTATGCTCGGGGCTAAACACCCTACTGTGATAGAGGAA
>Ga0224496_10001346_pt1 | contig 15437 bp, 15 predicted proteins | sample SF_Jul11_sed_USG_2_FD_168127 | JGI IMG/M metagenome (GOLD analysis project Ga0224496, IMG submission 168127) | Sediment microbial communities from San Francisco Bay, California, United States - SF_Jul11_sed_USGS_8_1 | ecosystem: Environmental > Aquatic > Marine > Sediment | place: USA...
GTGCCCAGCGCTAGCCCGGCTGAGACCAATCACCCATACCCGCATCTTGTCTGAATAGGATATAATGCCCTTGCATTTGGTGAGCCGCTTATGTCCCCGATACGTACACCCAGACCTACCGCTTTCCTGCCTTCGGCGCTGCTTTTTGCTGTGCTGGGATGGGGCGGCGTATTGCTGCTGCTGAACAGCACCCTGCCCACATTAGGGCCCCGCTGGCTGTTCTTTTTCCTGATCGTTATCGCCCTTACTGGCACGGCGATGCCCGCAGCGGCGCACTTGAACCAACGCTTCCCCAGCAGCCCGCCGGCCGGCGCAGACGTCATCCTACGGCAGGCGCTGTGGTTTGGCATCTACGGCGCCACCCTGGCGTGGCTGAACTATGGCCATGTGTTCACGCTGAACCTCGCCGGTATCATCTTGCTGGGTTTTACCGTGATCGAGATCATGCTGCGCCTGCGTGAACGCAGCCAATGGAAACCATAATGCAGACGGTGCACCGATGCAAGACTTAAGCGTCATCCCCCCCGTAAACGAACTGCTCAGCACGCACACTGCCGCCGAGTTGATCGCCGAATATGGCCGCCCATTGACCCTGGAAGCCATCCGCCAATGCCTCACCGATATCCGCGCAGAATACAAAGAAGCGGCAATGACCGTACCGCTCCCCGGCGAGATGCTGCAGCGTGCCCGCAAGCTGTTATCCGCCTGGGCGAGGCCCACGGTGCTGCCGGTGGTCAACGCCACCGGGGTGATCCTGCACACCAACCTGGGACGCGCACCGCTCAGCCGCGAGGCCATCCAAGCGGTGCAGGGGGTGGCGGTGGGCTATTCCAACCTCGAATACGACCTGGAAGCCGGCCGCCGCGGTTCACGCTATACCCACGCCGAGGATCTGCTCAAACGGCTGACCGGGGCCGAAGCCGCCTTGGTGGTCAACAACAACGCCGGCGCGCTGCTGCTGGCGCTGAGCGCCTTGGCGCGCCGCCGCCGGGTATTGATCGCACGCACCCAATTGATCGAGATCGGCGGCGGTTTCCGCATCCCCGAAGTGATGAAGCAGTCCGGCGCCAAACTCGTCGAGATCGGCGCTACCAACCGCGTGCACCTGGCCGACTATCAGCAGGCCCTCGATGAGCAGCCCATCGTCATGGTACTGCGCGCCCACCGCTCCAATTTCCGCATCGAGGGGTTTACCAGCGAACCGGACCTGGACGAGATCACCACGCTGAGCCGTGCCGCAGCCGTCCCCTTCCTGGACGACCTCGGCTCGGGCTCACTGATCGACACCGCCCGCTATGGCCTCAAACACGAGACCACCGTGCAGGAATCACTGGCCGGGGGCGCTGATTTGGTGTGCTTTTCCGGCGACAAACTGCTAGGCGGGCCGCAGGCCGGCATCCTGGTGGGGCGCGCCGACTTGGTCGCCAAGCTGAAAAAGCACCCGGTGGCCCGCGCCATCCGCGCCGACAAACTCGCTCTGGCCGCCCTTTCCGCCACCTTGCTGCACTACCTCAAGGATGAAGCCGAGCGCAAGATCCCGATCTGGCAGATGGTGTCCACTTCGCCGGAAATGGTGCGCAGCCGCGCCCACGCCTGGGCCGAACAACTCGGCACCGGTACGGTCATCCCCGGGGAATCGGCGATTGGCGGCGGCAGCCTGCCGGGCGAGACTCTGCCCACCTACCTGCTTGCCTTGGATATACCCGCCCCCCAGGAATTTTTACAGCTGCTGCGCCAAGCCCACCCGCCGGTCATCGCCCGGATGCAGGATGAGCAGGTTGTGTTTGACCCGCGCACCGTCTCGCTGGACCAAGAAGGCGCTTTGCTGGTCGGCGTGCAAAATTCGCTCTCTGCCTTACGCGCAAAATAAGATAACGTTTTTGTTATGGGCTTGGTCTTTTAGTTAACGGTGAAATCGGTTAAGATTATCATCACAATGCCGGTGCGGCACCGGTGAACCCTGCAAACCGATTGAAAACACAACGATCACAACAGCACAACCATTCAAGCCATTATGGGTTAAACAATATAGGGAAAGGCGCTCTGGCGCTAACCAACTTCCCCGAAAAGGACAGCGCATGATCATGCAGCAAGATGCCCTCCGGGTATTAGAAGAAACCAGCCGTACGTTTTACATCCCCATCAGCGGATTGCCCGATGGCTTGAAAGAGGCCGTGGCTTCGGCTTATTTATGTATGCGCGCCATTGACGAGATCGAAGACCACCCCACGCTGGATGGCAGCGTCAAAGCCAAAGTGCTCCACGCCATCAGCCGGGTGATGCAGGCGCAGACCACCGTCGAGGACTTTGCCCACGACCACCTGGCCGAGGTGTTCAAATCCAACAGCGATGATCTGCCCGAAGTGTCCACCCGCATCGGCGAGTGGTCCTGCTATGCGCCCAAATTTATCGCCCCGCGGGTGTGGGAAGCCACCGCCTCGATGGCCGACCGCATGGCCCAATGGGCGCTCAACGGCTTCAAGGTCATCACCCAGGCAGACCTGGACCGCTATACCTACGGTGTCGCCGGGGCCGTGGGCCTGATGCTGTGCGACCTGTGGGGCTGGTTCGAAAAGGTGCAGATCAACCGCAGCCTCGGCATCCAGTTTGGGCGCGGCCTGCAGCTGGTCAACATCCTGCGCAACCGCAAGGAAGACCTGGAACGCGGCGTGAACTTCTACCCCGAAGGCTGGTCGGACGCCCAGGTGCATGATTATGCCCTGTCCAACCTCAATGACTTCGACGAGTATGCCAAAACCCTGCCGCGCACCACCTTTATGCAGTTCGTCAGCGTGCCGCGCGCCTTGGCCTACGCCACACTCGACGCTCTGGGCCGCGGCGAAGAAAAGCTGACCCGCAGCAAGGTGGTCGAGATCGTCAAACAGCTTGAGGTCGAGTGATCCTGCAGCGCCTCTAAGCCGCCCACTTTTCAGCCAAGCATCTCGATCGTCAAGCATTGAGATGCTTTTATTTTACATCCCGCCGGAAAACCCACCGCCGCAGCCTGGCGTGCTTTTGCGCAAGGCAAAATATTCCAGACGCGACTATAATCTAGACTGCAGGTCATTCTCTATAAGGGTGAGCGCCAATGGATAAAAATAAACAAGGGAAAACCATCACCATTGCCGGGGCCGGCCCGGCAGGCATGACCGCCGCCATCTTGCTGGCCAAGGCGGGTTTTGCGGTACGCGTCTACGAGCAGCGCGCCGGCGTGGGCAGCCGTTTCAACGATGATTTCCAGGGGCTGGAAAATTGGAGCCGCGAGCAAGATGTACTCGATGAACTGCGCACGGCCGGGATCGAACCGGCTTGGTGGTCGCGGCCATACCACGGCGGGGTGTTATATGACCCCGAACTGCGCCCGGTGACCGTGGACACGGCCCGCCCGTTGTTCTACATGGTCAGACGGGGCGGGCTGCATCCTGGTTCGCTGGACCTGTCCTTGCTGGCACAGGCGCAGGCCAGCGGCGTTGAGCTGGTGTTCAACCAGCGTGTGGATACCAGCAGCGTGGATATCGTCGCCGGGGGGCCGCGCGGCGCACCGGCCGCCATTGCCGCAGGGATGACCTTTGAGACCGACCGCGAAGACTTCGCCTGCGGCATACTGCATGACGAGCTGGCTCCGTCTGGCTATGTCTACTTCCTGATCGCCGATGGCCAAGCCACGCTGGCCACCGTACTCTTCAAGAACTTCAACGAGGTGCATGCCTGTATGCAGCGCTCTATTGACGCCATCGCCAAAATGTTTGGCATACACGCTTTCCCCAATGCCAAACGCTGGGGCGGGTACGGCGGCTTTACCATCCCGCGGTCCTGCGAGAAGAACGGGGCTTTGTGGATCGGCGAGGCAGCCGGGTTCCAGGACTTCTTGTTCGGCTTCGGTATCCGCAACGCCTTGATTTCCGCCAAACTGGCCGCCGAGAGCATCATCACCGGGCAGCCTTTTGACCCGCTGTGGCAGGCGCGCTTGCTGCCGCACCTCAAGGCTTCGTTGGTCAACCGCGTGCTTTACGATAGATTCGGCAACTTGGCCAAGCGCAGCTTCTGGCGGCTGACCGGCAAGAACAGCCGCCCCGACCGGTTCATGACTCGGCTGTACAACTATACGCCGCTGCACAAACTTGTGTATCCGCTGGTAAAAACCCTTTCGAATTGATTTGGAGACCCCCACATGAAAACAGAACTCGACGCCATCATGCAGGCCCGCCAGTTGGACGGCATCATCGTCACCGGCTCGGCGCAGCACAACCCGGCCATGGTCTACCTGACCGGCGGCGCCCACATCACCCACGGCATCCTGGTGAAAGCGCGCGGCCAAGACGCCGTGCTGTACGTCAACCCGATGGAACGCGACGAGGCTGCCGCCACCGGCCTGCGCACCGAATTGACCCCCGGCAATTTCATGCAAATGCTCAAAGACAACGATGGCGATTATATCCAGACCTATGCCCAGCTGTACCAAATGATCCTCACCGGGCTGCACATCACCAAAGGGCGGCTGGCGGTCTACGGCAAAATTGACGCCGGAGAAAGCTACGCCATTTACGGCGCGCTGCAAGCCCGGCTGCCAGAACTGGAGATCGTCGGCGAGGTGCGCAATTCGGCGATGCTGCAAGCTATGGAGACCAAGGACGCCGAGGAAGCCGCCCGCATCCGCAAGATGGGCGAGATCACCGTGGCGGTGGTCGGCCAGGTGGCGGCTTTTATACAGTCGCACAAGGCGGTGGATGGGGAATTGGTCAGCGCGGCGGGCACACCGCTGACCATTGGCGACATCAAGAACAAGATCAACTTATTGGTGGCCGAACATGGGGTGGAGAACCCGCACGGCTGCATCTTTGCCATCGGCCGCGACAGCGGCGTGCCCCACAGCACCGGCAGCCCGCAAGACACGCTGCGCCTCGGCGAAACCATCGTCTTCGACATCTTCCTGCAGGAAGCCGGCGGCGGATACCACTATGATTTCACGCGGACCTGGTGTTTGGGCTATGCCCCGCCGGAGGCCCAAGCGCTGTATGACGATGTGCTCGCCGTTTTCACCGAGCTGATGGACGGGATCGAGGCCAATATGCCCTTCCATGCGCTGCAGCAGCGCACCTGCGAATTGTTCGAGGCCCGCGGCCACCCCACAGTTGCCTCCGACCCCAAGACCCAATCCGGCTATGTGCACGGCATTGGCCACGGGCTGGGCCTGCAGGTGCACGAGAACCCCTCGACCTACGACCGCAGCGCGCTGCTGCGCCCCGGCGTGGTGGTGACGGTTGAACCGGGGCTGTATTACCCGGAGCGCGGTTTGGGCTGCCGTTTGGAAGACAGCATTTATGTGCACAGCGATGGGCGGATTGAGGTTTTGGCGCACTACCCGTTGGATTTGGTGCTGCCGGTGCAGACCTGAGCGCCCAACGGCGCTGTACGCCGCCGGGGATTGCCTGCGATACCAACCTCCAGCGCTAAATACAGAAACCGGGTTTCTCGGAGAAACCCGGTTTCTTTTTTCAATCTCAATCACCAGCCCGTCCGGTTGCCCACACCCATTCCCCCACGCGCCGCCACAATACAGTAAAATAGGGGCAGCCATGAACACTGTTAAATTCCCCCCAGCCCGGGTCTTGGGTATCGAGACATCCTGCGACGAAACCGCTGCTGCGGTGGTCGAGAACGGCCGCGTCATCCTGTCCAACGTCGTGGCCTCCCAAGCCGCGCTGCACGCCAAATATGGCGGCGTCTTCCCCGAGGCGGCCTCGCGCCAGCACATCCGCACGATCCACACCGTGGTAGAAGAGGCCCTGGGCCAAGCGCACCTGGCGCTCAGCGATATCGACGCCATCGCCGTCACCCGCGGCCCCGGCCTGCCCGGCTCGCTGGTGGTCGGCGTCAACATGGCCAAAGGGCTGGCGTTGGGCAGCGGCAAACCGCTGATCGGCATCAACCACCTCGAAGGGCACCTGTACTCCGCCTGGATTGACCCCGGCGACAGCGAATACCAAGAGATGGCGCCCGAACCGGCCTTCCCGCTGCTGGCGCTGCTGGTCTCCGGCGGGCACACCGAGCTGGTGCTGATGAAAGGCCACCTGCAGTACCAACGCCTGGGCGGCACGCTGGACGACGCCGCCGGGGAAGCCTTCGACAAGGTCTCCCGGCTGCTGGGCTTGGGCTATCCCGGTGGGCCCAAGATCGAGAAAGCCGCCAAGAAGGGCGACATCACCGCCTACAAGTTCCCGCGCGCCTGGCTGGAAGAAAGCTGGGACTTCTCCTTCAGCGGCTTGAAGACCGCCGTGCTGCGTAAGGTGCGTGAGCTGCAAGGGAACAGCGCACAGGCCAAAAACCCCAAAAAGGATGATACCAACGCCGCCAAGACCACCGCCAAGGGCAAGCCGCTGCCGGTGGCCGACCTGGCGGCCAGCTTCCAGGAAGCGGTGGTGGATGTGCTCGTCACCAAGACGCGCTATGCCGCCCAGGAATATCAGGCCCAGGCGCTGCTGGTAGCCGGCGGCGTTTCCGCCAACCAGGCTTTGCGCAAGCGCATCGCCAAGGGCGCCAGCGGGCGCGTGCATATCCCGCCGATTGAACTGTGCACCGACAATGCGGCGATGATCGCCGCCGCGGGCTATTACCGCTTTGTGCACGGCCAGCAAGACGACTTGGACATGGATGTGCTGCCCACCTGGCCGCTGAGCGAATTGTAGCCGGGGGTTGTTGCCTACCGGCGCGCTCCCGCCGGTATGCGCCGGTTGTGGATCAATGAACCCGTGGTTTTATTGACATTTGTTGGCTGAATAGTACAATGGGGCGCGATGCGACCAAAAAACCACAAGGAAGACCAAAAATGAAATCATCCTTACCAACCATGCTCCTGGCTGCGGCGCTGGCCGCGCTGGCCCTGGTGTCCTGCGGCAGCGGGGGAGACGACGCCCCCCAGGCGGTCGAGGGCTATATCCACGCGCTGGTGGCCAAAGACGGCGACGCCATGCTCAACCTGTCTTGCGCAGATTGGGAAGCCGGCGCCCTCACCGAGCTGCAGTCCTTTGACGCCGTGGCCGTGCGCCTCGAGGGGCTGAGCTGCCAGGCAAGCGGCAGCCAGGGAGACGCCACCGTGATCGCCTGCCAAGGCACGATCTTTGCCAGCTACCAGGGCGAGGACCGTCCGCTGTCCTTGAGCGCCAAAGACTATCTCGCCAAGCAGGAAGGCGGCGAATGGCGCATGTGCGGCTACCGCTAAACGGGCATCATGCTGCGCAAACTATTCTCGCCAGAAAACATCTCTGCCGCGCTGCTCTGCTTCATCGTGATCGCCGTCATCATCCTCACCAGCGACCAAGCCCCGCAGTGGATCTACCAAGGATTCTAGGTGACCCTCAACCATATCCTGTTCTTTAGCGCCGCCGCCCTAGCCGCCGGGCTGCTCAGCCGGCCGCGCTGGCGGGCCAATCTCCTGCTGCTGGGCAGCGTGCTGGCGATCTACTGGCTGCAGCCCTCCACCCCGATCCGCAACCTGGACTTCTGGCTGCCGACGGCCACGCTGGCGGTCAGCGTGCTGGTCTGGGCGGTGACCCGGCCGGCAGAGACCGCCAACTCCCGGCAGGATTTGCACACCGGCATCGTGCTGACCCTCGCCGTGGCGGGTATCGGGTTGGCGCGCTATCTAGGCCCGCTGTGCTGCCTCACGCCGACACGCCCGCCGCAGGCGGCGCAGGTTTTGCCGGTGGTGGCTCTGGCCGCCGTGCTCATTTGGCTGGCCGGTCGCTTTTTTTCCGGGCGGGCCAGCGCCCTGAACCTGATCAGCGCCGCACTGCTGGCCCTCTTCATCATCCTAAAAACCGAACCGCTGGCCGCTGCCGCCAGCGCCTGGCTGCGCAGCCGCACCGGGCAGTCCACCGCATTCGCCAGCCCGTTGGATATCCGCTGGCTGGGCTTCTCCTACGTCGCCTTCCGGCTGCTGCACACGCTGCGCGACCGCCTCAACGGGCGGCTGCCCGGCCTTTCGCTGAGCGCTTTGGTCACCTATGTGATCTTCTTCCCCGCCTTCACCGCCGGGCCGATAGACCGCGTGCAGCGCTTCAGCAAGGACCTGGAAGCCGACTTCCGCCTGGATGCCGAGACCGTTTGGCGCGCCGGACGGCGCGTGCTGCTGGGCATCTTTAAAAAATTCGTGCTGGCCGACAGCCTGGCGTTGATCGCCCTCAGCCCAGAGAACGCCCTGCAGACCGCCTCGCCGCTGTGGATGTGGACGCTGGTGTACGCCTACGCGCTGCGCCTGTATTATGATTTCTCCGGGTACACCGATATTGCCATCGGCCTGGGCCAGCTTTTGGGCGTGCAGCTGCCCGAGAACTTCACCCAACCCTACCGCAAAGCCAACCTGACCGCCTTCTGGAACAGCTGGCACATCACCTTGGCGCAGTGGTTCCGGGCTTACTTTTTCAACCCGCTGACCCGGACGCTGCGCAGCGGCGGGCGCCAATGGCCGCTGGCCGCCATCGTGTTCGCCGGGCAGCTCGGCACGATGATCTTGATCGGCCTGTGGCACGGCGTGACCTGGAACTTTTTCATCTGGGGTTTGTGGCACGGCCTGGGTTTGTTCATCCACAACCGTTGGGCGGAGTTCACCAAGGGGCGCAGCAGCCGGCTCGATCCGCGGCTGGCCAACCTGGGCGGCGTTTTGCTGACCTTCCATTATGTGGCCTTGGGCTGGGTGTGGTTCGCCCTGCCGCTGCCGGCGCAGTCGTGGCACACGCTGCAAACACTGCTGGGGCTTGCCGGATGACCGAGCAAACGACCGCCAACGCAAAGATGCTGCGCAGGGTGCTGCTCAAGGCGGCGCTGCTGCTGCTGGTGTGCAATGTGCTCTTCGCCCTGCGCAGCCCGCTGCCGGCGCTGGGACGCATCTCGGCTTATAACCACTTATTCCCCGGACGGGCGCGGCTGCCCTTTGGCGAGAACCCGGCCAAAGCCTACAACCTCAGCCTGTTCCAGATGGAAGCCATGTTCGCCTCGCACGAAATTGCTGCCGCCGACAAGGCGCCGGATGAGTACCGTGTCATCGTCATCGGCGACTCATCGGTCTGGGGATTCCTGCTGACCCCGCAAGAAACCCTGACAGCGTACATCAACCAGGCCGGGCACACGATCCCGGCTGGCAAGCGCGTGCGGGCTTACAACCTGGGGTATCCGACCATCTCGCTGAGCAAAGACCTGCTGCTCTTGGATTACGCGCTGCGCTACCAACCCGACTTGATCGTATGGCTGGTGACCCTTGAATCTTTCCCGTATGAAAAACAGGTCTTCACCCCGCTGGTGCAGCAAAACCCGCAGGCCATGCGCCGTTTGATCGGCAAATATACCCTTCAGGTCAACCCGCAAGACCCACAGTTTTCCGACCCGACCTGGCTGCAAAAAACTCTCATCGGCCAGCGCCGAACCCTCGCCGACATGGCGCGCTTGCAGCTGTACGGCGTGCTGTGGGCTGCCACCGGTGTAGACCAACACATCCCCGAAAGCTACACCCCGCGGCAGGAAGACCTCGCCGCCGAAGAGAACTATTACGGCCTGACCCCGCCCACCCTGCACGCCAGCGACATCGCCTTCGATGTGCTGGCGGCCGGGGTGTCTCACGCCGGGCAGGTGCCCGTGCTGCTGGTCAACGAGCCGATGTTCGTCAGCGCCGGCGAGAACAGCGCCATTCGCTATAATTTCTTTTACCCCCGCTGGGCCTATGACGCCTACCGCCAACTGCTCGCCGAGCAGTGCGCCGCGCAAGGCTGGCTGTGCCTGGACCTGTGGGATGCCATCCCCGGCGGCGAATTCACCAACAGCGCCATCCACCTCACCCCGTCCGGGTCGGCGCAATTGGCTGGAATAATTGGCGAAGCTATCGTAAAATTAGCCTCGGCCCAAGACTAAATTGATCGAGAAGGCATGACCCATAAATATTGGACAATAATCTACTACGCGGCTGCCCTGGTTTCTTTAGCAGCCTGTTCGCCGGCTGACCCGCCGCAAACCACCCCGCCCGCCCTCCAAGTCGGCACGGCGACATCCGAAGCCGCCGGACTGGCCGCCCTCATCGCCACCTGGGAAGCGGAGAACAGCGCGCCAACGAATGCCGCAGCCCCGGCGACTCTGCGGCCAAGCGCCGCGCCAAACGCCACGGCAACCCGCCTCGCCTCCCCAGACGACTGGCAGTCCGCCCCGGTGGTGCCGCAGTCCATCAGCGGCCGGGCCGCCGAAATCTATCTCCACGGCCTGGAACTGGGCAGCAACCCGCAGGCCTTCTCAAAGGTCGGCGACTGCGGCGGCACACCGAGTTGGTTCCTCGGTTCATTCGACCTGGATGCACAGTATTACAGCCTGGGCGAGTACGAATACCTGGCAGCCATGTTCACCCATTACGCCGGTTCGTTTGAGCGCTACAGCCTGGCGGTCAGCCCCGGGTTCAACACAGCCTCGGTCTTTGCCCCGCTGTGGGCCGACCCAGAACTGTGCAGTTCGGACGAAGGGCCGCTGGCCTGCGAACTGCGCATCAACCGCCCAAGCGTGGTCTTGATCATGCTGGGCACCAACGACCAATATCACCCCGCTGAATTTGAAGAGCCGATGCGCAAGATCATCGAATACACCATTGCGCAAGGTGCGCTGCCGATCCTGTCCAGCAAGGCGGACAACCTGGAAGGCGACCACAGCATCAACCGCACCTTATACAAATTGTCCCTGGAATACGAACTGCCCTTTTGGAACTTCTGGTTGGCCGTGCAATACCTGCCCAACCAAGGTATGCAGGAAGACGGCGCCCACCTCACCTGGGCGCCCAACTACTTCGACCGGCCGGACGCCTTGAACACCGGCTGGGCCATGCGCAACCTCACCGCGCTGCAGGCGCTGTATGCCGTGTGGCAGGCCTTGCCGCAGCCCTGATCACAGCGCAGATCCCATTCCCACATCCCATCCTAAGGAAGAATTATGAGCAACGAAATCACCACCCAACTTGGCGAATACATCACCTCGCAGATCATGCAGCAGCCCGAACGCAAGCTGGCCGCCGATGAAGCCTTGATCTCCGGCGGCTTGATCGATTCGTTCTCGCTGATCGACCTGGCCTTGTTCGTCGAGGAGAGTTTTGGCGTCAAGATTGACGACACCGAATTGAATGCCGAGACCTTCGATACCCTGGCGCAGCTGGCCGCGTTGATCCAAAGCCGGCAGGGGTGACCGCCGGCTTGCCCGCCATCCAAACCCGGCAGCAGCCCAGCACATCCTTTCGGGACGGCTGGCTGTCCCCAGTTGAACGCAAAAAGCCCCGGCCATCAAGCCGGGGCTTTCTATTATTACGCTGGAGCAAACCGGGTTATTCTGCTTCCAAGTCTTTGAGCAGCGCCATGTCCTTTTGCAAGTTGCGGCTGCGGGAATACAGGCTGAAAATATGCAGCAGCATAACGCCGAAGATGACGGCAAAGCCCATATACATATAATCGGTGGTGTGGGCAGCATGGCCCTCGTGCAGGAAAAAGATATCAAAAAGGTTGGTTGTCATGATAACACCTTCATTTTTAGTTGCTCGACCTTTTCAGCAAACAATCCCAAACGGATGCGGTGCCACAAAAGGGTGACGCCCAGAATGGTGAATGTGAACAGGCTGAAGAAAAATGTGGTCTTCATATCACCGACCATATCAAAGGTGCCTTTGGCGCTGGGATCGTTAGCGCCGATGATCACCGGGTGGATGGTGCGGGAGAAGCGGATGGAGAGAAAGGTCAGCGGGACGCTGATAAAGCCGACGATGGCATACACCGCGCCGAAGCGCGCCCTGCGGTCTGGGTCTTCAATGCCTTGGCGCAGCATGATATAGGCCAAGTAGACCAATTCCATGATAGTAGCGGTGACCAAACGCGGGTCCCAGGTCCACCACGTGTTCCAAACCGGGCGCGCCCAGATCGAACCGGTGATGATGTTGATGAGGATGTAGACCAGGCCGAGTTCAACGGCGGCCATACCGACAACATCAAACCTGCGGTCCTTCGTTACCAAAAGGGCTATTCCCGCAATCACGGCAACAAAGAAGGAGAACATGCCGACCCAACCGGCGGAAACATGGAAATAAAAGATACGCTGCACATCGCCCATCACGGCTTCCTGCGGGGCGTAGTATAAAGACATCCACGTGGCCACGCCCAGCAAAAGCAGGGAGAGAACGTTGAATATCGATAACAAACGGGGTTTATCTTCCATCAGTAAACACTCCTTTTAAATTCAATATCATTCATTCTTCGACGACAAAATCAAAGACGATCATAGCGACGGCGATGAAGATCATATCATAGGAAATCAATAAATTAATAAAAGGCCAAATATCATTCATCGCTTCAGCCGCCAGTATTTTCCCGCTGGCCTTGACCGCCGAGATCAATATCGGCAGCACAACGGGGAAGAGCAAAATGGGCAGCAGCACATCGCGGGTGCGCGCCTGCACAGCCATACTGGCCAGCAGCGTGCCGACGGCCACATAACCGACCGAACCAAGCAAGATGATGGCCAGCAAGACCGGTTGGAACAAGTTGACGTTATACAAGATGCTGTAAATCGGCAGCACGATCGCCTCGACCATGAGCATGAAGGCCAGGTTGGCGATCATCTTGCCGAAATAGATCGCGCTGCGGTCTACCGGGGCCAGCAGCAGTCCATCCAGGCAGCCGCGGTCTTTCTCCACGGCCATCGAGCGGTTGAGGCCGAGCGTACCGGCAAAGGCAAAGGTGACCCACAGCACGCCGGCAGAGACATTGGCGCGCTCATTGGCGTTAAGCTCAAGCGCGAAGTTGAAGATCAGGATGACCAGCATGGCAAAGACCAGCATCGAAGAGAGCAGCTCGCGGCTGCGCAGTTCTGCGGCCAGGTCTTTCCACACAATCGCGCCCAGCGAGCGCAGGTAGCTTGGCCGGCTGGTCACCGTCTGCGAAGCGGCTTTGATATCATGCGCCATGGGCTGCCTCGGCTGGGGAATTGACCGCCTGGCGGTAAAATGCCAGCAGGCCATCTTGGGGGATTTCGGCACGCGTGGCCGACGCAATAATCTTGCCGCGTGAAAGCACATCAAAACGCTTGGCCAGCTCGGCCACCCGGCTGAGGTCATGCGAGGTCATCACCACCGTGCGGCCCTGGGAAGTTACCTGGCGCAGCACATCGTCGAGCATCACGCTGGCATCCTGGTCGAGGCCGGTATAAGGTTCATCCAGCAGCAAGATGTCGGGGTCATGGATGATGGCGCGGCCAATGGCAAGCCGCTGCTGCATCCCGCGCGAGAAGGTGCGCAGCAGGTCGCGCCGGCGCGGCGCAAGACCGACCATGTCCAGCACCGCAGTGATACGTTCATCAAGCTCAACGACACCGTACAGACGCCCAAAAAAAAGCAAGTTCTCTTCAGCCGTCAGGTCGCCGTAAAGCACCGGTTGGTGCGAGAGCACGCCCAAACGCTGGCGCACAGCCGCCGCCTGGCCTGGCAGTTCAAAGCCGGCAATGTTGACTGCGCCCATGGTAGGGCGCGCCAAGGACGACAGAATGCGCAAGAAGGTGGTTTTGCCTGCGCCGTTGGGTCCCAACAGCCCGATGAACTCACCCTGTTCGGCTTCAAAATCTAAGCCCCGCAAGATGGTTTTTAGGCCGAATCTTTTTACGAGTTTTTTTACGCGTATCATCTGGTTTGCTATATCTATGACCAATTCACGGCTGGACAAGACCGTATGGTTTTCCCTAAATTAGGCAGCCTCGTCCAGTATATTGCGCAGCATGGCTTTGAGCTGGGCGCGGAGCTGGCGGTATTTTGCTTCGGAAAATTCGCCAGCCATGTATGCATCGTCCAATTCCAGGATTTCATCCAGGATATCTTCGCGGCGCACAGCAGCAGGGCGGCTGGTCTTTTCACTTCTGCCTGTATTAGTCCACCACGCCACGCTGCCCAAGGTGATGAGCAAGGCCCCCAAACCATACCAAGTCCCGCTGTCCACGGTCAAGCCAAACCACTGCGAGTTCCCTATCGGGTTGCGGCCGGATAAAACAACGCTGACCTCGGCCATGTTGGGCGGCGAAAATTCCTGCCCGAAGACTTGAAAAACGAATCCGCCCAAATCCCGGGGGCCAAGGTCCTGGATGGCGCCGCCGCTGAGACGCAGGTCGCCTTCCGGCACATAGAAAAAGAGCTTTTCAACCGGCAGGGCAAAAGGCAGCGTAAGGCCGAGTTTGCGGGTATAGGGCATACTGTAGGCAAAAAACAACTGTTGGCCTTCTTCACCCGGCTGGATCGGGCGGGGATCGCCAAAACCAGTCTCGGTAAAGATAAAGTTCTCTTGCGTATTGGCATCCTCAAAGATCAGGTCGGTTGCGCCTTCGGGCAGCTCAATCGAGAATACCGCAGATTGGGCGTCCACCGGAACGATCGTGCTGCTCCCCGTATTGGCGATGTGATACAGCTGGATAACCCGCACCAGGTCTGGGGTGGAAAACTCAAAGATCACCTGTACACTGGTGATCACCAGTCCAGAGGTATCGCTGGTGGAATCGTACATCGTGATGGGAAGATCAAGGCTGGTATCTTCGGGTTGGACAAATACAGCCTCTGAGCGGTAGGTCACACCGCCATGGGTAACTGTGACCAAATAAATGCGGTTGACCGCCATCTCGATGGTATCGAAGACAAAAGCGCCATTAGCGTCAACGGCAATATCCTCCTCGACCACCAAGTTCATGTGTTCCACGCCAAACAGCGACACGGTGAGGTCGTCTGGCAGTTCGCCGCCAGAGCCATTGGTTACCGTGCCGGTGATGACCCCGACCACCGGGGCATCCTCTGGCGCGGCTTCCTCCGGCGCGGTTTCCTCTGGCGCGGCTTCCTCCGGCGGGGTTTCATCCGGCGGGGTTTCTTGATCGGTCGGCGGCGAAGCATCCCCTGGGTCACCGCTATCCGGGAGCAGTTCATCTGCGACCGTCGGCGGTTCTTCCACCGGCGCTGCGAAGAACATCCTTTGGATATAGGCGGTCAGCGCCCAGCGCTGGTCTTCGTTCAATTCGGGATCAAAACGATGGACATCCGCTTCCCCCGGCGTTTCAAAGGCCAGGTACAAGTCTTCGCCGGTCAGGTCGGCCAAATCGGAGATGTCGGTGAAATCAATAAGGGGCGTCCCCAGTTCGCCAGCCTGGGGTCCGTCGCCGCGGCCATCTTCACCATGGCAGGCGGCACAATTGGCGGCATATAACGAATTACCCTGTGCCAGCAGCTCTTCGGAGGCGCTCAGGGAGTATACATAAGCGAGCACATCCCATCGCTGCTGGGGGGTCAAGCTGTTGCTGAATGGCGGCATAAACGTATCCAGGTTTCCCTGAGACACCTGGTTGAACCATCTGGCTGGTGTGGCCAGCCGGGCAAATTCCTGCGTGCCGATGGGCGTCGGCGAGAA
>Ga0224496_10001347_pt1 | contig 15427 bp, 15 predicted proteins | sample SF_Jul11_sed_USG_2_FD_168127 | JGI IMG/M metagenome (GOLD analysis project Ga0224496, IMG submission 168127) | Sediment microbial communities from San Francisco Bay, California, United States - SF_Jul11_sed_USGS_8_1 | ecosystem: Environmental > Aquatic > Marine > Sediment | place: USA...
ATGGAAAACTGTGAACTGGCACCACCCTGCAGGAACAGGACCTTGTAGTTATCGGGGATCGCCATGATCTCACGCAGGTCCGCTTCAGCCCTGGCGGCAATAGACATATAGGCTTTACCGCGGTGAGACATCTCCATCACCGACATACCCGTGCCCTGCCAGTCCATCATTTCGTCCTGCGCCTGTTTTAGGACGGCTTCAGGCACCATCGCTGGACCCGCACTGAAATTATATACTCGACTCATCTCACACCCTCAAAATAAACTACATTAAATATAGTATGTAACTAATTGTTTTTATTGAAAAAGAAGCGACGTTATTCTTCGTCTTCCTCATCACCTTCCAGTTGTTCAACCTGTTCGATTTCGACCAGTTTTTCGTCGTCCGAAAGACGGATCAGGCGCACACCCTGGGTATTACGTCCCATCAGTCGCATCTCTTCTACCGATGTCCTGACCAGTGTGCCGGCATTTGAAATCATCATGATTTCATCACTGTCCTTAACCTGCACCGCACCAATCACGGCACCATTACGTTCAGAGGTCTGGATCGAAATGACACCCTGTCCACCGCGCCCCTTACAGGGATAATCACTGCTCGGTGTACGCTTACCAAAACCGTTTTCTGTTGCTGTCAGGATGCTCGCCTCGTCATCGACCACGATCAGGCTCATCACCTTAAAGCCTTCACCCAGCTTGATACCACGGACACCCGCGGCAGTACGTCCCATCGCCCTGACATCCGTCTCGGAGAAACGTACCGCCTTACCCGAGGTAGAGAACAGCATAATGTCCTTGCTACCATCGGTCAGTGCAACATCGACCAGTACGTCATCACCGCGCAGGTCAACGGCGATAATGCCACCGGCACGCTGGTTGGAGAAGTTACTCAGCGCGGTCTTCTTCACCGTACCGGAACTGGTAGCCATGAAGATAAAGTGCTCATCATCGTATTCACGGATCGGTAATACCGCATTGATGCGCTCATCGGCTTCCAGTGGCAGCAGATTCACCAGTGGTTTACCACGTGAGCCACGACTGGCTGAAGGCAATTGGTAAACCTTGATCCAGTAGGCCTTACCGCGACTCGAGAAACACAGCAGGGTGTCGTGGGTATTGGCGACAAATAACTTGTCGATGAAGTCTTCGTCTTTCATCCGCGTTGCCGATTTACCACGCCCGCCCCTGCGTTGTGCGGTGTAATCGGTCAGGGGTTGCGACTTGGCATAGCCCTCGTGGGAGAAGGTTACAATCACATCTTCTTCGGTAATCAGGTCTTCCAGGCTGAGATCCAGCTTGTTCTCCAGGATCACCGAGCGACGCTCATCACCAAAGTTATCACGGATCTCTTCAAGCTCTTCACGGATCACCTGCAACAGGCGATCGGGGCTGGAAAGTATCTCAAGTAGATCATGAACTATATCAAGCAACTGCTTGAATTCATTGATTATCTTATCCTGCTCAAGGCCGGTTAAACGATGCAGGCGAAGTTCCAGTATGGCCTGTGCCTGGGTCTCGGACATGTGGTAACCGTCCTCCAGCAGGCCATAGGCAGGATCGAGTGACTCGGGCCTTGAGGCCTCGGCACCGGCTCGCTGAAGCATATCGATCACCATGCCGGGCTGCCAGACACGGGCGATCAGTTCCGCCTTCGCCTCCGCCGGATTGGCCGATTTTTTGATCAGCGCGATAATGTCGTCGATATTAGCCAGCGCAATCGCGAGGCCTTCGAGGATGTGGGCGCGATCACGGGCCTTGCGTAAATCAAAGATGGTTCTGCGGGTCACCACTTCACGACGATGACGCACGAAGGCATCGAGGATCTGCTTCAGGTTCAACAGGCGCGGCTGCTGGTCAACCAGTGCCACCATGTTGATACCAAAGACACACTGCATCGAGGTTTGCATATAGAGGTTATTGAGTACCACTTCGGCCACTTCACCGCGACGAATCTCGATGTAGATACGCATGCCGTCCTTGTCCGATTCATCACGGATTTCGGTTATGCCCTCAATCTTTTTATCCTTAACCAGCTCGGCAATGCGCTCGATCAGACGCGCCTTGTTGATCTGGTAGGGCAGCTCATGGACGATGATCGCCTGCTTGCTACTTGATTCGAGATTCACAATCTCGGCTTTGGCGCGCATAAACATGCGACCACGGCCAGTACGATAAGCCTCACGGATACCACTGGTACCATTAATCAGCGCCGCCGTGGGCAGATCCGGTGCCGGGATGTGATCCATCAGGCCATCAATCGTAATCTCGGGGTTCTCGATCAGTGCAATACAGGCGTTGATAACCTCGGTGAGGTTATGTGGTGGAATATTGGTCGCCATACCCACGGCGATACCGGATGAACCGTTCACCAACAGGCTGGGGATACGTGTAGGGAAAACCGAGGGCTCGTGCTCTGAACCGTCGTAGTTAGCATCAAAATCAACCGTTTCCTTGTCCAGGTCGGCAATCATTTCATGGGCGATTTTCGCCATACGCACTTCGGTATAACGCATCGCCGCCGGTGCATCACCATCCACGGAACCAAAGTTACCCTGGCCATCCACCAGCATATAGCGCATGGAGAATGGCTGTGCCATACGTACGATGGTGTCGTATACCGCAGTGTCACCATGGGGATGGTATTTACCGATAACGTCACCGACCACACGGGCTGATTTTTTATAGGGCTTGTTCCAGTCATTACCGAGCACGCTCATGGCGTAGAGGGCACGACGGTGAACCGGCTTGAGCCCGTCACGTACATCAGGGAGGGCTCGACCAACGATGACACTCATGGCGTAATCCAGATAGGATTGACGCATTTCATCTTCTAGATTGACAGGGAAAACTTCTTTGGCGAATTCGGCCATTGGGTGATTTTCATCCGATTATTATAATATTGACTAAAGCCCCGCGACCTTGCAAAGCACGGGCCATTAAAGCCGCCAATCATACCACAATCTAAGCCTTCCCTGCACCGTAATAGAGGGCGAAAAACCAATGAATCGACGCTTAAATCGCCTATTTAAGAAGCAAACATCAACAATTATTTTATCTACACATTAATGGAGATTATTAAATGGCGACAGCAGGGGTAAATCAGGAATTTTTGTGACGGGTTACTATTTGACGAGCCTTAATACCGCGGCCTTCGGTGTGCCGGAAAAGGTATGCCCATGCTTGAGGCAATAACCCAGCCAGCGATTAAAAAACCGATTGAGGCGCCACCGCTCCCGTAGCGCATTGGCGGGAAGATTATCCAGTACCAGGCGACCATGACGTAAATGTCCGGCCATCACTTCTGCCAGTTGTGCGTCGTGGTAGATCCGTATTTTCAGATTGGGCTCCATCTGCAGGCCATGCTCGGTCGGGAAGCAGTAACTCAGGTAGAGCGTGGTTGTATATTTGCTACGTTCAATGATATTCAGGTACAAATCCAGGTGACCATCAACCGGTGATATTACTGCGTGCTGTATATTTTCTGGTGTCGGCAGGAGTTTTTTCAGTTTAATGAAATTACTTTCATACAGGTCCATCAAGCTGACGAAGCTCCTGGGCTTTACATCTTCACAACCATAGGCAGTTACGTGTTCCATCTGTTGATACTAGCACGTTTTTTTATGCACAGGATTCTCCACCCTTAGCCTCACCCGCAGTTGACGAAACTGCTCGGCATTAATCGAGTCGCTAAACACAGGAACGCTGAATGACCGCCCTGCCTCATCTTTAAAATTAAGCAGCGCCAGCCTAACCGATATAAAACTACTGGCCTGCAGCTCAGCCGTCGATTGCTGGTTATTAACGTCCACTGTCCACTGGTTATCGTCAGCCCAGGTCAAGCGGTAGTCATGCGCATATTTTCTAAATTGAAAACCGATAAACATAGCGCCCATGGTCAGCAGTAATGCCTTCAGCATCCACCACAGCGGGATGTTATATAGCGCAATAACGAGCAGGCAAAAGACCAGGAGGAAATAAAATTTCAGGTAACGGGACAGCCGTATATCAAGCAGTAAGGGATTGGCGTATGGTCGTGACAAGTTCAGATATTCCTTTATCCGATGATTGTATATTGGCCAAAAACAGGTCAAATAATAATTGATCCGGGTAGTCCAGCATCTGGTCAAGCAAGCAGCGCTGCTCATCGCTTATGGTGTTGTAAGATTTATCCAGGAACTCATTGAGGATAATATCCAGCTCGAGCATGCCACGACGACAACGCCAGCGCAGTGCCGAGTCATCCGAACTTGCCGGCATCATAATGATTTTTTGACCATCATTTTTTTAATCTCGCCAATCGCCTTTGTCGGGTTAAGCCCTTTGGGGCAGACATCGACACAGTTCATGATGGTATGGCAACGGAACAATTTAAAGGGATCATCCAGCGCCTCAAGCCGTTCTTGCGTCGCCTGGTCACGACTATCACAAAGAAAGCGCGCCGCCTGTAATAGTGCCGCGGGGCCGAGGAATTTATCCGGGTTCCACCAGAACGACGGACACTGTGTCGAGCAACAACCGCAGAGGATGCACTCGTAGAGACCGTCGAGCCTGTCACGCTGTTTGGGTGTTTGCTGTAACTCGGCTTCAGGTAGCGGGTCTTTTACGGTCAGGAAAGGCTTCACATCACGATACTGCTTGTAGAACTGATCCATATCGACAATCAGGTCACGAATAACAGGCAGCCTTGGCATCGGCCTGACTTCTACAGGTTGCTTTAATCCTGATAAGGGCGTGATACAGGCCAGGCCGTTAGTGCCATTAATATTCATACCATCGGAGCCACATACGCCCTCACGGCATGAACGACGAAAGGTCAGTGTCGGGTCCTGCTCTTTTAATATCAACAGGGCATCCAGCAACATCATGTCACCGCCCACATCCTGCAATTCATAATCCTGCATGTAGGGCTTCTGATCAGCCTCTGGATTGTAACGATAAATGCGAAAACGCATAGTCATCTGTCAGGTTTCCTGTAGTAAAAATACAAAGTCACACATCACAAAATACGCGTACTTACACTGCGTCTAAAAATTATTTAATAGACCCTTGGCCTGGGTGGGAAACTGGTGACAGACATCGGTTTGGTCCTGACCGGTTTGTAATCCAGTTTCCTGCCCTCACTCGAATAAAGGCTATGCTTCATCCAGTTTTTGTCATCACGCTCGGGATAATCAATACGTGAGTGCGCACCACGGCTCTCGGTTCGCGCACTGGCCGAATACACTGTCGCCAGTGCAACATCCATCAGGTTTTCTAGCTCCAGCGCCTCAACGCGTGCGGTATTAAACATGCCGGTGTGATCACTAATGCGCGCTTCTTTAAGTCGCTCGGCAATGGCCGATACCTCTTTAATGCCGTTATCCAGCACCTCCTGGGTACGGAAGACACCACAGTTATCTTCCATGGACTTTTTCAAATCTGCACGGATCCGCTCCACCGATTCACCTTCACCGGTTTTGTCCCAACGGTGCAGGCGCTGCCATGCCTTTTCTACACTGGCCTCGTTCATCGGCCGGTGGTAACGATTTTCTTTTAAGTAGCCAATAATATGGTTCGCTGCTGAACGACCGAAGACGAGTATATCCAGCAATGAATTACCGCCGAGGCGATTGGCGCCGTGTACAGAGACACAGGCGCACTCACCTGCGGCGTATAAACCATTAACCGGTTCTTCAGGCGTGTCTTTTACCGGCACCACGACCTGACCATAGCGATCCGTGGGTATACCCCCCATGGTGTAGTGCGCGGTGGGATAAACGGGAATGGCCTGTTCCGCCGGGTCGATACCGAGGAAGGTAATGCAGGTCTGGCGGATACCGGGCAGGCGTTTCTGTAATACATCTTCACCGAGGTGATCCAGCTTTAACATCACATGATCTTTATTCGGGCCACAACCACGCCCCTCTTTAACCTCGGTATAAATAGCGCGACTCACCACATCACGTGATGCCAGATCTTTGGCCTTAGGGGCATAGCGTTCCATCAGGCGCTCACCCATGGCGTTCACCAGGTAACCACCCTCACCTCGTGCACCCTCGGTAATCAACATGCCGCGCCCGGCAATACCGGTGGGGTGAAACTGGAAAAATTCCATATCCTGTAAAGGCACACCGGCACGTAGCGCCATGGCCATACCATCACCGGTATTGATCAGTGCATTCGTGGTGGTGCGAAATAGCTGGCCTGCCCCACCGGTGGCAATCAGCGTGGTTTTTGCTTCGATGATTATTTCTTCACCGGTATGGATATCAAATACAAAGGCACCGAGTACATTGCCTTCGTCATCCTTTAATAAATCGACGGCAAAATATTCATCGAAGAAATGGGTCCTGGCGCGAATATTCTGCTGGTACAAACTGTGGAGTATGGCATGGCCGGTTCGATCCGCTGCGGCACAGGTGCGTGCAGCCTGTTCACCACCAAAGTTCTGGCTCTGCCCGCCAAAGGGACGCTGGTAAATTCGACCATTATCGAGGCGTGAAAAAGGCACACCGAAATGTTCCAGTTCATACACCACCTTGGGTGCAGCACGGCACATGTATTCAATCGCATCCTGGTCACCCAGGTAGTCGCTGCCTTTGACCGTATCGAACATGTGCCAGTGCCAGTTATCCGGTAACACATTCGCCAGTGCCGCATTCATGCCGCCCTGTGCAGCGACCGTGTGTGAACGCGTAGGGAAAACCTTGGATACGACAGCCACGCTGGCATCGGCCTCCGCCAGTTGCAGTGCAGCCCTCAGGCCACCACCACCGGCACCGATAATGAGGGTATCGAAACGTCGTGTTTGAATTGAATTTATTGTCATTGTGCAAGGACCAGTATCAGGGCTTTCATCATCCACAGACCGCTGCCGAAGAGCACGCAGACCACGAGGGTTAAGAGCATCATTCGTACGACCACATTCGGCACATAATCCAGTACCACATCACGTATACCTATCCAGCAATGCCACAACAGCGCAATAATGAACAGGCCCGTACTAATCGTATTAACGGGCCAGGTCATCCAGAGTCGCCACTCGCCAGCAGACAGGGGCAGTGAGGTCAGTAAAACCGAGGCAAAATAAATGACAAAAAGCCCTATATAAACGGCACTGATACGCTGGATTATCCATGGTCTTAAACCCTGTAAGCCGGGAGAACTCATAGACAAACCACCCAGAATAACAGCACCAGCAAAATGAATTCTATGATGAACACCAGCCAGGCCGAGTAGCGTGACTGCTGTTTACTCAGGCCAAGCTCAAAATCAATAAATAAATAGCGAATACCGGCCAGCAGGTGATGCACTAATGACCAGGTCATAATGGCAATAACAAAAAGACTGAAGGGTGCCGAGAGTATTTCGATGGTATGACTAAAACCCTGCTCTCCCTGCAGCGACATATCCAGTAACCATGCCATAAACGGGATAGCAATAAACATCAGCACACCGGTAACTCGGTGAAAAATAGAAACCATACCCTGCACGGGCAAACGAATTTTTATCAGGTTGAGAAAGAAGGGCCTGGAATCAGTGGCAGCCATTTATCATTTTCCATGATGCTTTGTTATTATTTGTATATAGTGTAGATCATAAACCGCTTCCTGTGCAGCAATTCCACATTTAATGTGAGCTGACAGGGTCTGCTTTGTTGGCTAATATATCGCATCGATACAAGATTAACAGGTGAATAAAATGAAACGGGAATGGCAGGATTTTCTGACAAATGCTGGCGCTGAATTCGAACAGGATACAGTGATCAGTTATGGTAATCCGGAGCGTGAACAACGCATGATTCATACCGGCCTTGTTATTTGCGACCTCAGCCACCTCGGGCTGATTTCTGTCCAGGGCGAAGATGCGGCAGAATACCTGCAGGGCCAACTCACCAATGATATCCACCAGGTCACCCCCGAACACAGCCAGCTAAGTGCAGCCTGCAGCCCCAAGGGTCGAATGCTGGCTAATTTTCGTATTTTCCAGCGCAATAACAGCTACTATCTGAGACTGCCACTGGAGCAACTGGAAAGCATTTTAAAGCGCCTGCGTATGTTCATGATGATGGCCAGGGTCACTATCGAAGACAGCTCGGATAGCCTGATACGCATCGGTGTATCCGGGCCCGACATAGAAAAACACCTGGCCAGTATCATCCCCCAGCTACCCGCCAGCAATAATGCCGTAACACAATCAGCCGGCTATACCGTAATCCGCCTTGCCGGCCCTAATCCCCGCTTTGAAATTTATGCCGAACTGGATAACATTAAAAAGCTATGGAACCACCTGGATGTACACGCTGCGGCCGTGGGTGCCGGACCCTGGCGGATGCTGGACATACTCGCTGGTATACCGACCATTTACCCCGTAACCGCCGAGGCATTCGTGCCCCAGATGACCAATATGCAGCTAATTGATGGCGTGAACTTCAAAAAGGGCTGCTACACCGGCCAGGAAATTGTGGCTCGTATGCAATATCTGGGAAAACTGAAACGCCGCATGTTCCGCATCCATATTACATCGACCAATAGCGTCAATCCCGGTGACAAACTCTATTCAGCCAACACCACATCAGGCCAGGGTACCGGTATAGTTGTGGATGCCCAGGCCGACCCGGATGGCACCTTTGAGGGTCTGGCGGTAATCGACATCAATGACGCGGAGAACAATAAATTACAGCTACATGATGAAAATGGCCCAGAGGTAACCATTAAGGATCTCCCCTATAGTATGGAGATATTATAGCCTTAAACACTCATTCCCTGATTTTTTGACTACACTTAGAAAAAATAACCACAAAATCATTATCTGATGAGTGAAAAAGCAGACGAATTTTTTAACCAGCTCAGTAAGGCCGTTGAAACAGACCAGCTGACACTTCCCACCCTGCCGGAAGTGGCGATAAAGATTCGTGATGCCGTTGAAAACAGTGATGCCTCGTCAGAACAGATAGCCAATACACTAAGCCAGGACCCCTCACTCAGTACACGCCTGATCCAGCTGGCCAATAGTCCACTCTACCGGACTCGCTCAGAGATTAGTAGCCTGCATATGGCGGTGACACGACTGGGCGCACATATCGTAAGAGATCTTGTAACAACACTGGTGATGCGACAGGTTTACCAGCCCGAATCAAAACTTCTGCACCAGTATTTTCAACAACTCTGGCAAACCAGCATCGAAGTCGCCTCTATCTGCCGTGTACTGGCCACCACCCAGGACAACCTGGATACTGAACAGGCGATGCTCGCTGGCCTGATACATAACATTGGCAGCCTGCCCATTTTGCAATTGATAGAACATGATACGGCACTGGTTGATAACATGGATGAGATAAACAGTATAACCCTGAAAATCCAGTCCAGTGTTGCCCATAAAATTTTGTCCTTCTGGAATTTTCCAAAAAACCTGATCGCGGTTGTATCAGAATATGAAAACAGTCATCGCTATCATGATGGACCGGCTGATTATGTTGATCTTGTACAGGTTGCCATTCAACAGAACCAGTTACACAAAAATAAGCTCGTGACCCAGCCATCAACTGATTCTCTCACTGCATTCAATAAGCTATCACTCGACCCGGAAATTAATATTTTTGACAACGAACATAACAGAACCGCTATTGATGAAACACGCAGCTCATTAACAGCGATATAAGAAGAATATGCACGATAAAGCTGAACAATTTATTCAAACCGTTATGACTGCACTAAACCAGGAGCAACTGCTGCTACCTTCGCTGCCAGAAATAGCACTAAAGGTTAGAAAGGAATGCGAAAAGGAAGATTCTTCGGCAGAACATATAGCGGAGCTGTTACTTAATGATGCCTCACTGTCTGTAAAACTGTTACAGGTTGCCAATAGCTCATTCTATAAAATCAATGTAGAAACCAGTGATATAAAAATGGCGATTACACGTCTCGGCCTGCACCAGGTAAAAAGCCTCGTCATCAGCCTGGCAATGAAACAACTTTACCAGGCGAGTACCGATATATTACGTGAGCGCTTCCGGGAACTGTGGCTATCCAGCGTAAAAACCGCAACACTTTGTCGAATGCTGTGCAGCCATATTAATCACCTGGACAAGGAACAGGCCATGCTCGCTGGCCTGACCCACAGTATCGGTGCCCTGCCAGTACTCCTCATGGCTGAATCCGATGAAGAATTATTAAATAATGCACAGGCCCTGATAACAGTGACACAACAGGCACAGGGGAAAATTGGTGAATGCATATTTAGAAAATGGAATTTCCCGGAATACATGATACAAATGGCCAATGAATGCTATGATTTCAAGCGTAGCCATGAAGGCCCTGCCGATTATCTTGATGTATTACAGGTTGCACTGGTTGAAGGCAGCATATATACCGGTCTCGAATGCCCGGATGACTGGTCAGAAATACCTGCTTTTAAAAAACTGGGCATCAACACAGATGTCAATTTTCTCGATATCGAAGACAATAAACTAACCTTTGAAGAAACAGAAGCATTACTCAAATAGCGAATAATAACTAATCAACTATAATCATACTTAAAGTAACTGGATACTAGTAATGAGCACAAAAGCCGAAGAATTTTTTGAAGAACTCACGAAAGCCGTCGCATCAGATCAGCTAATACTACCGACGCTACCTGAAGTGGCATTAAAAATACGCGAGGCCGTAGAGAGCGAGAACACATCCGCGCAGCAAATTGCAGAAACGCTGACCCAGGACGCATCACTTTCCGCACGCCTGGTACAGGTTTCCAATAGCCCCCTGTTCCGTACCCGCAACCCCATCGACGACCTGCAGATGGCGGTAACACGCCTCGGCATTCGTATGGTCCGCGACCTGGTCATCAGCCTGGCGATGAAGCAGATTTACCAGGCCACCTCCGATGTACTGGATGACTACTTCCGGAGCAGCTGGAACACGGCCGTAGAAGTGGCCGCCATATGCCGCATGCTGGCAACCACGGTACCCGGCATAAACCCCGAACAGGCCCTGCTGGCAGGCCTGATCCACAATATTGGCGCATTACCCATACTGGTCATGGCGGAAGACGATGATGACCTGTTCCAGGATGGTGATGCACTCAAGCAGGTTATAGAAGAACTCCAGGGGCGTGTCGGCGCACTGATACTGAAGACCTGGAATTTCGGTGATGCCATGATCGAAGTCGTTACCAACAGCCATAATTTCAGCTACAACCATGATGGCAGTGCCAATCTCGTTGACCTGGTCCAGGTTGCCCTGCTACAGGGCGGTCATGTGGATGAGAATAATGCACCCGCTGACTGGAACACGGTACCCGCCTTTGCCAAGATGGGTATGGATACCGAAGTAAACGTGGTCGATATCGAAGAAAACAAGGAAATCATCGAAAACACCAAACAGTCACTGATGATCTAGGCAATTTTTTAAATCGCACATTCAGCCTATCGAAAAAAAAGCCCTTGCAGTGGCGGCCGTGCTCGCGGCCACTGCACTGGCCTCATCACCCCTATAACCAGCAACTGCCTTACAGATATGTGGTAAATACATCGGCTCGTTACGCCTGTCTTTAGGCGATGATTCCAGATCACGAGGCAAGAGATACGGCGCATCAGTCTCAATCATTAACCTGTTAGCAGGGATATGGGATACTGATTGCTGCAGGGCCTGTCCTCGCCGTTGATCACAAATCCAGCCGGTCACACCGATATGCAAATCCAGCTCAAGACAATCCTTCAGCTGCACCACATCACCGGTAAAGCAATGGGTCACGGCAGCAGGCAATCGGTGGCGCCAACGCTTAAGAATAAGCATGAAATCGTCATGTGCATCACGTTGGTGTAAAAACACCGGCATATCCAGCCCCGATGCCAGTTCCAGTTGCGCCTCGAAGGCATGAACCTGTACTGCAGGCGGTGATAGGTTACGATTAAAATCCAGGCCACACTCGCCAATGGCGACCACGCCAGCATTTGCAGCCAGCGCCTCCAGCTCGGCCAGTATTTTGTCACTACACTCGGTGGCATGGTGAGGGTGCACCCCTACGGTACAGCTAAGGACGCCAGGATATTTTGTCACCAGCTCAAGTGCATGATGACTGTGTTCGAGACTGGTGCCCGTAACAACCTGTTGAGCCACACCGGCCTGCACTGCACGCTCGATGACATCATTAATATCCTTTTTAAAGGATGAGGCCGTCAGGTTAACGCCAATATCAACCAGCCCGTGCATTAAGCTTTCCAGTTGTCCTGCTTCGCCTGATGTAATTTCTGGTAACCCGCGAGTAATTTTTTATGCAGAGCAAAGCCATCAAGGCTAAGGCCCGGGCTATGTAAACCATGGAACAGGTCGTCGCCTTCGACCTGGTTCAATGCGGTCTGGTAATTATCTTCACCGTACATCAGCAGCAGGCTATCCTTGAACTGATCAAAATGACGATCATCCATTAGCTTGATTTCGAGCAGCGCCTGTAAACAACGGTAATAGCGGGTTCGCTGGTCAGACAGTTGATCCATTTGCAAACACCATTCATTCCATTCCATGGCCTGCTCATAATCCTGCAGGGCAAGGCACAACATGGCCTTGAGTTCACCAATACGTAAACTCGCCCAGACTGTACCCGGGTCCGGCGCTATACCAATAAACTCGGCAACACGCTGCACGTCGTTATAACCACCGTCTTCAAGACGATTCAGTATGTCCTGCCAGTCATCGGCGGAGAGGTGTCTGAGAGACAGTAGCTCTTCCCTGAATAAGGCGCCTTCATTATTGTTACTCCATAGCAGGTCATCAACAGGATAAATATCCGACATGCCGGGCACGATGATACGACAGCCATAGACATTCAGATGCCCATAGTCCGAAATATAAATATCGAAACCCATGTCATGAATAATTGAACTCAGGTATTCGAATTCGGTACCCGTATTGGCATCATGGTCCCAGTCAACAAACTCAAAGTCCGGCGTGTTTTTGAAAAAGTCATAACTGATGAGACCACTTGAATCAATAAAATGTGTTTCCAGGTTATGGTGATCGGCCACCTCATCCAGGTCGAAAGACGGCGGCTGGAAACCGTCCAGCTGATCCAGGCCTCGCCCCTGCAATAATTCAGTCACGGTACGCTCAAGCGCCACTTCAAAACAGGGATGACCACCAAAGGATGCAAACACAGCACCATCTTTCGGATTAATCAAAGTGACGCTCATAACAGGGTATCGCCCACCCAGTGATGCATCGGCAACACGCAGGTGATAGCCATGCCCGGTCAATTCGTCTATGGCCTGTTTAATTTTGGGGAAGCGCTCGATGACCGATACGGGCACCTCAGGCAGACAAATACCTTCGGCTATAATTTTGTTTTTTACATAACGCTCAAACACTTCAGACAGGGCCTGGACGCGCGCTTCATTTTCAGTATTACCGGCAGACATGCCATTACTGACATAGAGGTTGCCGATTATATTTACCGGGAACCACAGGGTTTGGCCGTCTCTCTGACGTACATAGGGAACGGCACAAATACCCCGTTCACCCGCACCCGAATTGGTATCGTAAATTTGCGAGGACTTTAACTCCCGCTCGGGGTCATAATAGTCCCACAGCGTAGAATCCAGTAAACCCTCGGGCATAGCATCACCCTGTACTTCGAACCACTTTTCATCGGGATAATGAACAAACTCACCCTGCGAAAAGTCTTCACCCAGGTAAAAATCAGCGAAAAAGTAATTACAGCTCAGGCGTTCAAAATATTCACCCAGCGCACTGGCCAGGCAGGCTTTCCTGCTGGCACCCTTACCGTTGGTAAACATCAGGCCACAGTCTTTGTCCCGAATATGCACCGAATAAACATTGGGCACGGGGTTGAGCCAGGAGGCCTCTTCAATCTCAATACCGAGCAATGCCAGTTTGGCCAGCATGGTATCGATAGATGATTCAAGATCGCTGTCCTTACCTTTAATAAATGTTTTGTCTGTCATAGCGTTCTGCCTGAAAATAGTTGCCTAATCATACACAAACTTGCAGCAAATGATTAGAATAGTCTGATGAAAAATCACCTTTGCGTCACCTACCAGTCTGAAAACTTACACCCCCTGGCCGAGCAGCTATCTAGTCAACACCAGCTTGGCTGCCATGCTGATGGCAAAGGCAGTACCGATCTCGCCCTTAATTTCACAGAACAATACCTGGAACTCAGGGATCTAACCGCAAATACAGGTATCCATGTAGATTTTCTCGCGGGGGCCCTTGCACACAGGCGCAAGTATGGTGGTGGGCGCGGTCAAACCCTCGCCAGGGCAATAGGCATGAAACAGGGCAAGCCCATTCCCAGCGTCATTGATGCAACTGCAGGCCTTGCAAAAGATGCCTATGTACTCGCCACCCTGGGCTGCCCGGTGACACTAATAGAGCGCTCATTTGCAGTTGCTGCACTGGTTGATGATGCAATACAAAGGGCTGCTGTCGATAGTGATTTTAATACATTACTAACGCGCGGATTTAAACTGGTACAGGACAATGCAATTGAATACCTGAGCCGACTCACGAGTGACCAGCAAGTGGATGTCATTTATCTTGATCCCATGTACCCTGAAAGAAAAAAGTCGTCCCAGGTAAAAAAGAATATGCAAATCCTGCAAAAACTACTGGGGCAGGATATGGATACACAGGATTTGTTAGAACAGGCACTGAAGGCCGCACGAAAACGTGTTGTGGTTAAACGTCCCAGGGGTGCCGAAACAATAAATAGCACTCAACCAACGCTCTGTTATGAGTCAAAGAATACCCGGTATGATGTCTATGTCATCACTGCAATATAAATAAGACAGGTCGGAACAGCCATATTTAATTCTTAAAAAGAAAATGCAAATGAACGCGAATTAACGCAAGTAGAGATAAAGATATTTATGGTATGTGTGTAAGTGCACAAATAATATTTGCGTTTTATTATTAATGTATCAGTCTGGTAATTAAAGGATAACCGGGGGTCATTTAACTGCGCCTCCCTGCACAGTTAAACAGGGGTTACTTTATTTACAGGTTGAAAGGAAACGGGCCTTTTTACCCTGGCAGGGATCAGAATCGAAACTGACGGGCTCTTTAGCATCAGATGCTGGTGCCTGTGCTGCGGCCTGTTTTGCCTGTTGTTCTTTTGCCTGTCGTTCTTTTTCGCGTTTTTCCTGCTCTAAACGGGCCTGTTGCTGGCGACTGGTTTCAACTTTATTTTTGGCTGCTGCGGCTTTGGCTGCACGTGCTTTAGCTTCACGGGCCCTGGCCTCTTTCTGCTGCTGAGCCTTTTTAGCTGCCAGCTCTTCAGCTTCCTGTTTCTTGCGCTCAGCTTCTGCAGCCTGCTGTTGAGCCTTTTGCTCATTCTTTAGTCGTACGCGCTTTTCATCAATACGGATAGCTTCAGACTCAGCCTCTGATACACCATTAAATGCAGCCTTATTCAACCAGGTCAGGGCATGCTCG